>ERZ773142.1064-NODE-1064-length-17629-cov-11.6268_pt1 | contig 17629 bp, 14 predicted proteins | sample MGYA00580853_ERZ773142 | MGnify/ENA primary metagenome ERZ773142 (study PRJEB29015, sample SAMEA2737862) | human gut metagenome | biome: human gut; feature: human-associated habitat; material: faeces | place: China | collected 2012 ... | reverse complement strand
TTTCAGCAGCGTGTTATATCTTACCAGATGTTCACGCGTTTGTCAACAACTTTTTTAATTTCTTTTCAGACCTTTTGCCTTAAAGAGAAAAAAAGAATCATCTGGAATTGAGCGGAGAAAGAGGGATTTGAACCCTCGCGCCGGTTGCCCGACCTACACCCTTAGCAGGGGCGCCTCTTCGGCCTCTTGAGTATTTCTCCGAATTCATGATTCCATATGATTTTGCGCTGTCCACTTGCGTTTTCAGACGCATAGCCTATTATATAGTATGAGTATTACTTTGTCAACCACATTTTTAAACTTTTTTTCATATTCCCGAATTGCGGTTTCATAAAGGTTATTTCCTTCTGAATCGATCACAACGATCACAGGAAAATCCGTGACCTGAAGCTTACGGATTGCCTCTGTACCAAGATCATCGTAGGCAACAACCTCTGATGAGAGGATGCGCTTGGAAAGCCAGTGCGCCTGCTCCTCCTACTGCCGCAAAGTACACACAGCCGTTTCTGACTACTGCATCAATGACTGCCTGACTGCGTTTTCCTTTTCCAATCATGGCACCAAGACCAAGATTGATCAGATTTGGGGCATACTTATCCATGCGGCTGGCAGTAGTCGGACCTGCAGAACAGATTGGTCTTCCTTCCCTTGCCGGAGATGGTTCCATATAATAGATGACATTGCGGTCCGGTCCATCTCGATTGGAAGCTTAATGAACACCACTGCCATGTCGGTGTCCTGGCAGATTGGAATCATATCATCTCCGGCAATCTGCAGGTTTTCCTGCAGCTGGGTCAATATCTGTTTTCCGAGAGGAGATTCCTCTTCGTCCACCGCTTTCTTCATGCGTGCTGCCATATCGGCCGAAAGAAAATGATTTGCCTCAATACAAAGCATGAAAAAGGACATGACACCAGCTGCAAAAATACAGCCGGCAGCATGTCCTCTTCATTGTTTTTATGAATTACTGCTTATTTTGTTCTCCGTTTTCTTTCTGATGCTCCTCAGAAAGCTCAAGCTCCTCAATACCATCTCCCTCGGACTTTTCTCCATCATCGCGTACCTTTGCAATGCTTGCCACGCGGATATCGGAATCCTGGTCAATGTTCATCAGCTTCACACCGGAGGTATTTCTGCCAATGACAGAGATATCTTCTACGGAAATCCGGATCACAACGCCCTCATTGGTGATCATCATAATATCATGGTCGTCGTGTACGAGTTTTGCTCCTACAATATCTCCGGTCTTCTCGGTGATCTTATAACAGAGCACGCCTTTACCGCCGCGATTCTGGGCGGTGAACTCCTCAATCGGGGTGCGCTTGCCCATGCCATTCTCGGATACGATCAGAAGCTTCTCACCCTGGGTATCCATCTGCATGCCGACTACTTCATCCCCTTCATTTAACTTCATTCCGATCACGCCCATAGAAACACGTCCTGTCACACGTACATCTGTCTCATGGAACCGGATGCACTGCCCCTTCTTCGTGATCAGGAAAATATCCTTGGTATTGTCGGTTGCTTTTACTTCGATCAGCTCATCCTGTTCCTTCAGGACAATAGCCTGCAGGCCGTTCTTGCGGACGTTCTCATACTCCTTCACCGGAGTTTTCTTCACCATACCACCACGTGTAGCCATGAACAGATAGTCAGTCTCATGGTATTCCTTCACCGGAATGATCGCCGTGATCTTCTCCTCCGGCTGCAGCTGCAGGAGATTGATGATGGCGGTTCCGCGGGCTGTACGGCTGCCCTCCGGGATCGCATAAGCCTTCAGGCGGTATACACGGCCCTTGTTAGTAAAGAACATAATGTAATTGTGGGTCTTGGTCAACAGCAGATCCTCAATATAATCCTCATCGATGGTCTGCATGCCCTTGATTCCCTTACCGCCTCGGTTCTGGTTTTTAAAATTGTCCACGCTCATACGTTTGATATAGCCAAGCTTGGTCATAGCCACAATCGTATTCTCATTCGGGATCAGATCTTCCATGGACATATCGAACTCATCAAAACCAATGGCGGTCTTACGGTCATCACCATATTTATCAGAAATGATCAGAATCTCTTCGCGGATCACACCCAGCAGCTTTTTCTCATCTGCAAGGATCGCTTTTAACTCCTCGATCTTTGCCATTAACTCTTTGTATTCATTCTCCAGCTTCTCACGTTCCAGACCGGTCAGAGCACGCAGACGCATATCTACGATTGCCTGGGACTGGGCATCGCTTAAGCCAAAGCGCTCCATCAACTGCTGCTTTGCAATCTGAACGTTCTCTGAACCGCGGATGATGCGGATAACCTCATCAATATGATCTAGCGCAATCAGCAAGCCCTGTAAAATATGAGCGCGCTCCTCTGCTTTGTTTAAATCATATCTGGTCCGGCGGGTCACTACATCTTCCTGATGCTTTAAGTAGTAATTCAGCATCTCCAGAAGATTTAAGACCTTCGGCTCATTATTCACCAGTGCCAGCATGATAACACCAAAGGTGTCCTGAAGCTGGGTGTGCTTTAATAACTGGTTTAAGATGACATTGGCATTCACATCACGGCGCAGCTCAATGACAATGCGCATCCCCTGGCGGTCAGACTCGTCACGCAGATCGGTGATTCCGTCCACTCTTTTCTCTTTTACCAGCTCTGCGATCTTCTCGATCAGCCTTGCTTTATTTACCAGATACGGAAGCTCAGTTACCACAATGCGGCTCTTGCCATTTGGCAGGGTCTCAATGTCAGATACCGCACGTACACGGATCTTGCCGCGGCCGGTGCGGTATGCTTCCTCAATACCGGCCTTGCCAAGAATGGTAGCGCCGGTCGGGAAATCCGGTCCTTTTACGATTTCCAGAATCTCTTCCAGAGTAGTATCGCGGTCTTCCTCAATGCGGTTATCAATCAGCTTGACTACAGCACCAATAACCTCCCGCAGATTGTGCGGCGGAATATTGGTGGCCATGCCGACTGCAATACCGGTGGTACCGTTTACCAGAAGATTCGGGTATCTGGACGGAAGAACAACCGGTTCTTTCTCAGTCTCATCAAAGTTCGGTACAAAGTCTACGGTATCTTTTCCGATATCCGCCAGCATCTCCATGGATATCTTGCTTAAGCGTGCCTCAGTATATCGCATGGCTGCAGCACCGTCACCGTCCACGGAACCAAAGTTTCCATGACCATCTACCAGCGGGTAACGGGTAGACCACTCCTGCGCCATATTTACAAGAGCTCCATAGATAGAGCTGTCACCATGCGGATGATATTTACCCATGGTATCGCCGACGATACGTGCGCATTTTCTGTGAGGCTTATCCGGTCCGTTGTTCAGCTCGATCATGGAGTAAAGCACTCGGCGCTGTACCGGCTTTAAACCATCCCGCACATCCGGCAGGGCCCGGGCAGCGATAACGCTCATGGCATAATCGATATAAGACTTCTCCATGGTGGATTTTAAGTCTATATCATGAACTTTATCAAAAATATTTGGTTCCATATTGTTCTCCTTGTTGTCTCATTCCATCAGAAACCGCATGCTAAGCAGCTTCCCTGCAGCATTCCTGTAATGTTCCGATCAGACAGATCAGATATCCAGGTTCTGTACATATTTGGCGTTAGCCTCGATAAATTCACGGCGCGGCTCAACCTGATCTCCCATCAGAGTGGTGAAAGTCAGATCCAGCTCGGATGCCACATCGTCATCCATGTTCACACGCAGAAGAATACGACGCTCCGGATCCATGGTGGTCTCCCAGAGCTGCTCTGCGTCCATCTCACCAAGACCTTTGTATCGCTGAATCTTATTGTTATTGTCACGGCCGACTTCCTTGATGATCTGAGCCAGTTCTTCATCGCTGTAGGCATACCAGATCTTCTTGTTCTTCTCCAGCTTGTATAACGGCGGCTGTGCCAGGTATACATGTCCCTGCTTTATCAGTTCCGGCATAAAGCGGTATAAGAAGGTCAGCATCAGCGTGCTGATATGTGCACCATCCACGTCCGCATCGGTCATGATGATGATCTTGTGGTAGCGCAGCTTGGAAATATCAAAATCATCGTGGATTCCGGTACCGAACGCAGTAATCATAGCTTTGATCTCTGCATTGGCATAAATTTTGTCCAGTCTGGCCTTCTCTACGTTTAAGATCTTACCGCGAAGCGGCAGGATTGCCTGGGTATCCCGGGAGCGGGCCGTCTTTGCAGAACCGCCTGCAGAATCTCCCTCTACGATGAAAATCTCACATTTTTCCGGATCTTTATTAGAACAGTCTGCCAGTTTTCCCGGAAGTGCCATGCCCTCTAAAGCAGTTTTTCTTCTGGTTAAATCGCGGGCCTTTCTTGCTGCCGCGCGGGCACGCTGTGCCAGAACAGATTTCTCGCAGATGGTCTTGGCTGCTGCCGGATTCTGCTCCAGGAAGTAGGTAAGCTGCTCGCTGACGATGCTGTTTACCGCACCCATTGCCTCACTGTTGCCAAGCTTCTGCTTGGTCTGCCCTTCAAACTGCGGCTCCTCGATTTTGATGCTGACAATCGCAGTCAAGCCCTCTCGGATATCCTCGCCGCTTAAGTTCGGCTCACTGTCCTTTAACAGCTTGTTTTTGCGGGCATAGTCATTGATGGTCTTAGTCAGGGCATTTTTCAGTCCTGCCAGATGAGTACCACCCTCCGGCGTGTTTACATTATTGACGAAGGTATAAATATTTTCCGTATAAGAATCATTGTGCTGCATGGCAACCTCAACAAACACACCATCGCGGGTTCCCTCACAATAAATGACATTGTTGTAAAGAGCTGCCTTGCCCTTGTTTAAGTAGGTGACAAACTCCTGAATACCGCCCTCATAGTGGAATACCTTTTCTTTTTTCTCCTCGCGCTCATCCTTCAGGGTGATCTTTAAAGCCTTGGTTAAGAACGCAGTCTCCTGGAGACGGATACGAAGTATTTCAAAATCATAGACAGTTTCCTCAAAGATCTCCGGATCCGGCAGAAAATGAACCTCGGTACCATGCTTGTCTGCAGGGCACTCACCAATGACCTTTAACGGGTACATAACCTTGCCCCGTTCATAACGCTGCTGATAAATCTTGCCATCCTGATAAACGCGGACCTCCAGCCAGGTAGAAAGAGCATTTACAACAGAAGCTCCCACGCCGTGCAGACCGCCGGATACTTTGTATCCCCCACCACCAAACTTACCACCGGCATGCAGGATGGTAAATACAACCTCTACCGCCGGAATACCAGCTTTCTTCTGAATGCCGACCGGAATGCCGCGTCCGTCATCCAGTACCGTGATGGAATTGTCCTCATTAATGGTGACGTCAATCCGGTCACAGTAGCCAGCCAGTGCTTCATCTACCGCATTATCTACAATCTCATAAACCAGGTGATGCAGGCCCCTGGACGAAGTGCTGCCAATGTACATACCAGGTCTCTTCCGGACTGCTTCCAGCCCTTCCAGAATCTGAATCTGGTCTGCTCCGTATTCTGCACTCATGTTATTTCCTCCTAGTCAAAAAATATATCGTCAGTTTTCGCCGGTCACCGTTCCGTTTACAACGTGAAACAGCTTATCCATCTGAAAACGGTTGTTTACAAAATCTTCCAGCCCCGTACAAGTGATCATGGTCTGGATATGGTCAATGGCGGACAGAAGATGGTTCTGCCGCTCCCCGTCCAGCTCCGAAAGCACATCATCCAGAAGCAGGATCGGATAATCGCGCACCAGTTTTTTAACCAGTTCAATCTCCGCAAGCTTTAAGGAAAGAGCTGCGGTACGCTGCTGTCCCTGGGAACCAAATCTTCGGATGTCAATATCTCCGATATAAAATCCGATGTCATCCCGGTGTGGGCCAATAAGGGTGGTTTTCTGTTTCACATCCTGGCTGCGGCTTCTCGCAATCCCTGCCTCCAGTTCCTCTGACCCGGAATTGGGATCATACACAATCTTTAAAGTTTCTTTTCCACCGGACAGTTTCCGGTGGATCTCACAGATCATCTCATTGAGCTGTCCGATAAATTCTTCCCGGAACCGGATTACCTCTTTTCCGTACTGTACCAGCTGCATATCCCACACATCCAGTGTTTCCTCGTATTCCGGATGGAAGAACAGCTCTTTGAGAAGCTTGTTGCGCTGCAGCAGGACCCGGTTGTAGGACACCAAGGAATGAACATACAGCTTATTTAACTGGCAAAGTTCCAGATCAATGAATTTACGTCGCTCTGCCGGACCGTTTTTAATGAGATTTAAGTCCTCCGGCGAAAAGAATACCACATTTACAATACCAAACAGCTCACTGGCCCTGCGGATCGGAATTCCGTTAATGGCCACGCCCTTGGCTTTATTTTTCTTCAAATGCATGTCAATGCGGTACGGAACATCGCGCTTGCGCACAGTCAGCTTGATGTGGGATTCATCGTTCTGGAAACGGATCATCTCCCTGTCTTTGCTGCCGCGATGAGACTTGGTCGTGCAGCAGACATAGACAGCCTCCAGAATGTTCGTCTTTCCCTGGGCATTATTCCCGTAAAGAATATTGGTCCCCGGGGAAAATTCCATATGTAGTTTGTCATAATTCCGGTAATTCTGAAGCTCAATGGACTCTATGATCATAATGTAATCCGGATAGTCTCTCCCTGGAAGGTTACTTCATCACCATCACGAAGTTTTTTGCCCCGCTGATACTCTACATTGCCGTTTACCTTAACCAGCCCGTCCTCAATCGCATACTTGGCATCTACGCCGGATTCACATAAACCGGCTGCCTTTAATGCCTGACCCAGTTTAATATACTCGTCTCTTAATTTAATGGTTTCCATAATTTTCCTTTCTAAACGCCGTATTATGCCTCGTTGATAAAGTTTACAGGCAGAATCAGATAGATATAGCTTCCCTCTTCATCCTTGATAAAGCACGGTGACTTCGGATTCATCATGTAAAGCTCCACATCCTCATCGTCGATGACACGCAGCGCATCCAGTAAAAATTTCGGGTTGAAAGCAATCATGATGTCCTTGCCGGATTTGTGAGCCGGCACATTGGCATTCATGGAACCAAACGCAGACTTCACCCTCATGTTCACATTGCTGTCTTCCACATTCATGATGATCGGCTTGCGGTCACTGTCGCGGATCAGGATCATGGCACGGTCAATATTGTCCATGAAGTCACGCTTGTTTAACTTTACGCGGGTCTCATAATCACTGGAAAGCATATGGTCGATTTTAAAATACTCACCATCGATCAGGCGGGAAACCACAACCGTATCATCGAATTCAAATAGAATGTGATTTTTGCTGAAATAAATAAGGACTTCTTTCTCGTTGTCTCCAGTCAGGATCTTACTGATCTCGGAGAGGGTTTTGCCCGGTACTATAACCTTATGGTTATCGTAGTGTTCCTTGAGCTGGATGTTGCGAATGGAGATCCGGTGTCCGTCCAGGGAAACCACCTTGAGAAAATCATCTTTTACTTCCAGAAGTTCGCCCGCCATCATCTTATTGCTGTCATTCGGGGATATGGAAAAAATAGTCTGACGAATTGCTTCTTTCAAGGTAAACTGTGTCAGACTGATGTGCTGGTCCCGTTCGATGTAAGGAAGATAAGAAAATTCCTCACCATCGCGGCCCTGGATATTGAATACTGCATTTTCGCATTCGATCACAGTATTGAAACGATTGTCAGACGTAATGGTGACCGGAGTATCTCCATCTGGCAATTTTCTAATAATTTCATAAAAAAGCTTTGCTTCCAGCGCAATTTTGCCTCGTTCCAGGATAGAACCTTCTACTTTTGTCTCAATTCCCAGTTCCATATCATTTCCGGTCAGCTTGATCTCGCCTGCATCGGCATCAATGAGAATACATTCGAGGATTGACATGGTCGTTCTGGAAGGAATCGCTTTGGATACAATATTAATTCCATTTAAGAGAGCATCTTTCTTGAATTCGAGCTTCATGTTGATAACTTCCTTTCTGTCGGTTCAGAGTCTTTTTAAATATATATAAAATAAAATTCCGTCGTAATCGTAGTAGGGGATGTGGATTTGTGTAAAAGTCTGTCCAGTCCATAAAATATAAGGATTTCGTGGCGTGAATAAGGATGTTGAAAACTCCATGAAATCTTCTGGATGAACATGAGGTTATCCACATGTGAAAAATGGAGGTAAATTGTCCTGAAAATCATCCACAGGCTGCCCACAGAAAATCCACTGTTTTTCCACAGAAAAATGTGAATAAGTGGGGAGGCAGGCGAATCCATGTTTTATGTCAACCAAATGCTATTGCGGACTGATTTTTTTCTTCAGGATATCAATGGTATTCTGGAGAGATGGATTTTTTTCCAGATCTGCGCTGATAGTTTTGATACCATGCAGGATGGTAGTGTGGTCACGGCCGCCCAGTGCTTTGCCGATATTCTGCAGGCCGGTTTCGGTCATGGTGCGGCACAGATACATGACGATCTGGCGCGGGTAAACGATTTCCTTGCTGCGCTTGGCTGACATGATGTCTAATGGGGTCAGGTTAAAATGATCGGCAACGATCTGGATGATGAATTCCGGGGTAACTTCCTGTTTGTCGCCCGGCGCAATGATGTCTTTCAGTGCTTTTTCAGCCAGTTCAATGTCAATTTCACGGTTTTTCTCCAGCTTGGAAAGGGCAACGATCTTGGTGAGTGCGCCCTCCAGCTCACGGATATTGGACTTGATGTTGGTGGCAATGTACTTGATTACTTCGTTATCTATATTGTAACCTTCCATTTCCTCTTTTTTGCGGAGGATGGCCATTCGGGTTTCGTAGTCCGGGGACTGGATATCTACGGTCAGACCCCATTCGAAACGGGAGCGCAGCCGTTCTTCCAGTGTTTCAATCTCTTTCGGCGGTTTATCGGACGAAATGATGATCTGTTTTTTGGCTTCGTGAAGTGCATTGAAGGTGTGGAAAAATTCTTCCTGGGTACTTTCCTTGCCGATGATGAACTGGATATCATCGATTAGAAGCACATCGTTATTGCGGTATTTCTCACGGAATTCCGTGGTGGAAATGTTGTTTTTATTACGGATCGCATCAATCAGCTCGTTGGTAAACTTCTCAGAAGTTACGTAAAGGATCTTGGCCTTTGGGTTATTCTTGAGGATGAAGTTTGCAATGGAGTGCATCAGATGTGTTTTTCCCAGACCTACGCCTCCGTAAATAAAAAGAGGGTTATAAATTTCCCCCGGAGACTCGGCAACGGCCAGGGATGCAGCGTGTGCCAGGTTGTTATTTGCGCCGACCACGAAGGTATCGAAGGTGTACTTCGGATTTAAATTGGCATTCTGCAAGGTGGCCGGACTGACTGCAGAGGCTGTGTTTTGGATGAGCTGGTTTGCTGCAGCCGGCTCAGGGACAATGTCTTCTTCTACAAGGAACTGGACGGAGTCGCATTTGATGCCGGTAACTTCCGCAATGGATACCATGAGCATGGTGCTGTATTTCTTCTTAATATATCCGAGAAAATTGGCATCCGGAACAATGATCTTTACGATATTTCCCGGCTGTTCCAGGGCATAAACTTCCAGAGGAAGAAGCCAGGTGTCAAAGGAGACATCGGAGATGTCATATTCTTCTTTTAAATATTTCAGTATATCATTCCATTTTTCTTTCAGTGTTTCTAACATTCTTTCAGTCTCCTGTATTTCATCAATCTATAGGAACGGATCCGTATCTTTCCAGTCACAGTCTATCCACAGTTTATGTGGAAAAAATGAGGCTGTTTGTGGATACGCAAAAGTATCCAATCTAGAAACATTGTATACCATAAACCGCTGATTTTCAATGAAAACCGAAAAATCTTAGCTGTTTTGTGAAAATTATCAACAGACTTATCCACAACTTGTGGATAACTTATTCACAATATCAACACCTGGTATGTGGGCAGGGTTTCGCGGTTCCTGTTTTTTTGTGGATTTTCCGAGGATTCTTTTTTAAGAAAAGGCTTGACGAACCCGCATGAATTCTATATAATTGAGAAGATGTTTAATTAAAATAGTCGTAATGTGTTCAATCAAATAAGCGATGTAAAGAAGGAGGTGCCGCAACATGAAGATGACTTTCCAGCCGAAGAACAGACAGAGATCCAAAGTTCATGGCTTCAGAGCTAGAATGAGTACTCCAGGTGGAAGAAAAGTATTAGCTGCAAGAAGAGCAAAAGGAAGAGCGAAATTATCCGCTTAATGAATCAAGGTCACAAGAAATTGTGGCCTTTTGTATTATAATAAGATGGTAATAAGAGATGAAACGATTTCCGAGCATTAAGAAAAATTCAGATTTCCAGGCAATTTACCGGACTGCGAAATCCTATGCCAACCGACAGTTGGTTATGTATGTAAGAAAGACTGAGAACACCCAGTCCCGGATTGGTATCTCAGTCAGCAAGAAAGTTGGAAACAGCGTGGTGAGACATCACCTGGCCCGGCTGGTGAGGGAGAGTTTCCGGCTGAACAGGGACACATTGGAGGAAGGATTAGACATCATCGTGGTAGCGCGCGCTGCCGCAAAAGACTCAGATTATAAGACGATTGAGCGTGCATTTATGCACCTGTGCGGACTGCATAACATTAAAAAAGAATCGAAGTGAGACTATGATTAACAGAATTGCAGGTTTGATCAAAAAGCTTCTTATATTAATGATACGCGGATATCAGATTTTTTTATCCCCGTTAAAAGTAAGAACTCACTGTATTTACACGCCTACGTGCTCCCAATACGCCATTGAGGCACTTACCAGGTACGGCGTGGTGAAAGGTTTATGGTTGTCTGTGAAGAGGATACTCCGGTGTCATCCATGGGCAGAAGGCGGTTATGATCCAGTTCCGTAACACATGAGGAGGTAGCACATTGGATTACTTAGTATTAACGAAGGTTCATGGGGCGATTCTGGGTCCGATTTCTCAGATTCTGGGATGGATCCTGAATGTACTGGTTACGTTCACCAATTCCTTTGGTGTGCTTAACATCGGTTTATCAATTATTTTATTTACCCTGGTTGTGAAATTACTGATGTTCCCTATGACGATCAAGCAGCAGAAGGCGTCCAAGCTGATGGCTGTCATGCAGCCTGAGCTTCAGGCCATTCAGGCAAAGTACAAGGGCAAAACAGACAATGACTCCATGATGAAGATGAACGTGGAGACGAAAGCTGTCTATGAAAAATACGGCACATCCATGACTGGAGGATGTCTCCAGCTTGTGATCCAGATGCCGATCCTGTTTGCACTGTACCGCGTGATCTATTGTATCCCGGCTTACGTGATGCCGGTAAAGGAACATTTTTTGAATGTGGTTTATGCACTGACCGGAGCTTCTTCCGCGTCTGCCCTGAGTGAGGGCGCTGCAGCAAATCTGCTTCAGTTTGCAACTGACCACAATATTGCGTTAACAGGCATTAACCCGGTCGGAGACTTAACCGGTGTAACAGGTGAAGCTCTGGCCAATAAGATGGTTGATATTCTCTATAAGCTGAATCCTGCCCAGTGGAGTGACCTGGCACAGGCATTCCCAAATGCGGCAGATGTGATTTCCGGCAATGCAGCAACCATTGAGAAAATGAACACGTTTCTTGGCATCAATCTGGCATCCAACCCGTTTAACGGAAGCTTTGTGCCGAATCTGGCATGGCTGATCCCGATTCTGGCAGGCCTGACTCAGTATGCCAGCACAAAGCTGATGATGGCAACTCAGCCGAAAAAGAATAACGAGGAAGATATGAGCTCCCAGATGATGCAGAGCATGAACGTTACCATGCCGCTGATGTCTGTATTTTTCTGCTTTACCTTCCCGGCAGCAATCGGTATCTACTGGGTAGCCAGCAGTACCTTCCAGTTACTGCAGCAGCTTGTTGTAAATTCTTACCTGGATAAGGTAGATATGGATGAGCTGATCCGTAAGAACGTGGAGAAGGCAAACAAGAAACGCGCAAAGAAAGGCCTTCCGCCGCAGAAAGTAAATCAGAATGCAACTGCAAGCTTAAAACATATGCAGGCAGTTCAGGAGAAGGAAGAAGCGGAACGTGCTGAGAAGCTTGAGAAGAGCAAAAAACAGGTAGAAGCATCCAACAATTATTATAATAAAGATGCCAAACCGGGCAGTCTGGCCTCCAAGGCAAATATGGTAGCCAGATACAATGAAAAGCACAATAATAAATAAGGGGGTAGCACCATGGATGGAAAGATTACAATCTCTGCCAGTACATTGGACGAGGCAATCACAAAAGCATTGATTGAACTGCAGACGACCAGTGAGCATCTTCATTATGAAGTGGTACAGAAGGAGAGCGCAGGTCTGCTTGGCATCTTTGGTAAGAAACCCTGTATCATCCGCGCCCATGTGATGAGCGAGGCAGAGGAGAAGGAACTGGCAGAGGCAAAGAAGCTGGAAGAGAAAAAAGCTGCTGAAGCGAAAAAGGCAGAAGAAGCGAAGAAAGCCGAAGAGGCCAGAAAGGCCGCTACAGCAGAAGCTGCGAAAAAGGCTGCTGCTGCACCGAAGGCGGAAGCTGTAAAGACTGCTGCGCCGGCTCCGAAAACAACTGTTTCTGAGAAGCCGGCACCGAAGCGAGAGGCCGTAAAGACTGCTTTGGAATCTGAAAAAGAGCTTTCTGTGGAAGAAGCTCCGAAAAAAGCAGTCAAGATTAACGAAGAGGCAGTGAAAAAAGCTGCGAAGGAATTCCTGAATCAGGTATTTGGTGCTATGGGTATGCAGGTTTCTATTGAGACGGCTTACAATGCCAGTGACCGGGAACTCCTGGTTTCCATGGAAGGTGACGACATGGGAATCCTCATCGGAAAGCGTGGTCAGACTCTGGATTCCTTACAGTATCTGGTAAGCCTTGTGGTAAACAAGGAAACGGAAGGCTACTTAAGAGTCAAGCTTGATACCGAGAATTACCGTGAGAGAAGAAAAGAAACGCTGGAGACTCTGGCAAAGAACATTTCCTATAAGGTAAAACGGACCAAGCATCCGGTATCCTTAGAGCCGATGAATCCGTATGAGAGACGCATCATCCACTCTGCGCTTCAGAATGACAAATATGTTACGACCAGGAGTGAGGGGGAAGACCCGTTCCGTCATGTTGTAATTTCTTTAAAGAAAGAAGTCCCAGCAGGCGGAAGAAAGGAGCGTTACGGTTCCCGCCGCGATAATCGCGGAAGAAACAGAAACGCCGAAAACAGAGGACCGAAATCAGAGGCTGTTGCTGAGAAGAAGGAAGCAGCAGCACAGAATGAGGCATAAAGATGTTGGAAATTTCTGACAGGTAAAAGCATGTCAGACAATTGTGTGAGTACAATACAGAAATAGCAGGCGGGTGTCTGGTAGTGGTTTGACCACCACCTGGCATCCGCTTTTGCTTCTTTTCGTTAAAGTTTATGGATAGACTGGCCAAAGCTGGTCGAGTCGGAGGAAAATATGCTGAAAGACAGAAGTTCAGATACCATTGCGGCGATCGCAACTGCCATGAGCAGTTCCGGAATCGGAATCATCCGGGTGAGCGGAGAACAGGCAGTTTCTATTGTGAACCGGATTTTTATAAGCAGAAAAGATAAATTTGATTTGAATACAGCACCGTCCCATCATATTTATTATGGAATGATCCAGGATGGGGAAGAAGTGCTGGATGAGGTGCTGGTGATGCTGATGAGGGGGCCGCACAGTTACACAGCGGAAGACACTGTGGAGATTGACTGCCATGGTGGTGTCCTGGTGATGAAAAAAATACTGGAGACAGTAATCAAATATGGAGCAAGACCGGCAGAGCCGGGAGAATTTACCAAGCGGGCCTTTTTAAACGGACGGATTGATCTGTCACAGGCGGAGGCCGTGATTGATGTGATCAACGCGCAGAATGATTATGCGGTGAAGAGCTCTGTGAGCCAGTTAAAGGGTTCTGTATCGAAAAAAGTAAAAGCTCTGCGGGAACGGATCTTGTATCAGATCGCATTTATTGAGTCGGCGTTAGATGATCCGGAGCATATTTCTTTAGATGGATACGAGGAAGAACTGTCCGGAAAGCTGGATGATATGATAGGGGAGATGGAGAAGCTTGTGCGTTCCGCAGACAGCGGAAGAGTGGTTTCTGAAGGAATCCGCACAGTTATTTTAGGTAAGCCGAATGCGGGAAAATCCTCTCTGATGAATGTGCTTCTGGGCGAGGAGCGTGCCATTGTAACGGATATTGCAGGAACGACCCGGGATACCCTGGAGGAGCATATCCGTATGCACGGCATTAGCCTGAATATCATTGATACCGCAGGCATCCGGGAGACCGAGGATCTGGTAGAGCAGATTGGTGTAAACCGGGCGAAGGTGGCAGCAGATGAGGCAGACCTGATCATTTATGTAGTAGATGGTTCCCGGGAGCTGGACGAAAACGACGCCCAGATCATGGAACTGATCCGTGACCGGAAGGCTGTGGTGCTGTTAAATAAGACGGATCTGGAAACCGTGATCAGCGAGGAGCTTTTGCAGGCGAAGACCGGAAAAACGGTGATTTCCATTTCTGCAAAAGAAGAGACTGGTATTGACAAACTGGAAAAAACGATTCAGAATCTTTTTTATGAGGGAAGTATCGATTTTAATGATGAAGTCCTGATCACCAATGTGCGTCATAAGACAGCACTGCAGAATGCATTAAAAAGTCTGTATATGGTGAAACAGAGCATTGATAATCAGATGCCGGAGGATTTTCTGACCATTGACCTGATGGATGCCTATGAACAGCTTGGAACCATCATCGGAGAAGCGGTGGAAGACGACCTGGTCAATGAAATCTTTGGAAAATTCTGTATGGGAAAATAATTCAGGTGTTGAGGGGAATTGGAAGGAAGCTGGAAGGAATATAATTATGCCATATTTAGAGGAATCATATGATGTTGTAGTGGTCGGCGCCGGTCATGCCGGATGTGAGGCAGCACTTGCCTGCGCAAGACTGGGTCTGGAGACGATTGTATTTACGGTGAGTGTTGACAGCATTGCCCTGATGCCCTGTAATCCAAATATCGGAGGAAGCTCTAAGGGGCATCTTGTCCGGGAGCTGGATGCCCTGGGCGGCGAGATGGGAAAAAATATTGATAAGACCTTCATTCAGTCTAAGATGCTGAATGAGTCAAAGGGACCTGCAGTTCATTCCCTGCGGGCTCAGGCTGATAAGCAGGATTACAGCCGCCGGATGCGCCATACGCTGGAGAATACGGATCATCTGACCATACGCCAGGCAGAGGTTTCGGAAATCATTGTAGAGGATCATAAGATTACCGGAGTAAAGACATATTCCGGAGCGGTGTATCATGCAAAAGCGGTGGTACTGGCAACCGGAACTTACTTAAAAGCACGCTGTATTTATGGTGATGTCAGCAATGCTACCGGCCCGAACGGTCTGCAGCCGGCCAATCATCTGACAGATTCCCTGATTGCGAATGGAATCGAAATGTTCCGTTTCAAGACCGGAACTCCGGCCCGTGCGGACCGCCGCAGCATTGACTTTTCCAAGATGGAAGAGCAGTTTGGAGATAAGCGGGTGGTTCCGTTTTCCTTCTCAACAGATCCGGAATCGGTACAGAAGGAGCAGGTTTCCTGCTGGCTGACCTATACGAATGAGGAGACGCATCAGATTATCCGCGATAATCTGGATCGTTCTCCGCTGTTTTCCGGTGCGATTGAGGGAACCGGTCCGCGTTACTGTCCGTCCATTGAAGATAAGGTAGTGAAATTCCCGGATAAGACCCGCCACCAAGTATTCATTGAGCCGGAGGGGCTTTACACCAACGAGATGTATCTGGGCGGCATGTCCAGTTCCCTGCCGGAGGATGTGCAGTATGCCATGTACCGTACTGTTCCGGGTCTGGAGCATGTGCGGATCGTGCGAAATGCGTATGCAATCGAGTATGACTGCATCAACGCAAGGCAGTTAAAGCTGTCTCTGGAGTTTAAGGCAATTGAAGGACTGTTCAGCGGCGGTCAGTTTAATGGAAGCTCCGGTTATGAGGAAGCAGCTGTACAGGGCTTTATGGCAGGCGTAAACGCAGCTATGAAGGTACTGGGACGGGAACCGGTGATCCTGGATCGATCTCAGGCCTATATCGGTGTTCTGATTGATGACCTGGTAACTAAGGAGAATCATGAGCCCTACCGTATGATGACTTCCAGAGCAGAGTACCGCTTACTTCTGCGTCAGGATAATGCAGATCTGCGACTACGCGGAATTGGGCATGAGATCGGTCTGGTAGATGATGAAACGTATGCAAAGCTGCTTCAGAAGGAAAAAGACATTCAGGCTGAGGTAGAACGTCTGGAAAAAACCAATGTAGGTGCAAATCCAAAAATCCAGGCATTCCTGGAGCGTCATGAAAGTACCGCATTAAAGACGGGAGCAACTCTGGCAGAGCTGGTACGGAGACCTGAATTGGATTATTTTATGTTAACTGAAATTGATGAGAAACGGCCGGAGCTTTCTTATGATACAGCAGAACAGGTTAACATAAATATTAAGTATGAGGGATATTTAAAACGGCAGCAGCAGCAGGTGGCGCAGTTTAAGAAGCTGGAGAAAAAGAAGCTGGATCCGGATTTTGATTACAGTACGGTAAACAGTTTGCGGCGTGAGGCAGTACAGAAGCTGAATCTGTACAAGCCGGCATCCATTGGGCAGGCATCCCGTATTTCCGGCGTATCACCGGCAGATATTTCCGTGCTGCTGGTACATTTGGAGCAGATGCGCCACTCTAAATGATGAAAGAAACGGACTGCCACAATTAGAGCGGTTTTAATTTGAAAATTCCACACAGGAGGGATTATGGAACAGATTTTTGTGGATAAGATGACAGATGGGACACGGGAGCTGGGGATTACTCTCTCAGAGCAGCAATTGGAGCAGTTTTATCGCTATTACAAGTTATTGGTAGAATGGAACAAGGTTATGAACCTGACCGGAATTACAGAGTTGGAGGAAGTGGTGAGCAAGCATTTTATCGACAGTCTGGCTCTGGTCAAGGCGGTGCCTCTTCAGGATGGACGGAAGGTATCTGGCATCGATGTGGGAACCGGTGCCGGTTTTCCGGGGATTCCGTTGAAGATTGCATTTCCAAATCTGAAAATCACACTGCTGGATTCTCTGAATAAGCGAATTAAATTCTTGAATGAGGTAATCAGCCAGCTGGGGCTCCAGAATGTGGAGACGATTCATGGAAGGGCAGAGGACTTTGGACGTGATGCAAAATACCGGGAGCAGTATGATTACTGCGTATCTCGTGCCGTGGCTAATGCCGCAACACTTTCTGAATACTGTCTGCCGTTTGTAAAAGTTGGTGGTGCGTTTATCCCATATAAGTCAGGGAAAATTGATGAGGAACTGGAGCAGGGAACGAAAGCAATCGAGAGTCTGGGTGGTAGTATCGCGGATGTGATCCGTTTCGAACTGACCGGAGCAGATGCGGACCGGTCCCTGGTTGTCATTGAGAAGATTGCGAAGACCGCGAAGAAATATCCAAGAAAAGCGGGAGTGCCGTCAAAAGAGCCAATTGGAAAGTAATTGCAATTTAAGGAAATAGCACGAAAGGGTCCGAAGTTCCGGGGAGGGCCTACAGAACCGCAGATGCGG
>ERZ773142.1044-NODE-1044-length-18034-cov-4.63936_pt1 | contig 18034 bp, 14 predicted proteins | sample MGYA00580853_ERZ773142 | MGnify/ENA primary metagenome ERZ773142 (study PRJEB29015, sample SAMEA2737862) | human gut metagenome | biome: human gut; feature: human-associated habitat; material: faeces | place: China | collected 2012 ... | reverse complement strand
ATATGCACCAACTTGGTGCATATGAACCTGGCCTCTTTGCACTAATGGGTTGTAGCGGAAAAGCAGATTTTCCCGTCTGCCGATTTGTGCCTTGAAAAATGTATATAACGACTATAACGTAGTGTGAAACATATTGGAAACAATACCGAGGAGGCTGCGTTGAAGAAAAGCAATCTGGGCTATGTGCTGGTGCTGATCGCCGCGCTTATGTGGGGCAGCATCGGAATCTTTGTAAACGGCATCTCGGCCATGGGCGTTACGTCCCAGAGTATGGCTGCCTTTCGCTTGTTGGTCGGAGCGCTTATCTTGGCGCCGGTCCTGATGTTTATGGGCTGCCGTTCGGGTGAGGGGTCTACCGTGGCTCAGGGTCCGCTGGCCCTGTTCAAGGCAAGCCCTAAAGAGCTTGTTTCCTGCGCGCTTGTCGGTATCGTCGGTTTGGCCGCCGCCAACACTTGCTATTACGAGTGTATGGGCGAGGTGGGCATGTCCACGGCCTCGGTGCTGCTCTATACCTCGCCGGTGTTTGGCGTCGTGCTCGGCCGCGTGCTTTATCGCGAGGACGTGACCCCCAACAAGCTCGTTGCCATCGCTTTTAACATAGGGGGCTGTGTACTTGCAGTAACTAATGGCGACCTTTCCGGTTTCCATTTTTCGGTTTGGGGCGTCACGTCGGGCGTGATTGCAGGCTTTTGCGGGGCGTCGCTCGCGGTGTTTAGCCGGATAGCAACCAAGACGGTCCACCCGCTGGCTGTCACGTTTTGGGGCCTTGTTTTTGGCGGTGCGGTTATGGCGGCTATCGCGGCTCCGTGGCCGGATGTCGCCGCGGCAATGTCGCCACAGCTGCTGCTGCTGTTCCTTGGCTTTGGACTCATCCCCACAGCCGTGGCTTACATCTTATATATGCAGGGTCTGTCCATGGGGCTCGAGACATCGAAAGTTCCCGTCGTAATGTCTTTCGAGACGGTCGTCACCGTACTGGTGGGCATTGGTGTCTATGCCGAGTCCGCCGGCGCGATCAAGGTCCTGGGTATTGTGCTGGTGCTCATGTCCATCCTGATTATGAACACCGACTTCTCCAAGCTGCGCAACAGCGTATTTGTCGGTCATGTCGCTGAGAGCATGACCTTTAAGCCCAACGCGTGGTGGACGGAGAAAACGCAGGACATGGATCTGTTCCGCGAGCGCACAGGCATCACGCTGGAGCCCACCGTGCAGGAAAGCCCCTGGTACTTCGTGCGATAGGGGGTTGCGCTCGGTGTCCGACCTGGGGTTATCCAGCCAGCGTCGGCCTACCCAGCCCCAACGTTTCAAGTGCGTTAAACCCGCCAACGGTCGTTTTTCACCCGCGAACGGTTTATATACTAATTATCAATATAAGCAACGTATAAGACGTTATAATGACCATAACGAAAAGGAGGAGGCAAGATGAATCAGATCATTCTCGCATCTCATGGCGGCCTGGCCGCAGGCGCCAAAGACACGCTCGAGATGGTTCTCGGCGACGTGTCGAACGTCCACGTCGTGTCGCTTGCTCGTGACGACAAGGAGCCCATCACCAACAAGGTGGACGCCATGATCGCCACGTTCAACGCGGACGACACCGTGTATGTGCTAACCGATATGCTCGGTAGCTCGGTCAACAACAACATGGTCGAGCTTTCCAAGAACGGCACGAAGTTCACGGTTGTCAGCGGTTTCAATATCCCGCTGGCGCTCACGCTCGCTATGAGCCCCGTCCCCGTCAAGGGTGCCGAGCTCGCGGCCCTCATCAACGAGGCCCGCACCGGTCTGACCAACCCCAACGCACCGGTCGAGGTGGCCGCGGCTCCCGCCAAGAAGGCCAAGGCGTCCCGTCACAGCTCCGGTCCCGCCAAGATCGTCCTCGCGCGTCTTGACTACCGTCTGCTGCACGGCCAGGTCGTCTTTACCTGGACCACTAAGGTCCAGGCCGAGCGCATCATCGTCGTCGACAACGCTGCCGCCAACGATGACATCAAGAAGGGCGCCCTTAAGCTGGCCAAGCCCCAGGGCGTGCGCCTGAACGTCTTTACCGTCGAGCGTGCCCTCGCCAAGATGGACAAGCTCAACACCCTCGGCGAGCGCGTCATGTTCGTCTTTGGCAACACTGCCGAGATGCTGCAGTTCTGCCAGGGCTACAAGCTCGACGCCATCAACCTGGGCGCCACCGCCAACCACGACGGTGCCGAGCAGGTCGGCGGCAAGGACAGCTCCGTCTTCTTCGACGCCACCCAGAAGGCCGACGTCAACCAGCTGCTCGACATGGGCATTAAGCTCTACGTCCAGCAGACCCCTACGTATCAGAGCGTCGACATCGACGCCAAGCTGTAATCAACCAGGCGTTTGCCTGACTGAAAGGAGAAGGGTATGAATACGTTCATCAGTGCGGTGCTCGTCGGCCTCGTCGGCGTGTTCTGCATGTGGGACTCCCGCCTGCTCGGTCGTCTTAACTTCGAGCAGCCCCTCGTTGGCGCTACGCTCGTCGGTTTGCTGCTGGGCGATGTGCCCACCGGCCTTGCCGTCGGTGCCGCCGTCGAGCTCGTGTCCATGGGCCTGGTGCAGGTCGGCGCTGCCGTTCCGCCCGATATGGTCCTGGGCGGCATCGTGGCCGCTGCCTTTGCGTGCCTGACCGATGCTTCCGCCGAGACCGCCATGACGATCGCCATCCCGGTCGCCGTCCTGGGCCAGCTCCTCGGCATCGTGTTCCGTTCCATCATCGCCGCCCTCACCCATGTGGCAGATAGCGCGATCGATAACGGAAAGTTCAAGACCGCCTACCGCATGCACATCTGCGCCGGCTCCGGTCTGTACGCCGTCATGTACTTCCTGCCGATCTTCCTGGCCGTCTTTGTTGGCACCGACCTGGTTCAGGCCATCGTCAACATGGTTCCCGAGTGGCTGTCCACTGGTCTTAACGTTTCGACCAAGATCATGACCGCCTACGGCTTGGCCCTGCTGCTCACCATGATGATCAAGAAGGGTATGACTCCGTTCCTGTTCATCGGTTTCCTGCTCGCCGCTTACCTCAACCTGTCCGTCATCGCGGTCGCTTTGATCGGTGTGTGCCTGGCTGTCGTCTTCATGGGCTTCAAGTTCAACGGTTCCCATGCGGCCGCCGGTGTCGATTCCGACTACGATCCGCTCGAAGACGACGAAGACTAAGGAGGAACACACTATGGCAACCGCAACCAAGGACGTGTCCCTGAACAAGAAGGTCAGCCAGTTCTTCTGGCGCTCCTGGGCCATCCAGGCCTCTTGGAACTACGAGCGTCAGATGAACATGGGCTTCCTCTACGGCATGGTTCCCACGCTCGATCGCCTCTATCCGGACGAGTCCGACCCCAAGCAGCTCGCTGCTAAGAAAGAGGCTTACCACCGTCACATGGCGTTCTACAACTGCACCCCGCAGACGAGCGCTTTCATCCTAGGCCTCGCCGCCTCCATGGAGGAAGAGTACGCCAAGGATCCCGAGAACTTCGACCCCGATTCGATCAACGCGGTCAAGACCTCCCTTATGGGTCCGCTTTCCGGCATCGGTGACTCCTTCTTCCAGGGCACCATCCGCGTTATCGCCTTTGGCCTGGGTGTTCAGCTGGCTCAGCAGGGCTCCATCATGGGCCCGATCCTGGCCATGCTCATCTCCATCGTGCCCTCCGTGCTGATCACTTGGTTCGCAGCCAAGATCGGCTATCAGGGCGGCCACGAGTACCTGAGCAAGCTCCAGGGCGGCGACCTCATGGAGAAGCTCATGTATGTCTGCGGTATCGTGGGTCTTATGTCCGTGGGCGGCATGATCGCCACGCTGATCGGCGCCACCACCCCGCTGCAGTTCGCTGACGGCACCGTCGTGATCCAGGACATCCTGGACGGCATGATGCCCCAGATGATCTCCCTCGGCCTCACCGGCCTTATGTACTGGCTCATCAAGAAGAACGTCAACACCGGTTGGCTTCTCGTGATCGCCATCGTGGGCGGCATCGCCCTCTCCGCGGCCGGCATCCTGGCCTAGTCGCGACCAAGCGCCTAACCGCTTTCCCCCGGGGGCCTGCCTGGCATCCCATACCCCAGGCAGGCTTCCATCCCTAGATGTGTCAAAGGGACAGTTCCTTTGACACATCCTCAACGGGCCGGCGACTCGGTCCAAACCACGGTAACCCTGCGAGCGCCCGGCAATGTGGCGCCGCAAAAAATCGAAAGGAATGTGTCAGATGTACGAGATCGACCTTAACCTCCCTAAGCAGATCGTCGCTGACGTCCTGTCCAACCACGAGATCCACAGCGTCGCCTTCGTCGGCTGCGGTGCTTCCATGTCCGACCTTTACCCTGCCAAGTACTTCCTGGCCAACAACACGGACAAGCTGAACGTTCAGATCTTCACCGCTAACGAGTTCAACTACGACACGCCTTCCTGGGTCAACGAGCACACCTTCGTGATCACCTGCTCCCTGGGTGGCTCCACGCCCGAGACCGTCGAGGCCAACAAGACCGCCAAGAAGCACAACTGCCCGGTCGTCTCCCTCACCAACAAGGCCGGCTCCGCTCTGACCGTCGACGCCGACCACGTCATCGTTCACGGCTTCCATGCCAACTACGCTGCCAAGTGCGAGAAGCCTGGCTACGCCATCGCTCTTGCTCTCGAGATCCTTCAGCAGACCGAGGGCTATGACCACTACGAGGACATGATCACCGGCCTCACCAACGTCTTCGAGCTCTGCGAGAACGCCGCTCAGTCCGCCAAGGGCCTCGCCAAGCAGTTCGCCCAGGACTTCAAGGACGACAAGATGATCTACTTCATGGCCTCTGGTGCCTCCGAGAAGATGGCTTATTCTCACGCCGCCTTCCTGTTCACCGAGATGCAGTGGATCGACGCCGCCGCGTACAACACCGGCGAGTACTTCCACGGCCCGTTCGAGGTTTCCACCGAGGGTAAGCCCTACGTCTTCTTCATGTCCGATGGTGCCACCCGTCCGATGGACGCCCGCGCCCTCACCTTCCTTAAGCGCATGGGCGCCAAGGTCGCTCTGATCGACTCCAAGGACTACGGTCTGGCCGACGCCGTGCCGGCAAGCGTCGTCACCTACTTCAACCCGCTGCTGCACCTCGCCGTTATGCGCGAGTACGGCAACCAGATCGCCGAGGCCCGTCAGCACCCGCTGACCATGCGTCGCTACATGTGGAAGCTTTCCTACTAATCACAAGTAAGTAGACCTTACGGGTTGATTGAGAGGGGATGGGGTTTTGCCCCGTCCCCTTTTTTGCTTTGGGGAGGGCGTGTCTGTCGCGTCGCAAAACACCAGATAAAACCTACCAAAATAAACCTGTCCTTTTTTGGCAGGTGGGAGGAGATGCGTATGATTAAGGCAGTGCTGTTTGACATGGACGGCGTGCTGGTCGATACCGAGTGGTTCTACAACCGTCGCCGCGTGGCCTTTATGGAAGAGAAGGGATTCCACTTTGACGAGATCCCCGATCTTTCGGGGTCTAACGAGCCTGCCATTTGGGAGGCGCTGGTGCCCGACGATGTCGAGCTGCGCGAGCGCCTGCGCGTGGAGTACAAGCAGGTCTACAGCCCGGTTCACCCTGTTCCGTATGCCGAGCTGCTCAACGAGCAGACGGAGCCGGTGATGCGCGAGCTGCACGAGCGCGGCGTCAAGTGTGCCATCGCGAGCTCGTCCTATCGCGAGCTCATTGACGAGCTGGTGGAGATTGCCGGTATCACCGACGTGCTGGACTACACCATCAGCGGTCACGAGTGCAGTGCATTTAAGCCCGACCCCGAGATCTACCTGCGTGCCATGGAGGCGCTGGGTGTGGAGCCTACCGAGTGCCTGGTTATCGAGGACTCGCCTTTGGGCATCGAGGCCGGCAAGCGCTCCGGCGCGCGCGTCCTGGCACTGCGTCCGCACGAGGGCGTTAACCTGGACCAAACGGGAGCCGACGCCGTCATCGACAACCTCGCCGACATTCTGACCGCTTTGTAGCGTCAATTCGCCGCAAGAAGTGCGGATTCACACGTCTCTTGCGGTGGATTGGCTCATTTTGGCTTCGATTTAGATCCGTTTGGCTTCGACTCGGACTAAGTGAGTAGACTTTTTGGCACATGCCGAGCACAAAGCGTATCTGCCTTAGTAAAACCGCAGGTCGGAGAGGTGGCTGTTTTGAGTGCGCTTGGTAGATCGCGAAAAGTCTACTCACTTAGAATTTGGCTCTTTGGTTGGGGAGCTGCTGGCTCGTTTTGGTTGTCGAGAGAGGGTGAATTGAAGCGCCCTCTCGCGCTCCATGCTACAATCGCCGGCATGCCCCACAATTACATCTGCCTTCGAAAGGAGCCTACGTGGCGAACGCCATCGATCAGCTCACGGACCGCGTGCTCGTGCTCGGCCGTCTCACCATCGTCCGCCGCACCATTACTGCCGTGGCGGTCACCATCTCCGCCGTTCTCCAGACATTTCTGATTCAGGCGTTCATTCGCCCCGCCGACCTGCTTCCGAGCGGCCTCACCGGCGTCGCGGTCCTGCTCGATCGCGTCACCTCGCTCGGCGGCGTTCATATCGACATCTCGCTCGGCATGCTCGCGCTCAACATCCCCGTGGCGCTCCTTTGCTGGAGCGGCATCAGCAAGCGCTTCGTCATCTTCTCGATGATGCAGGTCATGCTCTCGTCGCTGTTCCTCAACATCTTTCACTTCGCCCCGTTTTTGGGCGACAAGATCATGCTCATCATCTTTGGCGGCGTGGTCTCGGGCCTGGGCGCCGCCATCGCGCTTAAGTCCGGCGCATCCACCGGCGGCACCGACTTTATCGCGCTGTGGGTTTCCAACCATACAGGCAAGACCATCTGGGGCGTCATCTTTGGCTTTAACTGCGCTATCCTGGCGATCTTTGGCTTTATGTTTGGCTGGGACAATGCGGCGTATTCCATCGTGTTCCAGTTTATTTCGACCAAGACCATCGACAGTTTCTACCGACGCTACGACCGTGTGACGCTGCAGATCACGACACGCAAGGCAGACGAGGTCATGACAGCCTATGTTGACCATTTTCAGCATGGCATTAGCTGCGCCGAGGTCATTGGCGGATACAGCCGCGAAAAGATGTATCTGCTGCACGCCGTTGTCTCGACCTACGAGAGCCAGGACATTATCAAGCTGGTGTGCGATATTGATCCCGGCGCCGTGATCAATGTGTTCCACACGCTCAACTTCGTGGGCGGCTGGTGGGGCGGTCATGTCGACGAGCCCATGCCCACGGCCGTACCCGATCCCGACAAGCCCGCGCGCATGGCCAGCAGGCAGGCGCGCCTCAGCGAGCAGGACAGTCTGCAGCAGGACGACGGCAAGTAAGGATTTGCTGTATGTGGTGTATCGTTTTATCAAACTGAGATAACATATAAAAAGACGTTATATACGTATTAGTTATTTCGCTATTTTGATAAGAGTGATCAGATATGCCCGCACCCAAAAATGCACCACTTTACCAGCAGATTTACGACGAAATCAAGGATGCGATCGAGAAAGGTGTTTATGCACCCAAGGAGCGTATCCCGTCCGAGCTTGAGCTTGCCGAGCAGTACGAGGTAAGCCGCATTACGGTGCGTCGCGCCGTTGAGGAGCTGTGCTCCGATGGCTACCTGGTTAAGCAGCAGGGCCGCGGCACCTTTGTCTCCACGCCGCACATCAACCGCCAGTTCCACGCCTCGACGCTGCAGACGTTTACCGCGCTGTGTGCCGACAATGACATGAAGGCGGGTGCACACGTGGTCGATCGCCAGATTGTGCCGGCACGTCAAAACGAGATGGAGTTCTTTGGCCTGCAGAAGGACGCGCTGCTACTGCACATTAAGCGCGTGCGTACGGCCGACGGCGAGCCCATCTTTGAGGAAAACATCTTTGTGCCGTTTGATACATACCGTGAGCTGTTGACGGCCGATCTTGAGGACAAGTCGATTTTTGCCGAGGTCGAGCGTGTTGGCGGAACGCCGATTGTCTCGGTTGGCTACCGTACGGTCGAGGCCGTTCGCGCTAACGCCGAGCAAGCGGCCGAGTTGGGCATTGCTCCGCACGATCCACTGCTCAATCTGCGTGCCGGCTTTATCGGCCCCAATGGCGAGCCGGTCCTGATGGGTAAGCAGTACTACGTGGGTAGCCGTTACGTCATGGTGATGTAAGTTACGCGGTTTTACCAAACCGCGTAACGGGCCGACGCTGCGCGCCGCCCAGGGCGACAATTTGTCATTCAAAAGGCGAGGCATGACCAGAAGGTCTATGCCTTGCCTTTTTCATGCCAACTTGTTCGCCCTGGACGTCGCTCGCTGTCCGTCCTCTACCTGCGGCGGAGTAGTCATTGCACTCATTGGGGACAGACTTAAATGAGTAGTCGTTAGGGATATTCTTGTTTGACTAGTCGTTTAAGAACGTCCCCAATGACTACCCATGTCGTGGCCGGCAGCCGTGCGGCACCGGTCCGCGTGGCGGCGTATAATCGGCGGCAGATGACTTGGACGTTAGGAAACCATGACCGATAGCATGCAGCAGACGGCGCTCGACACGCTCGGCGCCTATTTTGGCTACACCTCGTTTCGCCCGGGACAGGACCGCATGGTCGATGCGATCCTTGCCGGTCGCGACGCGCTGGGTGTTATGCCCACGGGCGCCGGCAAGTCCATTTGCTACCAGGTGCCCGCGCTCATGCTGCCCGGCATCACCTTTGTGGTGAGTCCGCTGCTGTCGCTTATGGAGGATCAGACCCGCGCATTGCTCGCGGCGGGTGCGCGGCCCAGCTATCTCAACTCCAGCCTTACTCCGGCCCAGCAAAACACCGTGCTCAAGCGGGCGCGCGAGGGCCGCTACCAGCTTATGTACGTGGCGCCCGAGCGCCTGCTCGAGCCGCGCTTTTTAGCTTTTGCGCAGGAGGCCGCGGCGGACGGCGGCATCGGCGTGCCGCTCGTGGCCATTGATGAAGCCCACTGCGTGAGCCAATGGGGCCAGGATTTTCGCCCCGCCTACCTGCAGATTCGCGAGTTTATCGATTCGCTGCCGCAGCGCCCCATCGTGGCTGCCTTTACCGCCACGGCGACCGAGCGCGTGCGTGCGGACATTCAGCAGATGCTCGGCCTGCAAAACCCCGCGACGGTGGTGACGGGCTTCGATCGCAAGAACCTCTACTTTGGTTGCGAGGAGATGGGCGACAAGGCCAAGACTGCCTGGGTGCGCGACTACGTGATCGCGCATTCGAGCGAGAGCGGCATCGTGTATTGCTCGACCCGCAAGACGGTCGATGCGCTGGCAGGCGAGCTTGCCGAGGCGCTGGGCCCCAGCGGCATTCGCGTTGGCCGCTACCATGCCGGCATGGGTAACGACGCCCGCCGCCAAAGCCAGCGTGCCTTTATCGACGACGATATCCAGGTGATGGTTGCCACCAACGCCTTTGGCATGGGCATCGACAAGCCCAACGTGCGCTACGTGATTCACAACAACGTGCCCGAGAGCATCGAAGCCTACTACCAGGAGGCGGGCCGCGCCGGCCGCGATGGCGACCCGGCCAGCTGCCATCTGCTGTGGAACGGTAACGATTTTCGCATGCGTCGCTTTTTGATCGACCGCGGCGATGCTGCCGATGAGGCGCTCGACGACGAGCAGCGCGCGTGGGCGCTCCAGAATCGATATCGCCTGCTCAGCCAGATGGAGGGCTACTGCAACACCACCGGCTGCCTGCGCGAATACATGCTGCGCTACTTTGGCGACGAGGCCGCGGCCGAGCATGCTGCCGCGGCTGGTGCGGGCAGCACCGCCACGGACGACGCCGAGGGCTGCGGCAACTGCAGCAACTGCCTCACGAAGTTCGAGGTCGAGGACGTCACCGATATGGCCCGCGCCGCCGTGCGCTATGTGGCCACACGTCCCATGCGCTTTGGCAAATCGCTGGTCGCCGATGTGCTCCACGGCGGCAACACCGAGCGCATTCGCCAGATGCATCTGGACGAGGACCGCGGCTACGGTGAGCTGTCGAGCGAATCGGTCGGGCGCATCAAGGATATCATCGGCCAGCTGTGCGGCCGCGGTTATTTGGCCACCTCGCAGGGGCAGTACCCGGTCGTGGGGCTGGGCCCGCGTGCCGGCGAGGTCGAGAACGAGGCGTTCGCCTTTACCGTTAAGCGTCGCGCGTCCAAGCGCAAGGCCTCGGCCCGCGCCCGCCGCGCGGTGGATCTGCTGCGCGAGGAGGCTGAGCTGGATCAGCGCCCGCGCGTGGGCGACGATGCCGAGCTGTTCGAGCGCCTGCGTGCCTTGCGCAAGGAGATCTCGACCGAGCTGGAGATGGCGCCGTACATGGTCTTCTCCGACAAGGCCCTGCGCGGCCTGTGCCGCCTGCGCCCGCAGACGCGCGACGAGCTGATCCAGGTCAACGGCATCGGCGAGAAAAAGGCCGACGCCTTTGGCGAGCAGTTTATGGCGGCGATTGAAGAATTTGAGTCCGAGCATGCGCGGGATGGAGCGTAACGATGGCATTCGACGATAAAACCGACCGCACTGAAGTATCCGCCGTGCCGCTGTACCAGCAGGTCATGGACGACCTAAAAGGCGAGATCGCGCGCGGCGTGTACGCATCTGGCTCGCGCATTCCTTCCGAGATCGAGCTCGCGAAGTCCTACGGCGTGGGACGCATCACCGTGCGCCGCGCCATCGAGGAGCTGTCGCGCGCGGGGTATCTCAGCCGCCAGCAGGGGAGGGGCACGTTTGTGTGCGCGCCCAAGCTCAAGCGCAAGATTCGCCAGAAGGGTGACGTCCAGAGTTTTACTGAGGGTTGTGCTGCCAACGATATGGTGGCCGGAGCGCGCCTGGTGTCGCGCACGGTGGTTGCGGCGACGCGCGAGGACGCGGCGTTTTTTGGCGTGGAGCCCGGCAGTGAGCTTATCGTGGTCGAGCGCGTGCGCACGGCCGACGGCATCCCCGTCATGCTCGAGAACAACGCCTTTGTGCTCGCCGACCATCCCTACCTGCAGACGCTGGCCGCCGAGGACCTCACCGATAACTCGATCTTTGCGCTCGTTGCCGACCACTCGGGCCGCGCGCCGCTCAAGTCCGACCCCTGTACCGTGGAGATCGCGCTTGCCGATGCCCAGGTGGCCCCGCTGCTGGAGGTGCCGGTCGGCGAGCCGCTCTTTTATATGGAGGCGTACTTTACCGATGCGGACGGGCGGCCCCTGCTGCTCGGGCGCCAAAAGATCGTGGGCTCGCGCTACGTGTTCGACATCTAACGTCCATAGATAGAACAACATAGAACAAATTTGCTGAAATGACTTCACGGGCGTTATTACACGTGCTATAAATAGGACAACATAGAACGACCGCAGGTACGAGCTGTCGTCGTTCGAAACCGCCACACAAGGAGGGACATCACCATGAACGCACACGATCTGGTTCAGGAAATTATCGAGCGCAAGGGCAAGATTGAGAACGTCTTTTGGATTGCTTGCGGCGGTTCGATGATCGACCTGATGCCGGCCAACGAGCTGCTCAAGCGCGAGGCGACCACGTTTACCTCGACGGTTTACACGGCGCGCGAGTTTTGCCTGATGGCCCCCAAGAGTCTTGGCGAGAAGTCACTCGTCATCGCCTGCAGCCACAGCGGCAATACGCAGGAGGTTGTCGATGCCTGCGAGATGGCGCTCGCCGCCGGCGCCGAGGTCGTGACTATGACCGACTACGCGGGCTCCAAGATCGACAACGGCAAGTGGACCACCTGGGTCTATCCGTGGGGCGAAGGCGTGCCGCAGGCCGAGGTTCCGCAAGGCATCGGCGTCCTGATGGCTGCCGAGCTGCTCGACCAGCAGGAGGGCTACGAGGCGCTCGCCGACATGTACGCCGGCCTTAAGCAGATGGATGCGCTGTTGCCCGCTGCCCGCGAGAAGGTCAATGCCGAGCTGGGCGATCGCTTTGCCGAGCTCTGCCAGCAGCACGAGTTCTTCTACATCCTGGGATCCGGCCCCAACTTTAGCCAGACCTACGCCATGGCCATCTGCTCGCTCATGGAGATGCAGTGGCAGCACTGCTGCTACATCCACTCCGGCGAGTACTTCCACGGTCCCTTCGAGGCCACCGAGCCCGGCGTGTTCTACTTTGTGCAGCTTGGCGCGGGCGAGTGCCGCCCCATGGAGGAGCGCGCGCTGGCGTTTCTCAACACGCACACCGATACGGTCATGGTGCTCGATGCGCTCGAGTACGGCGTAGGCGACGTGCCCGCCAGCGTGCGTTCGTACCTGGAGCCGATCTTCTTCTACAACATGAGCTGCGAGCTGCGCGCCGCCCGCGGCAAGGTGTTTGACCACAGCCCCGAGGTCCGTCGCTACATGGGCGTCGAGCAGTACTAAGTAGCGGGGAAAGCGAACTTTTACGACGGGGCCTTCGCCAAACGAGGGTCTCGTCTGCGTCGCGGCACCCCGTCCCAGCTGTCGAATAATGAAGTCAAATGCTTTTCCCCAGAAGTGAACGACCTATTTTGGATCCCTGAAGCATCCGCACTTTTTGGTGCCAAAACCGCAGGTAAATCTCGACGAAATCGCAGGAAATGGCGTCTGAAAAGTGTCGATGCTTCGGGGGTCCGATTTGGCTCGTTCACTTTGCAGGAAAAGTATTAGACCTAAATCTGCAGGCATGCTGTTGGGGTCAATAAAAAGCGGGCCGTGCCGGGGATTTCCGGCGCGGCCCGCTCTACATTGCGGCCGTGTGTGCGAGGTGTCGCGTCAAGCGGCGGCCTACTTTGCGTCGTAGGCCTCGGCATCCCACCAGTCGAGCTGGGCGATGTTGTCGCGGATGTGCTGGCAGCTCTTGTGGAAGCCCTCGAGCTCGTACTCGGACAGGTCGAGCGTGTAGACCTCCTCGACGCCCTCGGCACCGATCACGCACGGCAGGGAGGTAAAGATACCCTCCTCGCCATACTGGCCGGTCATGAGCGTGGAAGCGGAAAGCACGGCGTGCTCGTTGTGCAGCACGGCGGCGCAGACGCGCGCGGCGGAGTTGGCGACGGCGTATTCGGTGCACTGCTTGCCCTGGTAGGTCACATAGCCGCCCTTACGCGCGAGCTCCTCGACCTCCATGTGGTCAAAGGAGTACTTGTCGGGGTTCTCGGCCTGAAGCTCGTTGAGGTTTTTGCCGGCGATGGTTGCGGCCTTAAAGGCGGCAAGCTGGCTAAAGCCGTGCTCGCCGATCATGTAGGCGTCGATGGACTTGGGGCTCACGCCGACCTTCTTGGAGATCTCGGTGCGCAGGCGGGCGGAGTCCAGGCCGCAGCCCGAGCCGATGATCTTCTTGGGATCGTAGCCGGTCAGGTGCCACAGCTCGGTGCACACGACGTCGCAGGGGTTGGAGATGCTCACGAAGATGCCGTCAAAGCCGGCGTCGACGATGCGCTTGGCAAAGGTGCGGGCGGCGTCGGTGGTAAAGAACAGCTCGCCGTCGCGGTTGCCGGCGGCCAGCGCGACCTTGCCGGCGGCGTTGACGATGACGTCGCAGCAGGCCAGCTCCTCGTAGTGGTCGTAGCAGTTGACGATCTTGGTGTTGTACGGGACAAACGAGAGGGAGTCGCGCAGGTCCTGGACCTCGGACGTCACCTTGGCCTCGTTGATATCGCACAGGTACAGCTCATCGGCAATGCCCTGCATGAGCAGGCTGTTGGCGACATGTGCTCCTACGTGGCCCTGGCCGACCACACCGATCTTACGCGTCTGGTACATATATGTATCCTTTCGGCCGAGTTTTTCGCGTCGAACCATTGTAGCCTCCTGCGCCCACTTTGCTAGGCTAAAGCGAAGTAGATTTTTGGGACATGCTTTAATCTCTACTTTTTGAGTGATTTGGGCCGCCGGCGACATCGCCGGGCGATGTGCTCGCGCGGATGGGGCCGCTCGTTGTACCATAGCTGCAACTGACTCGTAAGGAGCATCCATGCCCATTCGCATCCCCGACGCCCTCCCTGCTGCCGCGCAGCTCGAGAGCGAGAACATCTTTGTCATGACCGAGTACCGCGCGCTGCACCAGGACATCCGTCCGCTGCGCGTGCTCATCCTCAACCTCATGCCCACCAAAATCGCCACCGAGACGCAGATCATGCGCAAGCTCTCCAACACGCCGCTGCAGGTGGAGGTGGACCTGCTGCGCACCAAGACGCACGAGGCCACGCACGTAAGCGCCGGCCACCTGGAGACGTTCTACCGCACGTTCGACGACATCCGCGACATCCACTACGACGGCCTGATCATCACGGGCGCGCCGGTGGAGCAGATGCCGTTCGAAGAGGTCGACTACTGGCCCGAACTCTGCCAGATCATGGACTGGTCCACCACGCACGTGCACTCTACGCTGCACATTTGCTGGGGCGCACAGGCGGGCCTGTATCACCACTACGGTATTCAGAAGTACGACCTGCCGGCAAAGGCGAGCGGCGTGTTTGAGCACCGGCTCGTCAAGCCGCAAAGCCCACTGGTCCGCGGTTTTGACGACCGTTTCTATGCCGTGCACTCGCGCAACACCGATGTGCGCCGCGAGGACGTGGAGGCCGAGCCGCAGCTTGAGGTCGTGGCCGTGTCCGACGAGGTGGGCCTGTATATTGTCAAGTCGACCGACAGCCGCCGCTTCTTTGTCTTTGGCCACCCCGAGTACGATACCGACACGTTGCGCCTGGAGTACGAGCGCGACGTGAAGCGCGGGCTCAACCCTCAGGTGCCGGCGCATTACTTCCCGGGCGACGATCCCGCCGCCGAGCCGCGCAACGTCTGGCGCAGCCAGGCTCAGCTGCTCTACACCAACTGGCTCAACTATTACGTCTACCAGACCACGCCCTACGACCTAGCCCGCGCCGGCGAGGAGCACTAGACTGCGATGGTGCTGCTGTAGCCGTGGCTGATGTGGCGGCGATTAGGCGCTGATGATGTTGGGCAGCGACAGGTCGTGGGCATCGGTGGGGATGTGGTCGACGCGCTGTTCGTCAAAGGCGATGCCGACGATGTGGCAGTCGGGACGAAGTGTGGACAGGTAGCGGTCGTAGCAGCCGCCGCCGTAGCCCAGGCGCGCGCCGGCGCGGTCGAAGGCCACGAGCGGCACGACGATCATGTCGAGCGCTTCGGCAGGCACGATGGGGAAGCGGTCTCTGTCGATGTCCGTGGCCGCGAAGGCCCGCGTGGGGCGGGCGATAAACGGGGCCGCGGGCGCATCGCCGACGGCGACGGCCCTCATACACATGCGCTGGCCACAAGCTGCGGCTTCGGCTGCCGAGAGCATGCACGGATAGGCTACGCGCCAGCCGCGTTTGGCGGCCGCAGCGGCAAACGCGGCTGGGTCGACTTCGGAACCCATCGCGGCATAGACGGCAACGGTGTGCGGCGCCGCGGCATCCAAGCGGCCCAGCAGCTCAACAAGCCGCGCGCAAATGACAGCAGACTTCGCCGCCCGCAAGTCCAAATCAAGAGCATCGCGCCGAGCAATCACCGCCCGCCGCAACTCAGCCTTGTCCATCCCGGCTTCCTCTCCCAAACCTACCAAAAAGGGACAGGTTTATTTTGGCAGGTTTTATCTGGGCAAATGTCGAAACCACCACGAGGGTGCAGTTCACTGCCTCCTTCGTGGTGGTTTGTGCCTATGCGATAACGCTACAACGCTGCGGCGATTGCTTCGGTCACAAACTTATTGAGTGACTCGCCCTTCTTTGCCGCTGCCAGCGCCGCCTGTTTGTGGAGCTCAGAGCCCGTTCTTACGTTGAACGAGCCCTTAAAAGCCCGCTCGGGCTCTTTGCCCTTCTCGGCGCAAAACTCAAGGTAATCGTCGACGGCGTCGTGGAAGCATTGCTCCACTTCTTCAGCCGTGGAGCCTTCAAATACGATTGCGTCTCTAATGCCGGCGACCATACCTGTTAGTACACGCTGCTCGGCATCGAACTCGACTGGGGCGAAATAGCCCTTGTATGCCAAAACGTTACTCATGACTGCCTCCGACATCCTGCAGAAATCGAACGATGTTTCGAATGGTCCCCGCTGTCAATTCGTCAGATGGATGAGGCGCGTGCATCACGAACATCCTGCCATCTGATGGCCTGTAAAAGCGAACGCGCGATCCGGATGTCTTGCCCTTGCTGTCCATTTCAAAGCCATATGAGGCCATGACTTTTAAAAAATCGGCATACCGATACGTCGAGGGGCAGCTAAACAGTTGGGCGATGAGTTTATCGGCTCGAGTCATCCCGCCTCACATTCTGCAACTATATTCTAGTTGCAATTTAAGTCCGATGCAAACACTCATAATATAGAACATGTGTACGTATAGAACAAGTGTTCGAATCACCACTGAGAAAGGGGACAGGCACCTTTGTGGTGGTCTGTGCTGTGGAGTGGGCGTCTGCGGCAGTTCGTCTCGATCTGTAACAGTAACTCGGCAAAATTGGACCTAGTTGTTACAGATTGAGACAAAGGGCCGGCGTCATCCGAAAACGTCTCGATTTGTAACATCTGGAGCCGATATTGCCGTCTAGATGTTACAGATTTAGACAAACTGGTGGGACGGGGTGAGCTGCCCCGCCCAAGCAGAGGCAAAAGAAAAGGTAGATTTTCAGGCATGTCCCAAAAATCTACCTTTGTGCGTTAGCCCAGCAGGTCGACTACGTTGAAGTCGGCGTTGCTCTTGGCGATGACTTCGCGGCCGCCAAAGACGCAGGTGGGCGACTCGGCTGCGATGCGCGTTACGTCAGTGCCGAGCGAGCGCAGCTCACCGGGCGTGGCGGCGAGCATCTGGGCGCGACGCTCCTCGCGCGCATGCGGATCGAGCCCGGCCAGGTAGGTCGTGTTGCGGCGCTTGGTGAGCGCGTACGGCTTCACCGGCGCGTCCATGCCGCTCACGCAGCTCACGATAAAGCCCTCAAAGGCGGCCTCGTCGGGCTCTAAGCGGCCAAGCCATGAGCCTGCGCGCTCCACGCGCTCAATCGAAGGGTCGATCGCCGGGTCGCGGTAGGTGTAGAACGCCGTCTGGCGCTCGCCGGCTGCGCGGAATCCGCAGCCGTATGCACCGCCCTTCACGCGAATCTCGTTCCACAGGTAATCGTAGGAGAGCGCGTTGGCAGCCACGGCCCAAGCGCCTGTCACGTCAATGCCCAGGCGACGCGGATCGCACGCACGCGCGGCAAAGCAGATGTCGCTGGGGATGACAAAAGCCTCGTGGCGATTGCACGGCGTCGGCACCACGAGCGCGTCGCGGCCGGCACCGTCGCCCGCGCCCAGCCCCAGGTCGCCCGCGGCGGCCCAGTACGCGTCAAAGTCCTCATCGCTGCCGGTAAAGCTCGCCATGCAGCCATTGGCCACAAAGATGCGGCCTGCCAGCTCGGCAAGCTTGGTACGCAGCCCGTCCACGCGCTCGTCAAAGTGCTCGAGCAGATCGCGCAGGAACAGGTAGAAATCCACGCCCGAAAGCTGCTCACGCACCACGGCCGAAGGCGAGCTGTAGCTCATCGCGCGACCGAGTGCCGCCGAGTGACCGTTGTTGATAAAGCCCTGCTCAAGCCCAATGCGAATCTGCGTGAGCACGTCGCGCACGCGGTCGGCATCGGCATCGAGCAAAAGCGTGCTCGACCACACCTCGCGCGGCAGGCTCGCCAGCGCATCGATCTTCTCGGACAGGGCTCCGGCGCTCACCAGCAGATAGGGGCGCACGCCGTCCACGTCGGGCTGCGTCATGACCTCGGTCGTAAAGCTCAAAAAGCCCAGCTTGCCGGCGAGCAGGTTGTCGAGCTCCTCAGCCGAATGCTCGCGCGTGGGCAGCTGCTTGAGCAGGCGGCAGAGCAGCGTCACGTAGGGCAGGTCCTCAAATGCGACGCAGCTCAGGTCGAAGTACTGCATGACGTAGGCCAGGCGGTTGGTGGGAATGCCGTGGCGCAGACAGGGGATGGGCGCGGTCGTGTCCACAACGAGCGGCGGCTCGGGGCGCGCCTCGCCAATGTCGGACACGCGCAGGCGCGGCAACGTGGCCTTGGCCTCGGGCGTG
>ERZ773142.1037-NODE-1037-length-18151-cov-9.91086_pt1 | contig 18151 bp, 20 predicted proteins | sample MGYA00580853_ERZ773142 | MGnify/ENA primary metagenome ERZ773142 (study PRJEB29015, sample SAMEA2737862) | human gut metagenome | biome: human gut; feature: human-associated habitat; material: faeces | place: China | collected 2012 ... | reverse complement strand
TTGCGGACAAACGGTTTTCAAGACCGCCTCGTTATGACCACTTCGATATCTCTCCTCAAACGTGCTTTGCTATTTTATCAAAGCATTTTGTTTTTGTCAAGAACTTTTTTGAAGTTTTTTCATCGTTTGTTTCGAAGCTTTTCGTTCGTCACACGCGACACTGATGAATTTTAGCACAGTTCATTTCTGATGTCAACCCTGTTTTTTACATTTTTTACATTTTTTTATTTCTACCATAACAAGCAAATGGCAGCGCAGCGCTAAGCATAGTCCGCAGGTTAGAAAACCACAGCTATCCCAACGATGGCTGCCCCTTACTTTCATTCGGATCAGCGGTTATCCACTTTTTCCGGATATATATCGTGCTGTGACAGTCTCTGCCATGCAACTGCTTCCCAACGTGTTCCAGGCTTTCCATAATTGCAATACGGATCAATGGAAATGCCGCCGCGCGGAGTGAATTTGCCCCAGACCTCGATATATTTCGGATCCATCAGACGGACCAGGTCTTTCATGATAACATTCACACAATCCTCGTGGAAATCACCATGATTTCTGAAACTGAACAGATAGAGTTTCAGAGACTTACTCTCCACCATTCTCTCCCCCGGAACATATGATATAGTGATCGTTGCAAAATCCGGCTGTCCGGTGATCGGACAGAGACTCGTAAACTCCGGACAATTGAATTTTACAAAATAATCATTTCCCGGATGCTTATTTAAAAATGTTTCCAGAATCTCCGGAGCATACTGATCCGGATACTTCACGTTCTGATTTCCCAACAGGCTGATGCCCTCTTTTTCAAGCTCTGCTTCTCTGCTCATTATTTTTTTCCTCCATATCTGATCCTATTTGCCGGATCTTCTACTCCATTCAGCCGAAACGCTTCCATGCGGTCCACACAGGTTCCGCAAACTCCGCATGGCATACTTCCGCCTTCATAGCAGCTCCATGTCATCTCATAAGGAACATTCAGTTCGAGACCTTTCCTGACAACCTGTGCCTTTGTCCAACTGACAAACGGTGCCTCGATCCGGAGCTGTTTCCCGCTTCCTTCATAAATTGCCTGATTCATCGCCTCGTGAAAAGCACGGCTGCAATCCGGATATGCATTTCCTGCTGAATCATCCGCATGGGCACCGTAGTAGATCACACTGCATCCTTTTGAGAGTGCAATACTCGCTGCTGATGAGAGAAAAAGGCCATTTCGAAACGGAACATAAGTCGATACCGGTATTCCATTTGTTTTCTCCAGCTGTTTGGCATAGCTTTCATGCGGGATCTCGCTGTCTGAATGTTTCAGGAGCGAACAATTGCTGTACTGGAAAATAGGAGCAAGATCCAGATACAAATGCTCAACCCCATAGTACTCTGCCACCTTTCTGGATGCCTCTATCTCCTTCTGGTGTTTCTGTCCGTAAGAAATTGACAGCGCGATCACCTGATCTTTCCCGTATTTTTCAACTGCCATTCCGAGACAGGTCGTAGAATCCACACCACCGCTCGATAACACCATGGCTTTTTTTATCTCTTTATTTTTTTCCATTGCTCAATTCCTTCTTATTTTGTTTTCTGTACTTCATCTGCCTGCATGAAGCTGCTGAAACAGATTCATCTGCAGCATTGGATCCGTCTTGAATTGGCCACGAAGTGTCGTTGTTGTCGTAACCGCATTGCTCTTTCTGATCCCGCGAGCCGTCATACAGCTGTGACAGCCCTCAATCATCACCGCTACATCTTGAGAATCTGTCACCAGCTCCATGATTTCCGCGATATCACTGCCAATCCGCTCCTGAAGTTGGAGACGTTTTCCAACCATATCTGCAATCCTCGCGATTTTACTCAGGCCAAGAACATTTCCCCTTGGAATATAGGCGACGCTGACTTTCATGTCATACATCAACGCAAGATGATGTTCGCAATAGCTGAAAATCTCAATATTTTTCACAAGCACCATATCCTGCGAATTCTCTGTACTGTCCTGAGCAAAATTTTTCCGGAACATATCGGCAATCTCCTGATTGGAATAGCACATTCCTTCAAAAACTTCCTCATACATTTTTGCGACTCGCTCCGGTGTCTCTTTGAGTCCCTCTCGATCCGGATCATCACCAAGGGCCTGGAGGATTCCCCGAATATGCAGCCTGATGGCCTCTGTATCGATCTTTCTCAGATTATTCTGCGCGGTTTTGCACACAGCCCCCGTCTGTTCCTGTCTCATTTTCTCATCCTTCATCTCGTTATCCGCTTCCTGTTCCTTCTATACCCCGCGCTTTTGCGGGTCCCAGATGATCTTGTGCAGCTGAAGCTGAAGCTTCACATCATTGAGTTTTTTCTCTATCAGAAAATCTACCATTTCCACCGGCTCTATTTTACCAAATACCGGGCTGAAATAAACTGCGGTCCGCTCCCGCAGACGATATTCCTCCATGATTTCAACAGCCCGCTCCATATCTGACCGGCTGCTGACCACAAATTTTACCGTATCTTCATCCGATAATGTTTCCATGTTAGCCAGAAGCATCGCGTGCTCCATCCCGCTTTCCGGCATCTTGTAATCCATCGTAAATGACGGCCTTCTTTCAAGATTACAGTAAGGTGTGAGATCAATGCTTCCGTTTGTCTCAATCTCCACACGCCGCTGCGGATCCTGCAAAATCGCGCAGATCAGCTGTTTCATTCCCTCACGCAGAAGTGGTTCCCCTCCGGTCAGCGTTATATTTCTGATCCTGCTCTCTTCAATATAAGAAATGATCTCGTCTGCCGTCATCTCTGTGCTCTCGCAATCTGACTCATTTGCCCAATATGTATCACAGTAGCTGCAGTGAAGATTACACCCTTTCATTCGGATAAATACTGCAAGCTCCCCTGCACGCCGGCCTTCTCCATTGATACTGACAAATTTTTCCACAACCTGATAAACAGGAGCGCTCTTCTGATTTTCCATCGTTGTTATTTCCTTTTCCGTATTTTCTCACCTTCACGTTATCCGAGCCTGTACTTTTACTGATCCCTGCGATAGACGGCGCAATTATTCGGAGTCTCATAAACCGTTGCACAGGATACCGGATATCCGGATCCACACATCCTGTCAAAGAAATACCTGGAAAAATTCTCCGCAGTCGGCCGGAAGTCTACTTTGGTCAACCGAAAGCCTTCTTCCAGAAGTGCCTCAACCGTCTTTTCCCTGAGTGTCCCGCTTTCATAAATCAGCGTGTGATCAAACTCATCTACCAGCTTTTTCAGATCCCGCTTAAGATCTCCAAAATCAACGAGCATTCCTCTCATCTGGCCTTGCATTTCCAAATATTCCGCCTGAATTTCTATCTCCACATGCCATCTGTGACCGTGGATATTGGCGCATTTTCCCTGATATCCCGAAAGAAAATGTGCCGAATCAAAATCTGCAACCGTTTTTAACTGGTACATATCTGATTTTCCTCTCTGAACTTGCATTTTTTATTTGGGTAATAAAACCAGAAAAAGATTTATAGATAAACTTGAATTGCTTTATAAAACAAAAAAGGCAGACCCATGCCAGAGTCTGCCCTTGTTTCTTAAAATGGTCCTGCAATCTTTAGCCCTGGTTTTATTTATAGACAGGATGGTACAAACGAACTGTCTGTTTTGTTATTGTATGCAGTTTCATGGAAAATGTCAATCACTTTTTAAATATACCAGAGTTCCTGTCTGGTTGTAGAGATTGCGTCAGCTCCTGCTGCAAACAGCTCCAGAACCTCTTTCTTCTCCGAGATCAGTCCTCCTGCGATCAGAGGGATATCGGTGATGCCACGAAGGTTCTTTATGATTTTTGGTATCACACCCGGCATGATCTCGATCATGTCCGGCCGAAAAGTATCCAGCATCTTCTGGGTATTGGCTACTGCCATAGAGTCAATGATAAAAGCGCGAAGAATCCCGAACATTTTCAGTTCCTGGGCCCTGCGCACCAGCATTGGCTTGGTGCTGATAATACCGTCTGCCCCGGTCTGCTCCTTTATAAAGTCAATTGCCACTTCCTTGGATCCGAGTCCCTGGACCAGATCCGCATGTACCATGGCACATTTTCCGTGTGCCTTCAGCTCTGCGACAATGTCCTTGATATTACAGATATTTCCATACAGAATAAACACCACCTGGCATTCCGTATCCAGGCATCTTTTCAGACCGGCATCATCTTTAATCGCTGCGATCACCGGTGACATTTCCAACAAATCAATCGCTTTTATCATTTTTTACTGTCAATCCATCCTTTGCATACACCCGGGTAATTACTGATCACGCCTTCTACACCCCACTCATACATCTGTTCCAGGGCGCCCATATCGTTGATCGTCCAGACATTTAACGGGATTCCGTGTTCCCTGCAGCTCTTTACCATCTCCTCTGTCAAAGCCTTCACGCCCGGATGATAGTACTGAAAATCAAACTTTTCACAATAGTAGCCGGGATTTCCCAGGTCATCATACTCCACCAGCGCGCCGCAGGGAATCTCAGGTGCCAGTTTGCGAAGCAGGGTAATGGAGGAATGCAGGAAGGATGAGAATACAATTCTCTTCTCCAGACCGTATTTCTTCACCAGTGCCAGGGTTTTCTCTTCCAGTTCTTCATAGTAGTACACACCGGATTTGATTTCAATATTGGTCACCATGTTCGTATCCTTCACCCACCTGCAGTATTCTTCCAGAGTCGGGATCGGTTCAAAACCATACTTCCCGTTCCATACTGCTGCCGCGTTCAGATTCTTCAACTCCTCAAGGGTAAAATCTCTCACCCAGCCGGTTCCGTCCGTTGTCCGGTCCACCCGCTCATCATGGATGATCACGACCTCACCGTCCTTTGTGAGCTGCACATCCAGCTCGATGCCGTAGCAGCCGGTCTTTTCTGCCTCTTTGAAGGCAAGCATGGTATTTTCCGGATATCTTCCACTGTAACCTCTATGTGCATATACTTTCATCTTCCTGTCCTCCTGTCATCATCTTGTATCATAACACAGCCCCGCCCGCATGTCTATACGGGCAGGGCCATCACAACCGCATACACTGCGATATCTGTATTTTCTTTATAGGTTCTTTATATTTCCCTTATGCTTTCTCTACGTTCTTAGTCGCAATGACCGGCACTCCGGTTCCCGCGCAGTTTTCGATCACAACATCTCCGATATGGACCGGAGCAGGAACAGAAACTGTACTGATTTCTTTCATGCACGCAAAAATCTTATCTTTCGGAATGTCATTCTTTGTCTTTACAGAAACCATAGCAATCTCGCCATTCTTTACATGAACCGAGGAGGTCACCACACGGGTCGGATTGGTAACTTCCTTCTTTGCATAGATTTCACCACGCTTACAGGTATTTCCGGCTACCGTGATCTGCTCACCTTCCATCGTCACAGTCAGAGGGCATCCCAGCGGACATCCGATACAGATCAGTTCTCTCTTCTCCATCTTATTCCACCTCCGTACAAATCACGATTTCTTTTAAGTCTGGATACTTCTGCAGATCTTCTTTCTTTAAGATCACCTGCTCCATCTCCCCCGGCGCCAGAACCTTTTTCTTCCTTGCCTGTACGCGTACTCCATCCAGATATACACTGATACTGCGGTCGCGGTATACGTCTGCCACACGGAAACGCACAACGACCTGGTCTCTCATATTGTTGACGTCAATGGTCTGCGGAACGGTATAGCGCACACCGTTTTCTGCCTTCAAAGTCACTGTATGAGACTCTGCCTTTGCTTCTGTCTCTCCGTTCTGTGATCTCACATAAGCTGCCGCATTGGTTCCTGCAAGAGTGGCCTCCTCAGATACGTAATCAACCAGATCGTGCACATGCAGTACGTTTCCGCAGGCAAATACTCCCTCCACACTGGTCTCTAACTGGTCATTGACGTTCGGTCCGGAGGTCACACGGTTCATCTCCACACCTGCCTCTTTAGTCAGTTCATTCTCCGGAATCAGACCTACGGACAACAGCAGTGTATCACAGCTGTAATGCTCCTCCGTTCCCGGAATCGGTTTTCTGTCCGGTCCCACTTCAGCCAGGGTAATGCCGGTCACACGTTCCTTGCCCTGAATATCCACCACCGTATGACTCAGCTTTAACGGAATGCCGTAGTCATCCAGACACTGGACGATGTTTCTCTTTAAACCGCCGGAATACGGCATCAGCTCTGCCACAACCTTAACTTTAGCCCCCTCTAAGGTCATACGCCGGGCCATGATCAGGCCGATATCACCGGAGCCAAGGATCACAACCTCCTTGCCGACGCTGTAGCCCTCAATATTCATCAGACGCTGCGCGGTTCCTGCGGAATAAATGCCTGCAGGACGATATCCGGGAATGTTTAAGGCGCCTCTCGGACGCTCCCGGCAGCCCATAGCCAAGATCACCGCACCTGCCTCGATGGTCTCCATGCCGTGGTCACGGCTGATGACCGTTACTTCTCGCTTCTCGTTGATATCAATGACCATGGTATTTAAACGGTATGGGATTTTCGCCTCCTCTGCCATGGCAATATAACGCGCTGCATACTCCGGTCCGGTCAGCTCTTCCTTAAAAGTGTGAAGGCCAAAACCATTATGGATGCACTGATTTAAAATTCCGCCAAGGCTGCTGTCACGCTCAAGAATAAGAATATCCTGAATACCGGCTTTTCTTGCTGCCACTGCCGCTGCCAGGCCTGCCGGTCCGCCTCCGATGATTACAATGTCATGTTTCATGATTGCTCCCCCCTTATTTATGACCCTTCAGCATTTCAGATCCCGGTGCATTCTTGCAGACCTCTTCCATGCTGATTCCAAGTTCTCTTGAAAGAATTTCCATGGTTCGCGGTGTGCAGAAGCCAGCCTGACAGCGTCCCATGCCCTGACGCACGCGGCGCTTGATGCCATCTAAGGACTTTGCGCCCAGGGTTCTGTTGATGGCGTCCACAATCTCGCCCTCACTGACGTTCTCACAGCGGCAGATGATCGTGCCGTAGGACGGATTCCTGCGGATCAGCTCTGCCCGTTCCTCCTTACTTAAAAGCTCCGGGCGTACGATGCCTTTTCTTCTGCCGTTCCAGTCTTCCTTCTTTGCCGCATGCAATTTCTCTGCCACTTTTTCAGCCAGCCACCGGCCAATAGCCGGGGCACTCGAAAGTCCCGGAGACTCAATGCCTGCTGCGTCAAAAAAGCCCGGAGCATCCTCTGCCTCACCAATCACGAAATCATCCCCATCCTCATGGGCACGCAGTCCTGCAAAGGATGTTATGACCTGACGGAACGGAATGCCTTTGACGCTCAATACAGCACGGCTCATGAGGGATTCCAGCTCCTCTGCCGCTGTTGCGGTCTGCTCCTTATCATCGATATCCGTTGCGGTTGGTCCTGTCAACAGATTACCGTGTACGGTCGGGCTGACCAGAACACCCTTTCCCATCCTGGTCGGAAGCTGGAAAATGGTATGGCTGACCAGATTTCCCGCCTCTTTATCAAGCAGACAGTAATCGCCTTTTCTGGCAGTAATGTGAAGCTTCTTTTCACTTACTTCATTGTGGATCGTATCCGCATATACGCCTGCCGCGTTTACCACACAGGCTGCTTCGATATTCCCCTGGTTTGTCTTGATCCGATATCCCTCTGCTGTTTTCTCAATGTGCTCTACCTCAGTCAGAAAGCAGAATTCCACACCGTTGTCGCAGGCATTCTCTGCTAGGGCAATCGTCAGGCCAAACGGGCAGACAATGCCGCCGCTTGGTACATTCAGCGCGGCAACCACGGTATCCTCAATATTCGGTTCCATTTTACGCGCCTCATCTCCGCTGATGACAGACATACCTTCCACGCCATTCTGCATGCCTTTTTCATAAAGTGCCTGCAGCGCCGGTTTGTCTTCTTCCGCAAAGCACAGCACCAGGGAACCATTGCGCTTGTATTCAAAATCCAGTTCTTCAGAGAGCTCTTCCATCATCCTGCTTCCCTGAATGTTGAATTTTGCCTTTAAACTCCCCGGTTCCGCATCAAAGCCTCCATGCACGATCGCACTGTTGGCTTTTGAGGTTCCGGAACATACGTCCTCTTCCCTTTCCACAACACAGGTCTTTAACTGATATCTGGAAAGCTCTCTGGCAACCGCGCAGCCAATCACACCGCTGCCAATGACCACTACATCGTATTTCATACTGTTCATACTCCTGTCTCCTCTATTCCCGGTCCATTACCGGACCTTCATCTGTTTTCGCCCGCGTATGGCGCAAACAAAATTCTTTTTACTCGCTGACTGCCAGCACATCATCCATCTCTACCAGTCTGGCCAACAGTTTTGTTTTTTTATATCCAGGCGGAAAAACCACATCAAACTCCAGTTTCACTTCGTCTTTCTTGGTCTTGTTGATTTTTACGGAAATCACACTGAGCTTCTCTCTCTGGAGATAATCCTCCATGGACTGCACAATGCCTTCCCGTTTTACCAGAGTCATACGAATAAGTCCACCGGATGCCACATCCGCAAAATAAGCAACGCGGTGCATAACAAACTGGATGAGCAGAACCAGCAGGGCGCTGCTGATCCCTACCACATACATACCAGCCCCGAGAGCCAGACCCACGCCCGCGGTGGCCCAGATTCCGGCTGCCGTGGTCAGCCCGTTTACCAGATTGTTGCGTACAAAGATGACCCCGGCACCCAGAAAGCCGATACCGCTGACAACCTGCGCTGCCACACGGGCGGCATCTGCCTTTTCCACATCCATAAACCCATATTTCGATACTACCATAATAAGAGCTGCTCCCAACGCCACGATCACATGGGTACGAATGCCCGCCGATTTATTTCGATTTTTCCTCTCACTTCCGATCAGGAGTCCCAGACACGCCGCCACAAAAATGCGCACCAGGTATTCTACCTGAACCCAAAGCTCCGGAGCTGTAAACTGTGCCAGTACCGGCCAAAGCTTCAGCATTCCAGATACCCCCTTTTCCTTTCTCGCTGCTGTTCATGCATTGCGCATCCTTTTATCCTCCATACGGAAAACAAAAGAAGCGTACCCCAAGAAACACAGATCGGTTCTGTGCTCTTATGGTTACGCTTCCTCTTATTCTCTCGCGTGTATGGATTCAGTTGTCATAGTGTGATCTTTAAAATTCACCTACTCTGGTGCAGGCAACAAAATGGCCCGGTTCAATCTCACGCAGCTGCGGGTTGCCATTCTTGCAGCATTCTGCCGCGCAGTCGCACCGTTTCATAAACCGACACTCGTCCGGCAGATTGACCGGAGAGGTGATCTCGCCGCGGATCAACTGGCGCACCGGCTTTTCCTTTCCCACGATCGGAAGGGGAATTGCAGACAACAATGCTCTGGTATATGGATGGACCGGATTCTGGAACAGCACATCAGCCGGTGCTTTCTCGACCATCTGGCCCAGATACATAACTGCAATATCATCGGAGAAATATTTAACTACCGACAGGTCGTGGGTAATAAAGATGTAGGTCAGTCCCAGATCTGCCTGCAGCTTCTTTAACAAATTTAAGATCTGCGCCTGAATGGATACGTCCAGAGCCGATACCGGCTCATCACAGACGATCAGTTTCGGTCTTACAGCCAGCGCACGCGCAATGCCGATACGCTGACGGCGTCCGCCGTCAAGTTCATGCGGGTATACGTTCATATAACGCTCCGCCAGGCCTACCGTACGCATCAGCTCCAGGGTTCTCTCTTCAATATCGCTCTTGGATTTTAACAGCTTGTGTTCAATGATCGGCTCACTGATGAGCTGCATCACAGTCTGTCTCGGATCCAGGGACGAGAACGGATCCTGGAATACCATCTGCATCTCCTGACGCAGCGGACGCATCTGCTTGCGGCTGTAGTTTGTGATGTCCTTACCGTCAAACAGGATCTTGCCTCCCGTCGGCTCTAACAGTTTTAAAATGGTACGTCCGGTCGTGGACTTTCCGCATCCGGATTCACCTACAATACCAAGTGTCCTGCCCTCTTCGATCTTGAAGCTCACGCCATCGACCGCATGAAGCTGTCCACCCGGAGTATTGAAAAATTTTGTGAGGTTCTGGACCTCAAGAATTGTCTTACCTGCCATCTTTGTTCTCCCCTAATCTGAATTCTGGATCCTTGTAGGCACTGCAGGCAACAAAGTGGGTTGCGCTGCCCTCTACAGATGTCAGCTCCGGAACAGCCTTCGTGCATGCCTCTGTCGCATACGGACATCTCGGTGCAAACGCGCATCCCGGCGGCAGATCAGACGGATCCGGCATCAGGCCCTTGATCGGAACCAGTTCCTCACCACGCTGCTTTAAGTTCGGAAGAGAATCGAACAGTCCCTCCGTGTATGGGTGGCGCATGTGGTTGAACACATCGTCTGCAGTTCCTTTCTCCACGATACGGCCTGCATACATGACTGCGACATCCTCACAGACCTCTGCCACAACTCCAAGGTCATGCGTGATCATGAGCATGGACATTTCCTTGTCACGGATCAGCTGTTTCATGAGTTCCAGAACCTGTGCCTGGATGGTTACATCCAGCGCAGTGGTCGGCTCATCCGCGATCAGAAGCTGCGGACTGCAGGCCAGCGCAATCGCAATGACAACACGCTGCTTCATTCCGCCGGAGAACTGATGTGGGTAATCGTAAGCGCGGGATTCCGCGATACCTACCATCTTTAACATTTCTTTTGCTTTCTCGAAGGCTTCCTTCTTGGAAATATTCTGGTGGATCGCAATACTCTCACCGATCTGGTCACCAACCGTCATAACCGGATTCAGCGCAGTCATGGGATCCTGGAAGATCATGGCAACCTCATTGCCGCGCATCTTTTCCAGTTCCTCCGGTGTCATTTTCAATACATCTTTTCCATCCAGTTTAATCTCGCCGTCTTTGATAACCCCCGGCGGATTCGGAACCAGATTCAAAATCGAAAGTGCCGTGGTAGTCTTGCCCGCGCCGGTCTCGCCCACCAGACCCAGAGTCCGTTTCTTGGCGATGGAGAGGTCAATGCCATTGACTGCATGGACATCGGCATCTTCGGTCTCATAATGGACTACCAGTTTTTTTATATCAAGTACTAACTCGTCAGCCATACCCTATTCCTCCTAAATCTTATGTATTACCTACTTTTTCAGCTTCGGATCCAGCGCATCTCGCAAGCCATCACCCAGAAGGTTCAATGCAAGAACCGTGAACATAATGGCAAGACCCGGAATGATACACATATAGCTTGCGTCACGGATGTGGCTGCGGCCTGCTGAAAGCAGTGCACCCCATTCCGGTGCCGGTGCCGGAACACCGATTCCAAGGAAGCTTAAGGAAGAAGCCGAGATGATGGTAGTACCGATCAGCAGCGTGATCTGCACGATGATCGGGGAAAGGCAGTTTGGAAGAATGTGCTTTACGATGATCTTCCAGGTCGGCAGTCCCATGGCGTAGGAGGATTCCACATACTCCTGATCACGAATGGTCATAACGGAAGCGCGCACGATACGCGCAAAACTGCTGGCGCAGGAGAAGGCCAGCGCGATCATCAGGTTCACCGTGCTCGGTCCTAACAGAGATACAATAACTACCGCTGTCATGATGTTCGGAATGGAATAGAAAATATCAATGCCGCGCATGATGATGGAATCGGTAATTCCGCCCTTGAAGCCTGCCTGGGAACCCAGGATGGTTCCGACGAGAAGTCCCAGCAAAACGGAGCCGACACCGATGATCAGGGAATAACGGGCACCGTAGACGATACGTGCAAATAAGTCACGGCCATACTCATCCGTACCAAACCAATGAGCCGCGCACGGTCCCATCAGACGGTCTTTCATATTCTGGCCGATCACGTCTTTCTCGTAATTGAAAATAACCGGGCTGAGCGCCGCTGCCAGTACCAGAAGGACCAGAAAGGCCAGTCCCAGCATGGCACCGCGGTTCTTGGTCAGGCGCCGCCAGGTTTCCTGAAACAGCGTCCTTTTTTTATACTGTTTTTTGATTTCGCTTGCCTGTGCCATGTTATCACCCCTTCTTACTGTACTGAGCTTTGATTCTCGGATCAAAGAATGCGTAGATCAGGTCTACCACCAGGTTAATGATACACATAAGGATGGAGCACATAATGATCGCTCCTGTAACCATCGGGGTATCACGCTTGGAGATGGAGTCATATACCAGACGTCCGATTCCCGGCCAGGAGAATACCGTCTCTGCCAGAACGGAGCCGGTAATAACCAGAGACATCTGCAGACCGATCGCAGTGATGATCGGGATCAGCGCGTTCTTTAAACCGTGTACGGTGATGACCTGCTTCTCTGAACAGCCCTTTGCCCGCGCGGTGGTCATGTAATCCTGACGGAGTACATCCAGCATGGATGAGCGTGTCGTTCTGGTAATGAGTGCAGCCAGTCCGAAGCCTACTGTTACTGCCGGCAGCACCAGGCTGTCCAGCCCGCCTTTACCGCCCGTTGGAAACAGGCCCAGCTTCAGCGAAAATATGATGATCAGCATAAGTCCCAGCCAGAAGTTTGGCATGGACGTGCCGAATAGGGCAAATATCATACCCGCTGTATCCTTCCATGTATTTTGATGTATCGCAGTGTAAATACCGAGCGGCAGGGATACCACTACAGCGATGAGCACGGCGGCTCCGCCCAGCAGCAGGGTATTCGGAAGACGCTCCATGAAGGTCTTAAATACATCCCGCTTGGTCACATAGGACTTACCCATATCACCAGTCAACATGCCTTTCATATAGTTTCCATAACGTACGATAAACGGATCATTCAGTCCAAGGTCTTCACGGATCTGCTCAATCTGTTCCGGCTTTGCGTTATCACCCGCAAGCATTAACGCCGGGTCGCCGCCGGTCAGGCTCATGGCCCAGAAGATCAGAAATGAGGTTACCAGAATAACCGGGATCAGCATGATAAGTCTTTTCCCAATGTATTTCAGCATTTGCCTGTCGCTCCTTTTTTTATGTTCAGTGACTCATATGGAAACTTGCGGGGCTTTTGAAGCACCCGCAAGTCTTTTCAGCCATTATATCTTTGTTTCTCTTTACTCTGCGATGTATGCATGACGCCAGTCGTGGTTGCCGCCGCCGTAGAAGTACTGTCCCTGAAGGTTCTTGTTGTATGCAACAACCAGATTTGCAATGTATAACGGAACCTGCGGGCATGCATCTACCAGATAGGTCTGCAGCTCTTTTGCTGTCTCAAGACGTTTATCCTGATCTTTCTCAGTTGCTACGATATCAATCATCTCATCTGCCTTAGAATCCGAGTAGTGATGATAGTTGGAACCGGAACCGGTGTAGAACAGGTCACGGTATACAAAGTCAACCTTGGAGTCCTCATTCCATCTCCACAGGAAGAGCTCCTGCTTGCCGTCTACACAGGTAGATTTTAAGGTTGCAGTCTCCATCGGCTCCAGAGTTACGTCGATGCCGATGTCTGCCAGATTTGCCTGAACGATGGTTGCGATCTGCTCATACGGAGCACCAGATGCATAGGTTAAGGTTGTGCTGATACCGCCATCCGGATAGCCGGCCTCTGCCATTAAGGATTTTGCTCTGTCCACATCGTAGTCAAAGCCTTCCATGTCATCATAGAAGCCCCACAGACCGCGGTTTAAGATGGTGGTCTGCAGTGTGCCCTTGCCATATACAGCTGCCTCAAGAACCGCGTCACGGTCGATCGCGCATGCAACAGCCTGTCTTAAGGTCTGATTGTTCCACGGCTCCTTCTCTACATTAAATGCAAAGTAGAAAAGACGGGTACCGGTCTGCTCGTAAACGGTGATATTGTCATCATCCTCTAAGTACTGCAGCTCATTGATCGGCGGATTTACACAAACATCAATCTCGCCGGCCTGCAATGCCATAACACGGGAGGATGCCTCGATGTACGGACGGAACTCGATGGTCTCAGCTACGCCAGGAGCCAGGTTGTCGTCTGCAGGGAGATCGTTGCCCCAGTAATCATCAACCTTAACCAGGCGGCAGTACTCACCTTCTACCCACTCATCAAATTTGTACGGGCCGGTACCAATGTAGTACGGATCCTCTACGCCGTCATCATAAGCCTTCTTGGACTGAATGGATAACGGAACGGATGCCAGAGACTGGATGAACTCATTGTTGTATTTTTCAATTTCAATCTCGATGGTGTAATCATCAACTACGGTACAGCCAACATAGCCAGCCAGAATGGAGGCTACCATGTTGCCGGTTGCCATATCCAGAGTGAATTTTACATCCTCTGCGGTCATCGGCGTCTTGTCATCGTCGTTGAAGTGAACGTCATCACGCAGCTTCATCTCGATGTGGGTGTCATCCTTAAACTCCCAGGAGGTTGCCAGGCAAGGACCGAAACGCTCATCTCCCTGGGAACCATTATTGAAAAATACCAAGGTCTGATGCGTATTCTTTAAAATAATGTTGTTGATCTGATCCTGCTGCTGCTGCAGATCCAGATTGTTGATGTCAGCATCGGTACCGATAACCAGGGTGTCTTTGTGACCGCCTGCCGCAGTGCCTCCTGCCTCTGTTGTTGCGGAACCAGAGTCACCGGACGGGGCCGATGTGGAACCGGACTTTCCGCCGCAGCCTGCCAGGGATGCTGTCAGCATGGCAACACTGAGCAGCAATGCGATTTTTTTCTTCATACACATTTCCTCCGTTTTCTTATAATCGTCCAGCCTGTGTTAACCGGACGTTTTCATAGATAAGAAATATACACTGCTTTTAAGCGCAAAAATAGCGCAGTCGTACGACACCTTACGTTCCACATGGACTCTAAAAGAAATGTCCTACACACCTGCGCTGCTCTATTCTCTCTATGCAATGTGTATATTTATTTATCAGCTATTACAGAGTATAGCATCATTTTTCAAAATATACAAGCATTTTCCGCGATAATTCTTCGTTATTTTGTTAACTTTCTTTAGCTGTTTTCCGCATTTTTCAGCATTTTCCATAATCCTAGTTTGGAAAATAAAGTTTTCCCCGCCATTTACGGATTCATGCGTTTTTTTAATAAAGCCTCTGCCAGTACCAGATCCTCCGGTGTGGTTACCTTTAAGTTTTCGTAGCTTCCCTCCACCAGGCGCACCTTTGTGCCGCTTAAGTGCTCTACCACCATGGCATCATCCGTGATGCCCTTCTGCTGTGTCTCATCTGCCATCAGACGGTCATAGGCACTGCGCACCAGGGGATAGGAAAATGCCTGCGGAGTCTGTACCTGCCACAGCCGGGAACGGTCCGGCGTGGATTCCGCAAAGCCACCTGCGTCTGCTACCTTGATGGTATCTTTCACCGGCATCCCCACTACACAGGCTTCATCCGAAACAGCAGCCTGGGCCGCACGGGAAATGATCTCGTCTGTAACAAGAGGCCTTGCACCGTCATGGATCAGCACATAATCACAGTTCTGTAATGCTTTTAATCCCTCATAGACCGAATGATAGCGTTCTTTTCCTCCGGTCACAATAGCGCGCAGCTTGGTAAGACCCAGGGCAGGCAGGATTTCTTCTCTCACATAGGATTCTTCTCCGGCACCGGTCACCAGCACCATCTCATCCGCGCAGCTTTGTTCAAAGGCTTCCAGTGCGTACGAAATCAGCGGCCTGCCATTTAAAAGCATGTACTGTTTTTGAATGGTACTGTGCATCCTGCTGCCCCGGCCGCCTGCCAGGATGACCGCACCGATCCGAAATGTATCAATCATAATATTTCTTCTTTCTCGATCCTGTTTCTATTTTATGCTACCGTTCGCCAAGCTTCAGATTCGGAACCGCATTTAAGTCCCAGCCATGGCGCGTTCCCTTCTTATACTCATAGTAAGCCGCACAGCCGATCATGGCTGCGTTATCCGTACAGAAAATCGGAGACGGATGATAGAAACGGATGTGAGCCTTGTCACAGGCCTCCTGCATGGCTGCCCGGAGGGCAGAGTTGGATGCCACACCGCCGGCAATGGCCAGCTTGTCATAACCATATTCCTTCGCCGCCAGAATCGCACGGCTCACCAGAGCCTCCACCACTGCATTCTGGAACGATGCCACCAGATCCGGCACCCGGATCTCTTCGCCGGTCATATGGGCTTTATTAATGTAATTCAGCACAGCAGACTTCAGGCCGCTGAAGCTAAAATCATATGGTGAGCCTTCCACCTTTGCCCGGGGGAACTCAATGGCATGCGGATTTCCCTCTTTTGCAGTCTTATCTACCTTCGGACCTCCCGGATAGCCGAGTCCAACGGCACGGGCCACCTTATCAAATGCCTCGCCTGCTGCGTCATCTCGAGTGCGGCCAATGATTTCAAACTCTCCGTAATCCTTTACAATAACCAGATGGGTATGTCCGCCAGACACGATCAGGCACACAAACGGCGGTTCCAGATCCGGGTTCTCAATGTAGTTTGCAGACACATGTCCCTCAATGTGATGGACACCCACCAGTGGCTTTTTCGCCGCAAAAGCAATGGCTTTTGCCTCAGCCACACCAACCAGAAGAGCCCCCACAAGCCCCGGGCCGTAGGTCACGCCAATGGCATCCACATCTGTCAAAGTTACCCCGGCATCCTCTAGGGCCTGGGTTACAACCTGGTTGATCTTCTCAATATGTTTTCTTGAGGCGATCTCCGGAACCACACCGCCAAACTGGGTATGCAGCGCGATCTGGGACGAGATCACGTTGGAAAGGACCTCACGGCCATTCTTTACCACAGAAGCAGCTGTTTCATCACAGGAGCTCTCAATAGCCAGGATCAGTGTATCTTTCTTCTCATTTATTTCTGTTGTCTTCTTTTCTGTATCCATCATTTCTCTTACTCCTCATCGAAGGTCAGCTCACGGGTCCAGCCGTCCCGCGCCGTCTTCGCTCCCGGAAAGATTTCCCGTACTTTGTCAATAAACTCATCCGGCCGGTTTAAGGACGGGCTGTAATGCGTCAGCCACATCTCTGCCGGCTGCGCTTTTTTTGCCAGATTTGCAGCCTCGTACATGGTCATGTGTTTGTACTCCCTGGCCTTGGCCTCCTTGCCGTCCTCACCATACATGCCCTCGCAGATAAAGAGATCCGCATGTTCAGCATACTCCGCAATGACCGGAACCGGCCTGGTATCGGTACAGTAGGTGACCTTCAGTCCCTTACGGTCCGGTCCCAGCACCATATCCGGTGTATAGGTCACACCGTCAAGCTCCAGCGTCTCACCCTTCTGAAGACGGCTCCAGGCCTTCATCGGCACATTCTGGGCCCTGGCACGCTCCACATCAAAGCGGCCTGCCCGCGGGATGGAGATGGAATAGCCGTAGCAGACCACATTGTGGTTCACCCGGTAGGCATCGATCACATAAGGTCCGATATGAAACTGATGTCTGTTTTCTTCCAATTCGATGAATTTTAACTGGAAAGGGAGCTCCGGCGCAATGGTGCGCAGCGCGTTCACCACACGCTCGAGTCCCTTCGGTCCGATCAATGTCACCGGTTCCGTCCGCTCTGCGTTGCCCATCGTGAGAAGAAGCCCTGGAAGTCCGCTGATGTGATCTGCATGATAATGGGTAAAACAGATCACATCAATGGGCTTCGGGCTCCATCCTTTTTCTTTCAACGCTACCTGCGTTCCTTCCCCGCAGTCAATCAGAAGGCTGCTGCCGTCACAGCGCGCCATCATTGCAGTCAGCCAGCGATACGGAAGCGGCATCATACCGCCGGTTCCCAGTAAACAGATATCTAACATAAATCGATTAACCTCATTTCATTTGATGCTGATATCATAGCATAGCGTTTAAATGAATTCAACCGCTTCCTCGATTTCCGGGGCGATCCGAAACTGCCGGATCAGCCGGTCATAGCACGCCTCGCACAGATCCCAGTGGTGAACCTCCCCATCTTTTTCCGAAAAATAATCCCAGGGATAATTCACGGAAAATCCGCCCTCCCGCAGAATCCCCCGCTCTACCACCAGTTTCTTTCCGCATCCATTGCAGATCACAGTTTCCAGTTTTCCGCTTTCCTGATATTTTCTCATGTTGGTCCCTCACCTTTTCTTTTCACTTATTCTTCCTGTTCCGGCGTCATCGCTCACATTTCGGGGCATTCCCGCGAAACGAAAAAGAATGTGCCTTGGCACATTCTCGCGCCGAGGCGCGGTTGCTTCAGCAAC
>ERZ773142.1032-NODE-1032-length-18202-cov-4.08056_pt1 | contig 18202 bp, 16 predicted proteins | sample MGYA00580853_ERZ773142 | MGnify/ENA primary metagenome ERZ773142 (study PRJEB29015, sample SAMEA2737862) | human gut metagenome | biome: human gut; feature: human-associated habitat; material: faeces | place: China | collected 2012 ... | reverse complement strand
GCACAAAGTCGGATCTTGTGGTACGGGATATTGATCTGCTGAAGAAGCTTGGACGAGTGACCGTTTCATGGTCGATCAACACGCTGGATGAGAACTTCAAGAACGATATGGACTCCGCGTCGAGCATCGAGCGTCGTATCGCTGCTATGAAGCAGGTGTATGACGAAGGTATCCGTACGGTCTGCTTCGTGTCCCCGGTATTTCCCGGCATCACGGATTTTGAGATGATTTTTGAGCGAGTAAAGGATCGGTGCGATTTGTTTTGGCTCGAAAATCTCAATCTTCGGGGTGGTTTCAAAAAAGCGATCCTGGATTATATCGCCGAGAAACATCCCGATCTCGCACCGCTTTACGATGAGATCTATAACAAGCGCAACCGTAGCTATTTTGAAGCGCTTGAAGTAAAAGCCGAGGAAATGGCCAAGAAGTACGATTGCCCCTTTGTGGACAACGAAATGCCTTATGGCAGAGTCCCGCAGGGGCATCCGGTGATCGTGGACTACTTCTATCACGAGGAAGTCCGAGGGTCGGATAATAGCGGAAAAAGAAATCGTTAAACGGAAACCGACGACGATTCGCCCGAGCGATTAGCGTCCACGCGTGGCTTCTGCCGATTGGCGCAACGGGCGACGGATTAAGGGATCGCTCGGGCGGATGATCCCGCTGCAGTACAGGCGGTCGCTCAATTTAGCGGCATGAGCGTTTTCGCACGGGAAACCAGTATCCCCTGTGCCGAGTTTAATCGTAGCAAATACAATGGGCACTGAGCATCAATCGAAAGTAGTCGATGGAGATGGATATGCAACTGGCAACCGAGCGGCTGATACTGCGCCCATGGGCCGAAACGGACGCAGAGGACCTGTACAGATACGCGAAGGACGACAGGGTGGGGCCGATTGCCGGCTGGCCGCCTCACTCGAGCGTTGACGACAGCGCCGAAATCATCCGCACCGTGTTTTCCGCGCCGGAGACGTACGCCGTTTGCCTGAAGGAAGACAACAGGGCCATCGGAAGCATAGGGTTGATGATTGGCGCGCGGTCCGACAAGGAGATTCCGGACACTGAGGGAGAAATAGGCTACTGGATCGGCGTCCCGTTCTGGGGCAAGGGGCTGATACCGGAGGCGGTTCGAGAACTCGTCCGCCATGGTTTCGAGGACTTGAAACTGGACAAAATCTGGTGCGGATACTTCGACGGGAACGAGAAATCGAAACGCGTTCAGGAAAAATGCGGCTTTATTTGGCACCGCACCCGCAAGGACGTCTGCTGTGAGCTGATGGGCGACATCCGTACAGAACATATCGCTTGCCTGACGAGAAGTGATTGGCTGAGTCAGTCTAAAGCTTGATATGCAACATGGGTTCTGCGAGTAGCTCGCAAACCCCAGGTCGCAAGTCTTCGTCAGCGGTGAGCAAAGTGAGTGGTCTCAGGTGGCTTGCCTATGGGCTGGCGCGCAGGCTGGGGCTTCGCCATTGGAGCGATCGTTTCATGTACTTGCCTTTTCGCACAGCCCATGATTTAAAAATAATTGGTTTTCCGCAAGCAAGGCTTCCAAGTGCCAGGGACGTTTTCCCCGGCTTTTTCTTATCCAGTTGAGCGCACTTGCCGTCCAGGTCGTCAGATAACGAAGGCAAGCAGCATAGTCATTGGGATCGTTCTTAAATGACTAGTCGTTAAAGAACGTCCCCGACCACTAACTATCGCAAGTGACGAAATCGGGCAGGCGGATGCACGAGATAAAGTTGAAGTCGTCTTTCCTCGTGTAATCGATCTCGCCATCGGCGCGGTCTTGCCACCAGAAGCCCTCGAGCGGCGGCACGACGAAGTCGAAATAGCCTTCGATCTCTCGCGGGCCCTTTTTCGACATCTTGATGGTATAGGCGACGCCGTAGGGCATCGGCAACGCGTTCTGCTACGCGCCGCCTTCGGCATTGGGATCGCCTTCGCCCCGCACGGCAACGTAGCTCATAGACGGAACGATCAGAATGCTCGGCTTGTCAGGCGGTTTGCCCGCGATGTTGTAGCGCACCGTAGACGCTGATGGAGATGACTGCGCGCAGGCACGAGTGCGCCGCCGCACCTCATGGCCTGTTTCTCGGGTATTTGGGGCGCGCGGCGTTCAAAAATGTGAAGCGGTTCCGCATGGCTCGAGACTGAGCCGAGGTGCCCTACTTCTCGCCCTCCAGCAGCCCCACGATGCGGTCGATGTCGACGGCGAAGCGGGGCCTTCCCTCGCGCTCGTAGCGGTCGAGGCATGCCTGGCACTCGGAGACAATGCGCTTGGTGTTGCCGTCGATGATGCGCTGGGGCGTCTCGTAGTAGGCCGAACCCTCGGTCCTAAAGCGACGCTGCCCCTACAGGTGAGCGATACTCTACGCCTTGCGGCACCCCGTCGCCCACGGAGGTTAAACGTACACGTAAGCCGTACTCTGAAAGCCGCGGTTTCCGGCAAGTAGTTTTTACCACGAAAACTCGCCTTAGATGCGCGTAGCTCTCAAAATAACACTCGCCGAGCCGTTACTTAACCGCCGACCTCGCTTGATGCAGAGGGCATTGGGGCAACAATAATGCGGATGAGTGCCGAGGATCCAAACGGGTCTCACACCGTCCTTCCAGCGTTCATGCGTCCGTCTTCATTGCCTGGACTAATTATTCCAAATAGAGCGTTTTGGAGTGCATCGCGGCGTTGCATGAAAACCCCAGATAGCCTATTCTACCTAGGGTTTCATTGCTATTCACTACCTTTTGTAACGTGCCGTTTTAGGTTCTCGGTTTACTCCCACTCAGTAATCAAATCGTGCATTCCCATGGTCTCTCGTCTACGTGGTGCACTGCCGTCTCCCCATTTACTGGAATCAGGCGGTTTTCAGATACCAAAATTGAACTCAAAATGAACTCAACGCCAATTTCTGGCGAGAGGCTTCCAACGCTAGCAGTCAATACCGAGCACCACTATTTATCACCATTCGCCGCCATCTTCATTTCATGTCCAATTGAATTTTTACGGCAATCACTACGGCTTCCAAACATTAATCAACGGACACACCCCAAGGAAGAACGTCTTTTCCCCTCCCGTTCGTCTTTCCCTTCCACGTTGCGAACAGGTATCTGTCGAACTCGAAGAACTCTGTTTCTCTATAGGGATGCTGTCTGTCATAGCTGCCAATATTCGTTATATATGCATGGTCGACAGACCTCAGTTCATAGTCTCTACATCTCAGCGACGGAGAGAGCTGTTTGTACAGGGCATAGTTGAAGGAATCATCTATTTTCATATGTTTAATGAGCGGAGAGTAGTCCTTGTGCTGATCATAATTAACAAATAGAGCGAGGTTGACGGCGCAGCGTGCGAATACGTCGTCTTCCACGCGCCGGGAATAATAGGCGACCCCGTCAAGACCATGCTTCTTACACGCCATCATTATTGCCTGGGGAACGATGTACTCAGACTTGAACGTTCTGTCAGCTTCGTCGATTCTGTACGAGGTCGCTATCATGAGCATGAATAGTTTAAGCCAGCAATGAACGCGCCCCTCATCGAAACCGTCCAAGCCGCCGAAATCTCTCACATTGATTGCCAAGTTAAGTATTTTCTGCGTGCCGTCTAAAACTACCGGTGAGACGTTGAAATCGATTTCCGGTGGAAATCCCGTCTCTATCCAGCATCCATACGAAGAATTTGCAAGATAATAGGCCGGGCTGCCGGGGATACTAAACCTGTAGCTTCCGGTCTTAGATCTCAGGCTCTTCGGCAAATGCAACATCTCTTTTGCCGCATAGGCGCTAGAAGGACTCCCTGTTCTCGACCGAAAGAATTGTATCTCCTGGCTCCTGTTCCCCGGAAAGGCCCAACTCTCATCTAGCTTTGCAACCGCAAAAGGATCGGAACGAACTTCTGAAACCAAATTCCTGATGATTGTGTTGCTTTTTGCAATATCGGCCTTGTAGTAACTACGCAGGGCTTCGAGGATTTTATTTCGATATTTCTTTATTATTGCCAGGCTGCCATCATCCGCACCGGCCTTTTCCGCCTGGTTGAGCACAATGTTGTATTTCTCCATAAGGCGGGAATAGTAGTCATTGTCCAGTTTGACAACAAACGGAGCATATAGGTCATTACAGATGAAATCATTCAACAACCAAGATAACCCCATCTTTGCACCATCCTCAATTAGATCCCAGTTGGTCAGCACATCCTTAATGTCGAATATACATCCTGTACTATCCGAAGCAAAACGAACTGGTCGGTTTCGAATAGCGAATGCCGGGCACACTACACAAGAACGCCCCAAGCTATTACGTTTAGGAGGAAAGCCGCGCTGTATATGGATGCAAACTCGGCAAACCAGGAAGCATGCAAACTGTGTGCTCCCCACCCTGACGCCCTCTTTCAAGTCGACTGGGCGCAGAAAAAAGATCCCGCAGCGCCCCAAAGCCATCAGTGCTCCCGAATAATGCAAACACTCCGTTAATGGACCGTATTATTGCGGTTTAGCAAGGAATGCCCCCTTAACCGCCAAAATCTACCTTCCGCCGAACCCGCGCTTCCAGTCGAGGTACTCCTCCTCGGAGATCTCCCCGGAGTCCCGTCTCGCGCGCATCGCGGCCCATGCCGCTGCAGCATATGAGAACCACGAGGTCGCGCGCGACCCAGATCCCGTCGACGTAGAGCACGCGGTGGAGCTCGCCGTCGGGGACGGGCATGGGCCAGACCTCCCAGAACTCGGCCGTCCTGCGCCTGAAGGAGCGCCCGCCGCCCGGCATCATGGCCTGCGAGTCCTTCGAGAGGAGCTACCCGAGGAACTCCCCGAGCCTTGTCGCCGTGTCGTCGTACCTCACCGTCGTCGACGCACCGCAGGCCGTGCACCTCCACCGCTGGGACCCCGATGAGGTCCTGCCGTTGCGCTTGGTCCGACCGCCGCAGTAGGGGCAATAAACGGCCTTCATGGGCACCTCTTCCGAAAGCGTATTTAACGGTTCCGGAAAAGGTTATCTACCTGCGAGAACGATAGGCAACCGGACACACATTCTGTCCGAGCGGTTAAAAGCGGGCACGGAATTTAAACGGCTGAAAAAGGGGCATCGACCTGCGCCGATGCCCCCAACGTGGACACATATTTTGTCCTATAAGCCCGGCTTTGCCCTGCAGCGTTGCCGAAACAGCATCAGGCGGTACTCGACGGTATCAAAACGCGAGTTTAGAAGCCAGTTCCCGTTATTCCCACTCTTTCACGCTCGTTTGCCGTTGTGTCAATCCAGTTAACTCCAGCTGGGTCGTCGATCTTGGCCGTCTTGCCACCGAATCCCGCCGCGTGTCTCCACGTAAGCGTTCGGCACAAATCCTGGGACAAATTCGCAAACTATTCGTCCGCGCCCCAACCGCAAACCCGCAGTTTCATTTTTGTCCCGGAGACAAAAACGGGTTGGTTTTGAGGGCTCAAAACACCCGAATACAGGAGCCAAACCCATCGAATGATCGATTGACGACCACGGCGCGAGATAAATCGTAGCCAGTGGCTTTGCGGTCTTGCGTTTCCGCAGGTCAACAATGATGCAAAATAGATATGAACGATAGAATCGTCGCAAGTGGCTAACTCTCGTCAAAGGTTCGGAGGCGTCCTTTCGTCCCTCCAGTATCGTGCTGTATCGCTCCGTTATAATACGCTCAATGCATAAACGGTTTTCGCAACATAGTATATGTTGGAGCCTAAAGAACTACTATCCGTTCCTTTTTCTCTCGTAGGCAGGGATACATTTGATTGTTCAATATGAAGCATGCAACAACAAGTTGCTCGATCTCTCAGTAAAACCAAAGAACACCAGAGTGAAACTATCCTGCCGTCAACTAACTATCAGGTATTTGAAATGACGTATAGATTTATCTCGACAGAAAGAGGGACTCCCAGTGGCAACAGGGCTGAAACCTGTGCTCTGTTGCATATGATGTGTTTTGCCCCTGAACGCGATGAAATCGATTTGTTCGCCATTGACTGCTTTAATGACGTTACAGGAATGGACAACTCCTGTAATACCCTTCATGATGTGCAGTCAAAAGGCGAAACAAAAATAACCCCAGCAAAGCTGGGCGAGTATCTAGCTACGCTTTTTGAAAATAGAGCAAGCGAATTCTCAAAGTATTTCGACACGCTTACCCTGTTTGTCGGGGGCGTATCCCCAACCACACTTGAGAATCCGACGCTAACGGAATTTCGATTTCAACAGCTGAAGCCAAAATCGCAGGCGAGCGTCCGTGAGCATCTCATCGAGGCGTGCAAGAAGAGGCACAACGACATTCCCGACGGCCTGATCGATGACGACGCCATTGACGACTTCTTGAGCTGTGTTAGATTCGTTGTAGCAAAGAAGGACGAGACCGAGTACATCCGCGCTCTTGCGCACAACTCTTCCGCTCTTTTAACGGACAAGCGGACCCTTCTTGGTATTTTTGGAGCGATACGCGACCAACAGTCATCGCTCAAAAACCGTGCCGGAATTGCCGGAAGAGCCATAGACAGGCCTGACGCTGTCATGGATTTCGGACGCACCATGTCAACCCGTCAGATTCGTCTGTTGGTAATTCAGCGCCTCCTCAATATGAGTTTTCTGACAGAAGAATCTCCCGACAGTTTCCGGCCTTATCTCAATTCGCTTCCTACGGAAATGCGAATTGAAGACGTGGAGGAAGACTGCAGGAATGAACTTTGCCTTCAGTATTTTGACAAAAACAACCTTGCTGCTTTCTGGCATCTTCTGGACGAAATCGTAGACATCATTCAGGATGACCCCAAAGCCGATATACAGCAGATTTATAGCAAGATCGGCGAAGGCACCTTAGCCTCCTGCACTCAGCTGACCAGAAGATCTCACCTCTACTTTATTGCGACCATTAAGGATGGACTTCGCCCATGATTAGCATCAAAACCGTTTACATAGGCAACGAGAACGAATCCTACATCCAGGATGATTTCGCAATCGCTGGCGTGAACATCATTTCTAGCGATGAAAACCATGTTGGTAAGACCATCGTTATGCAGGCAATAATGTATGCGCTTGGATCTGAAGCACGCTTCCCTCCAAGCTTCAAAAGCAACGAATATGTCTTTATTGTTGACCTCGAAGTTGATGGACGCGGACTTTCCATACTAAGAAACAGGGATTCGTTTGTCGTGCTGGATGGAGGAACGATTATCCCAATCGAAAGCTCGGGTGACTTTGACGTTTTCTGGAACGACCATATCTCACCTTTACCCACCATTACTAAAGATGGTAGTCAGACAATAGTGGGACTCCCTCTCTACACTCAAATTGCTTTCGTTCCTCAGGCCGGTAGAAGCACTGCCCGTACCAGTACAAGCTATTTCAACAAAGACGACTTTAAGGAAATGGTCTATGCCTTAAAGGGCTTAGATGCTCGTACCTTGGATAAGAAATCTATTGCAGACCTCAAGAACAAGAGGAGCGCTCTTAAAACCAGAAGAGAAGAGCTTGCCAAGCAGGCATCGACACTACGTAAAATTGGAACCTCGCTTGCCGTGGTTAGCCCAACAGCAAATAGAGAAGAGACTGCTCGTTTCATCGAGCAACTCAATTTCCTAAAGAATTCGATAGTCAGCCTCACGAATGAGCGCAACCATGCTCATACGCGCCGAGCCAAGAATCAGGCAGTAAAGAAGGAGCTGAATTCCTTAAATCGGGAAATCAAGGTCGGCTCCGTGATTTGCATGAACTGTGGATCGGATGAGATTGGTTACAAGCTTCCAGGATCAGATTATGTGTTTGACATAACGACGAGTGAAATGAGGTCGCAAATCCTTCTGAGCGTCCAACGTAAGATCGACGCATATCAAAAAGAGATCGAGGAGCTCGACCTGGAGATTCGCGAACTCCAAAATCAATTCAATAAGCTTGCGGATTCTAGGGAAATAACCCTGGAGGATATTTTTGCTGCACGTCAGGACTATGCCGACCTTGAAGCAATTGATCGAGAGATAACCAATATCTCGGACCAAATCGACGGTATCGACGAACAGCTCAAAGAGGCAAAAACAATCGATAAAGAGCTTAGCGAGGACAGAGCGGATTTCAATGCGGCCCTGCTAGCCACTATGAATGACGTGCGCCGCACAATCAATGAAAGTGATTCCGTCGAAGATTACACGGACCTTTTTACTACCAACAACAGCCCCTATATCGGAAGCGAAGCTACCGAGTTCTTTCTTGCAAAAACCTATTCACTTGCCAAGCACATACATCACGGCTTACCTATTGTTATTGACTCTTTTCGCGCCGAAGAGCTATCGACGGGAAGGGAGGAACGTGTGCTCCCCCTGTTTATCGATCTCCCTAATCAGGTTATTTTCAGTGCTACCTTGAAGGGTGAAGAAGTTGGAAAATATCACGGACGTGAAGGAATTAATAGTATTGAATATATAGGCTATACGCAAAATAAGCTTCTCTCCAATCGTGACAACGAGAGGTTTTTGTCGAAAGTCGCTGATTTCGGCATCAAGCTCAATGGGTAGGCTCCATTTGGCGCAAGGATCGTCCTGCATTCGCCTGTATTCACATGAATGCAGGACATCGTTGAAACGCTGATCGATTTACCCAAAAACTGTTTAGGCCGGCGGCGCAAAACCGGTTTCGCCACCCACTCATCCCTTTGCAGCATAACCATCCTATTAGCCACATTATGTCCCAACAGATGGGCACCATTTATCTGGGTGCACCTGGGGCAACGGATTGAAAAACCTGCATAAGATCGTTCGCAGAACACGCAACATCAAACACGACAGAAGAGGCGAACGACAGATGCCGGACCCCGGACGATAGCACCGCGGGAGACGAGCATTCCGACCACAACCGAACAACTCCAGTTATTAGGCAGGCGCCCGCATGGGCGTCTTTTACTTTTCAGGGACTTGGCTGCCAGCTAAGGCACGCGTCTCATGGCCGTTTCGTGAAGGCACGACCAGCTCGACCCAGCTCGACCCGTCTCCGCTCCCGTCGTGCGCGCCAACCGCAATCAGGCGGTTCAATCGTCGCGCAGACGAAAACGCACGCGGGAGCGCGCGGGCGCATCGCGCGGTGCCGCACGGGAAGATTGGAGGAACCATGGCACGCACAGCCGAATGCGCCGCGCCCGAGGGCAACCAAGATCGCGACGAATGGATGACGGTGATCGAGATGCAGGAGTACATGAGGGCGAGCCGAAACAAGGCGTACGGCCTCATCCGGTCGGGAAAGATCGACTCGTACAGGCTCGGCAGGAAGCTCCTGGTTTCGAGGGCGTCAGTAGACGCCTACATCGAGTCGAGGAGCGGGAGGAAATGACGGCGGCGACCGCCCCGGGAGCCGCCCGCGGCCGGGGACGCGAGGGAGCCTCGAGACGAAAGGAGCTCGAGGACAACCATGACCAAGAGCATTAGCGGGAGCCAGGTGAGGCTCATCGCATCGACCAACGCGATATTCGGCACCGACGAGGCGTGCGCGATGCTGCGTATCAGCCGCGACGCAATGTACCGGCTCGCCCCCCTTGCATTCACCGCCAGCGCATGCTATAAGGTTGTTGGTGGCTCATTAAGCTACCTCCAAGTGCCGGGGGAGTCCCCCGGCTATTTTTTTATCTATTCCATTAGGAGTCCCCATTGGCCAAGGAGCTCAGCATCTTCGTCGACGAGAGCGGCGACCGCGGCGGCAAAGCCCGTTACTACCTGCTCACACTCGTCTTTCACGACCAGGCAGACAGCATCGCCGGGGCGGTCACGGGCTATGAGGCCAAGCTTGCCAGGGCCGATCTCCCTAACATTCCGTTTCACTCCGAGCCTCTCATGAACGGGCACAAGGACTATGAGTTTCTTGACATCGAGCAGCGCAAGGTGATGCTCGCCTACTTCTCCTCGTTCATCCGCAAACTTCCCATTTCCTATATCACGTTCGTCTACCGCCGCAGCCAGTTCGAAGACCCGGCAAGGCTAATGGAGCGTATGGGGCGCGATATCTCCTCTGCCATGATTGAACACCTGGGCTTCTTTCAATCCTTCGACGATGTGAAGGTTTACTACGACAACGGTCAGGACATTGTCAAGCAGGCGCTCGACCGCTCGGTGGGCAAGGTCCTCTCAAAAGGGGTCGTCCGACGCCGCAAGACCTCGATGACCGACTACCGCCTCGAGCAAGTGGCGGATTACCTCTGCACCATCGAACTTGCCTTGGTCAAGTACGAGGCCAAGGAGAACGGTGAGACGTACAACAAGTTCTTCGGAGGTATAGGCTCTTTCAAGAGGAACTGGCTCAAGCAAGCCCGCAGCAAGCGGATATAGCTGGTCTCGCGGTTTCGCAAGGAACGGTCAGCTCTCCTCTGGCGAGGAACCCCGGGCGACGAGCTTCGAGCGGCGGAAGCTGAAGCGCAAGTAGAAGCAGCACGGGCATTGATCGGTGCCGACATGGGCCCAGACGTGAACAGTGCTACGTCCCCTGTTCACGGGGCGCGAAACCGCAAGGTTGCACAGAGGTTGCAAAACAAGAAGCCCCCGACCTGTTTTCGCAGGTCAGAGGCTTGAAATCAACGAATATCGTTTACTCCCACTCAATGGTCGCGGGCGGCTTGGACGTGATGTCGTAGCACACGCGGTTGGCGCCGGGAACCTCGGCCACGATGCGGCCGGAGATGCGGGCCAGGACGTCGTAGGGCAGCTTGGCCCAGTCGGCGGTCATGGCATCGCTGGACTCGACGGCACGCAGGATAATTGGGCGCTGGTAGGTGCGCTCGTCGCCCATAACGCCGACGGACTTAATGTCGGGCAGGACGGCGAAATACTGCCAGCAGCTATGCTCGGAGTTGCGCTCGCCGGTCTGCTCAAACAGACGCTGGTTATAGGCGTCGAGCTCCTCGCGCACGATGGCGTCGGCATTCTTGAGGATCTCGAGCTTCTCCTTGTCGACCGCACCGATGATGCGGATGGCCAGACCCGGGCCCGGGAAAGGCTGGCGGAACACGATATGACCCGGCAGACCGAGCGCCAGACCAAGCGCGCGGACCTCGTCCTTAAAGAAGTGGTCGAGCGGCTCAATAAGGTCGAAGTGCACGCCCTCGGGGAACGGGATCAGATTGTGATGGCTCTTGATGGTAGCCGTCTTGCCGCCCGTCTTGCGAGCGCCGGACTCAATGATGTCGGGGTAGATGGTGCCCTGAGCCAAGTACTTGACCGGCTTGCCATCGGTCTCGAGCTGCTGCGCCACGGCGAAGAACTCTTTCCAGAACTGCGTACCGATGATGCGGCGCTTCTCCTCGGGCTCGGTCACGCCGGCCAGAAGCTCGGCATAACGGTCCTCGGCGTGGACGTGGATAAAGTCGACGTCAAACTGCTTGGTGAAGACCTCCTCCACCTGCTCGGGCTCGCCCTTGCGCAGCAGGCCGTGGTTGATGAACACGCAGGTCATCTGCTTGCCCACGGCGCGAGCGCCCAGCGCAGCCACGACGGAGGAGTCGACGCCGCCGGACAGGGCCAGAATCACGCGGTCGTCGCCGACCTTCTCGCGGAACTCGGCTGTCATGGTCTCGACCAGGTTATCCATGCTCCAGTTGGGCTCCAGGCCGCAGATCTCAAACAGAAAGTTGCTCAGCAGCTGCTGACCGTACTCGGAGTGCTTGACCTCGGGGTGGAACTGCGTGGTGAAGATCTTGCGCTCGACGCACTCCATGGCGGCAACCGGGCACACGTCGGTGCTGGCGGTAACGGTAAAGCCCTCGGGCACCTCGGACACGGCGTCGCGGTGGCTCATCCACACGGTCTGCTCCATAGGCGTGGAGTTAAAGAGCTTGGCGCCGGCCGTACGCGTGATGGTGGCGCGGCCGTATTCGCCCACCTCGGAGTGACCGACCTTGCCGCCGAGCGTCACGGCCGTGATCTGATGGCCGTAGCAAAAGCCCAGAACGGGAAGGCCCAGGTCAAAGATGGCGGGATCGATGGACGGAGCGTCCTCGGCATACACAGAAGCCGGGCCGCCAGAGAGGATGAGCGCAGAGGCGTTCATTTCGCGAATCTCATCGGCCGAGATGTCGCAGGGAACGATCTCGGAATACACGTTGAGGTCGCGGACACGACGGGCAATGAGCTGACCGTACTGCGCACCAAAGTCGAGTACGAGGACCTTTGCGGAAGCCTTTTGATCCATGGTTTCCCCCTCTTGTTGGCGGGGAGCCTGTGCCCACCCGCGCGAATAAACGAAAACAGCTTACATAGTGTACACGTTATATGGGGTTTCTCGTCCCTCGCAGCCATCAGCGCACGGCAAACGCACGACCGGGGCCTATTTGACGGCAATTGAAGTGTTACCAAACGTTACAGATGATGTAATACGTTTGAACATTGGACGCCCTGTGCCACAATACTGCCGAACGACTCCGCCTCTGCGGCGGCAAATACGATAGGAATACCAGCATGAAGCGCATCCTTCTCATCGCCACGGGCGGCACCATCGCATCGACCGAGGACGGCAACGGCCTCTCCCCCGCCCTGACCGGTGAGGAGCTCGCCCAGAGCGTCCCCGAGATCTCGGGCCTCTGCGAGCTCGACGTCGTGCAGCCCATGAACATCGACAGCACCAATATGCGTCCGAGCGACTGGATGCGTATCCGCGACGTCATCGTCGAGGGTTATGCCGATCACGACGGCTTCGTGATTCTGCACGGCACCGACACCATGAGCTACACCGCGGCGGCGCTTTCCTATCTGATTCAGGACAGCCCCAAGCCCATCGTACTCACCGGCTCGCAAAAGCCCATGGGCAATCCCTTTACCGACGCCAAGCTCAACCTGTACCAGAGCCTGCTCTATGCGCTCGACGAGCACTCCCACGACGTCTCGATCGTGTTTGGCGGCGTAGCCATTGCCGGCACGCGCGCCCGCAAGCAGCGCACCATGAGCTTTAACGCGTTCATTAGCGTCAACTATCCGCCCATTGCCTATATCCGCAACGACCGCATCGTTCGCAACGGACTCCACGGCACTCACCAGGACGAGAACCCGGTTCGTTTCTACGACAGCATCGACCCGCGCGTATTTGTCCTTAAGCTGACACCCGGCGTGAACCCGGGTATCCTGGACGCTCTTGCCGATAGCTACGACGCTGTGATTCTGGAGACCTTTGGCATTGGCGGTATCCCCGAGTTTGGTGAGTCGGGCGAGTCGTTCCAAGAGGCAATTTTCCGCTGGGTCGATTCGGGTCGCACTGTCGTTATGACCACGCAGGTCCCCGAAGAGGGCCTTGACCTGGGTGTTTATGAGGTCGGCCGTGCTTACGCCGATCATCCGGGCATTCTGCGCGGCGACGACATGACCACCGAGACGCTCGTGGCCAAGACCATGTGGGCACTCGGCCAGTCACGTGATGCCGCCGAGATCCAGCGCCTGTTCTACAGCCAAGTCAACCACGACCGCATCCCGATGGCGTAATTCAGTTGTCGACGGGTATCCCCTATTCGATACCCTCGAGAAGCTCTGACACCGTCATGCCGAGTGCGGGTGCGATCTTAAATAGAACCTTGAGCGTGAAATTTGCCGTCCCATCTTCGATTCGGTCGAGGTAGGGTCGGCTGATTCCTGTCGCCACACAAAAATCAACCTTGGAGATACCAAGGTCCCTGCGTGTCTCTTCGACCCGCCTGCCAAGAATCTGTTTCGCACGTTCGTCCATGCAGCCGAGTTTGAAATGGAGCTGAACAAAAACGTAAACTATAGTTTACCTTTTGCCGAATACACAGGAGTTTTCTATGTCGGGTTCTTCGGTCCGCATGTACCGAGCCACGCTTCGCACAAACAGCGCACCGCCCAAGCTCGTCGTCGTTGAAGCCGAATGCCTTTTGCCCGATGAGCGCACAGCATTTGCATTGCTATCAAGTCGCGTCGCCGCCGTTCTGATCCCTTGCCCGGCGCAAGGTGAACTTGCCATCCAATGCCAAACGCACAGCTGCCCGCTCAATCAGGCTGCCGTAATCGCAACCAGCCAACGCGGCCTGCCGCTCCTTCTAGAAGCCGGCATCGCACTCGCCCTTCGTGGCGCCGGATACGAAAACGAGACCGCCGCCGACATGGTCTTTAAACCACGATCGAGCGGCGGCCTCGCAGCAGCCATTGAATATATGTGCAGACTCGTTGCCTAAAAGGACAAGCTAGAAACCAAGGCCAAAGCCCGTTCCGGTAATCGCCGAGTACATAAAGTAAACGTTGACCACGTTGAGGAACACACCCGTGATGCAACCGTTGCGCAGGTAGCGCTCGCACACGATGCGCGCCATGGCGGCGGAGTCATCATTGTTTTTAGCCTGGCGTCCCGCCGTAAAGTACGTCGCCACGCTCAGCAGCAGGTTGAGCACCGGCAGTGCCAGCAACTCGTAGCTCTTGCCCCAGCGCGTCGCCTCGCCGGCGGCATTAAACTTTGTTGCCACCTCGGGACCAATGTTGGGGATAACACACGCTGCGACCACCAGCGGAATCACCGCAAGCACGAGCAGCGCAATACCCATGTAGCCGGCTTTTTTGCCATATTTAAACATGTGCGTCGTCCTTACACGTTAAAGCGGAAGTGCACGACGTCGCCATCGGCCATGACATAGTCCTTGCCCTCAATACGCAGCTTGCCGGCGGCCTTGGCGCCCTGCTCGCCGCCGAGCTCGATATAGTCGTCATAGCCAATGACCTCGGCCTTAATAAAGCCGCGTTCAAAGTCGGTGTGGATGACACCGGCAGCCTGCGGAGCGGTCGCGCCCTGGCGAACCGTCCAGGCCTTGACCTCCATCTCGCCAGCCGTAAAGAACGACTGCAGGCCGAGCAGCTTATAGGCCGCCTGCGCGAGCACGTCCAGGCCGGGCTGCTCCAGGCCCAAGCTCTCCAGGTAGTCGGCCGCGTCCTCGGGATCGAGCTCGGAAAGCTCGGCCTCGATCTTGGCACAGATGGGCAGCGGCTTGACGCCGTCGATGGGCGCCAGGTCCTCGTTGAGCATGTCCTCGTCTACGTTGGCCACGTACAGGATGGGCTTCATGGTGAGCAGGAACAGGCCCTTAGCGGCAGCACGTTCCTCGTCGGTCATCTCCATGGACGCAGCGCGCTTGCCCTCGTTGAGCCAGGCAAGCAGGCGCTTGGCGACCTCGAACTTGGGCATGAGCTCCTTGTCGCGCTTGGCCTCCTTCTCGAGCTTAGGCAGCTGCTTCTCGAGCGTGCCCATGTCGGCCAGGATAAGCTCGGTCATGATGGTGTCGGCGTCACCGGCGGGATCGACGAACTCGCCCGTGCGGCCCACCTCGCGCATAACGTTGGGGTCCTTAAAGTAGCGCACGACCTCGCAGATGGCGTCGGTCTCGCGAATGTTGGCCAGGAACTGGTTACCCAGACCCTCGCCCTCGTTAGCGCCCTTCACCAGACCTGCGATGTCGACGAACTCGACCGTCGCCGGCACAATGCGACCCGGGTTGACGATGTCGGCGAGCTTTTGCAGACGGCTATCGGGCACATCGACGATACCCACGTTGGGGTCGATCGTGGCGAACGGGTAATTGGCGGCAAGGCCGGTCTTTTTGGTAAGCGCGGTGAACAGCGTCGACTTGCCTACGTTGGGCAGGCCCACGATACCGATGGAAAGGGACACGACAGCTCCTTTTGGTACAAGCATTTCAAACTGCATAAGTATAGCGCCGCCGCAGCATCTGGGCGAACCCGGACGCCACGGCGGCACGAATGAAGCAGAGATAGAGGTCGCTGACTAGTCCGCGAGCTTTTCCACCTGGTCGAGCATCTTGTCAAGCTTGGCCTTTGCCTCGGCCTTGACCTTCTCAGCTTCTTCGTGAGCCTTCGCCTTCTGGGCGGCCTTTTCCTCGGCTTCGGGATCGACGACGACCAGATTGGACGCGTCATGCTTAACTAACTTGAGCGCATGCTCGGGGCACACCTTGACGCAGGCACCGCAGCCCAAACAATACGTGGACTCCAACGCAAAGCGGCCGCTTCCCACCAAATCGCAGGCGAACGTGGGACATACATTGACACACTCGCCGCACGACGTGCACTTGTCAAAATCGCACTCCGGCGTGCTTACTTGCATGTTCTTGGCAAGCTCGGGGTGGTTTTGCAGCGTCGAGAGCACCAGCTGTCGCCCGTGCGTAAGCGAACGGCGACGCTTGGTCGTCGTGGTACCGCACATGGTGTTGAGTGTGCGCTCCAGCTGGGTAATCTGATGACGATGGGCTTTGAGCTTCTGTGCCACCGAAGCTAGCGCCGCCGTCGCCGGGTTGAGCTTAGTCACGGTTAGGCCCGTGGTGCGGGCGATCTTTTCCATGTACTCCTTGCGCTCGTACTCGCGGCGCTTATGGCATTTGAGGCTCTTGGGGTCGACCTCAAGACCCATGCCCGTACCGGCCCATTCCTCGGCCTTCGCAATCGCCTCGCCCAGCATGTCCTCGCCGCCGGTGTTGCGGCACTTATCGCACACGCCCAACGGCAGGTACACGCTCACGTTGGGATAGTCGGCCAGTACCGAGAACCAGGTCTCGGCCGTAATATCGCCCACGCAGGCAACGACGACCTCGTTCTCGCGCGGCATGCGCTTAAGGGCGCGCGTGCAGGTGACGTAGGCGGTCTCGTGGCTCGTAGCAGCAGAGACGATATCGTCATAGAGGTTTTTGGGCGCCAAGCGCGGCGAGATGATCGCCTCGGTCGGACAGGCAGCGGCGCACAGGCCGCACTTGCGACAGGAGTCTAGAATCTCGATGGCGTCTTCCTCGACCTCGATGGCGTTGACCGGGCACACGTCCATGCACGCGGTGCAGCCGCTCTTTTCGTTTTTGCAGGTCAGACACGGAATCGTGTTGCCGCGCGGACGCTCCTTGTAGTCGGCAGGATTCCACTGCGGCGCCGACGGATCGAGCGCGTCGGTCACGCCGCCAAGCGGGTTTTTAAGAAAGTCGAAACCCTTGCTGATCTCGATAATGTCATCAAACAGATCGTGTTCCTGCGCCATGCGCGGCCCCTCCCTGAGCAGTGCAAACAAGCAAGAGATAATAATACGCTATCGGCCCGTGCCTCGGGCAAATTACACGCGGAGCACCTTTGCGGCAAATAGCCTATGGCCTATCGCCGCCCCGATTGCACAAGGTCGATCAAGCGCCAAGCTATGCCTCGCGCATGAGCTCGACGAGCTTTTGCTTGGTCACCTTGGCCTGCTCGTTGGCCATATTGCGTTCGTTTCTAAAGGCCGCATCCGCAACGCTCATCAGGTCGGCATCGGAAATCTCGCCAAGGCCCAGCTCCTCGAGCGTCGTCGGCAGACCGACGCGCTGACAAAACTCGAGCACCTGTTCAAGCTCGGGCGCACGCTCCAGACGAAGCTGGACCACCAGACCAAACGCCACGGCCTCGCCGTGCATAGCCTTGCACTCGGGCAAAATCGTCAGGCCGTTGGCGATGGCATGCGCCAACGCCAAGCCACCGCTCTCAAAGCCAACGCCCGAAAGCAGGATGTTGCACTCGATCAGGCGTTCAACCGCCGGTGATGTACGCCCCTTTTTGAGATCGCGCTTGGCAGCGACGCCGCATTCCATAAGCGTGTCGTAGCAGGCACGTGCCGCGACCAGTGCCAAGTGCCCCGGCGCGCCACCGTGCTCGTTCGCACCTCTCGTCGCGGCGCACGAACGCGCCTCGAAGTACGTTGCCAGCGCATCGCCCATACCAGCGACCGTCATACGCAGTGGGGCCGCCGCGACCACGTTGGTATCGACCACGACCAGGTCCGGATTCTTCTCGAGCATCAGATAGCGATCGAACGACCCATCCTCGTGATACAGCACCGAAATCGCGCTGCACGGACCGTCCATCGAAGCCGCCGTGGGGCATACACACAACGGCAGCTCAGCATAAAACGCAACGGCCTTTGCGATATCGAGCATCTTGCCGCCGCCAATGCCCACCACCATGTCGCAATACTCGGCCTGGGCTTCCTTGGCCATTTCGACAACGGCATCTTCCGTACACGGACCGTTGTAAATCTTAAAGAACGGCTCGCTTAGATCTTCATCCAGAAATCCATCGACGATCTGCCTGCACAGCCGATCCTCGGTGCCCTGGTCAAACAAGACATAGGCAGCGCAGCCCAACCATGACAAATACCTGCCCTGACGCGAAAGTTCGCCCGGCCCCTGAACATACCGGCCGGG
>ERZ773142.1015-NODE-1015-length-18492-cov-4.02598_pt1 | contig 18492 bp, 8 predicted proteins | sample MGYA00580853_ERZ773142 | MGnify/ENA primary metagenome ERZ773142 (study PRJEB29015, sample SAMEA2737862) | human gut metagenome | biome: human gut; feature: human-associated habitat; material: faeces | place: China | collected 2012 ... | reverse complement strand
ATTCGGGGTGTAGCGCAGTCCGGTTAGCGCACCTGCTTTGGGAGCAGGGGGTCGTGGGTTCGAATCCCGCTACCCCGACGAAAATATTAAGTCAAGAAATTTAAAAATAAAAAGCTGATGCATACTATGTTTCAGCTTTTTTGGTTTTATACAAATGATAAGTTGATTCTACTTTGTTTGTGAGAGATAAAGAAGGCAATTCTTTGAATTATCTTTGAACTTGTTTATAGATATATATTTCTATTTGTTCATCATCTATAAATATAAAGCGGTGCTTTAGGAGAGATAAAGCATAGCTTTACGATATCTAAAGCTATGGGTTATGAATCAGAAACAGATACTTTCTTTTATTTATCGGGGATAGAAGGTGAAGACCTCTCTTTCATGAGTTTTTCATATTATCCACAAGATACACAAAAAGACTGCAATTATTTAGGAAAAGTGAGAATAAACTTACTTCCTTTACCTGATTCTGATTTTACATTAATACTCCCTTCATGTAAAGTCATAATTTGCTTACATAAACTAAGTCCGATACCGGAACCGGATGTTTTGGTAGTAAAGAAAGGTACAAATATCTTATCAAGAACATCGGGCAAAATACCTTCCCCATTGTCAGATACTGTCAGAAGCTTATTGCCAGCAGGCGAAATTATTACTTCTACCCGAATATCCTTATCAGATTGCCTACCACAGGCTTCACGGGCATTTTTCAATAAATTGATGAGAACTTGCTCTATTTGAGCCCGATCTATATATAAGGTTAGGTCTGATGAAGGGATTTCAAAATGGATATATTCTTCCGGGAATAATTTCTTTAAATCCATACACAGTTCCGTGATAGAAACTTTGGTGCAGACAGGAGTAGGGATTCGTGTCAAGCGACGATAATTTTCAACGAACTCCAATAATCCTTTGCTTCTTCTATGAATAGTCTGCATGGCTTGTAACATAATGGAATATTCTTTTTCTCCAAGCAGTTTGGGTATCCCCCTTTCGCTCAGTGTTTCTGAAAGAGAGATAATCGGTGTGATAGAATTCATTATTTCATGCGTCAATACACGTATCAGCTTTTGCCAGGCTTCCATTTCATTTCGTTCCAGTACGGAATGGATGTTTTTCAGGCTGATTATTTGTTGCTCTTTTCCTTGTGTTACAAATTTCGTACAAGAAATAGCCATTTCCAAAACAGTGCTGTTTTGTTCAATACGAATAATAGGAATATCATTAATTGCAGAAGCTCTCAGGAGTGCTTCCGGTAATTGTGAGATCTGTCCTAAATGCGTGACAGCAGCTTGGTTCATCCATTCTATATGTCCGGCTTTGTCGGTAACAAGTACGGCTGTATCTACCTTATTTAATAAGTTTTCGTAATATTGATGTTTGATTTCCTCTGCTAATAATCTTCCCCGAAAATCTTTTAGGCTCTCTGAAAGTTCTTTTGCCCACTCATTCATTATTTTATTTTTAAAAGGCGGGTGGAAAGTTTGCATCATGTCATTGTATCGAAGTCCGTCTGTCAGCCGTCTCAATAAAATTATTTGCTTGAATTGCATACGGTATAGGTGTATACCAAAGGTTATTAATAGTATGATGCAGATAACGGTACTGAACCATAACTGTTTTTGAAACAACAGGCAACTTCCGATAGAAAGCAACATTATAAATAAAATGTGTAAAATCACTCTGATTGCAAATCGTTTCATAGGCCTAGTTTTTCAAGTTTACGATATAGGGCAAAACGGGTTATGCCCAGATACTCGGCAGCACGGGAGATATTCCCTTCGCTGAGTTTCATTGCTTTCTCAATAGTTTGACGCTCCAGTTGTTCCAGATTCAGTATCATTTCTTCTTCCTTCCTCTGTTTAGGACTGGCATGGAAAAGAAAATTTTCCGGTTTTAATAAAGAGCCGTCTCCTAATATAACAGCGCGCTCTATTGTATGCTGCAATTCGCGTACATTTCCGGGCCAGGCATACTTTAACAGTTTGTTTTTGGCTTCCCGAGTCAGGCCACGCATATCTTTTTTATATTTACGTGCATACCGTTGTAGAAAATATTCAGCTAGTAGAATAATATCATTTCCACGTTCACGGAGTGGAGGAATATGTATTTCAATGGTGTTGATACGATAGAGCAAGTCCTGGCGGAAGTTTCCTTCGTCCACTAGTTGACGGATGTCCGCGTTTGTGGCACAAATCAGGCGGACGTCAATAGGAACAGCCTGCGTACTGCCTAAACGGTTGATTTGTCGCTTTTCAATAGCTGTCAATAACTTCGATTGCATAGGAAGTGAAAGGTTACCGATTTCATCCAGAAACAGAGTTCCGTTAGTGGCAACTTCCATTCGTCCGGCTTTTGATTTTTTTGCGTCGGTGAAAGCTCCTTTCTCAAATCCGAACAGTTCGCTTTCAAAAAGTTGTTCGGGAATACTTCCCAAGTCAATAGTGACAAAAGGTTTGCCGTATCGAGGAGAGCAGCGATAGAGAAGACGGGCGATTACGTCTTTTCCTGTTCCATTTTCTCCTAAAATAAGGATATTGGCATCTGTGCTGCTTAATTTATTTATTGTGGTGAAAACTTCCTGCATGGCAGGAGATTCTCCTATAATATCTCCTTCCGAAGAATTCTGACCGCTAAGTAATTCTACCTGCTCCTTCAAAATGTTTACTTCCCGTTGAGAGTGACGTAATCGCATTCCGGAAGTAAGAGTGGCCAGTAGTTTTTCCTTTTCCCACGGTTTGGGGATAAAGTCTGTTGCACCGGCTTTGATAGCCCGTACTGCTTTATCAGTATCTGCATAGGCAGTCATAAAGATGACAATCGCTTGCGGATCGATTTTCAATATTTGCTTCAAGCTTTCGAATCCTTCCTGACCACTAATAGCGTCACGGCTAAAATTCATATCTAATAAAATAAGATCAGGTTGAAAAGTGGTCATGAAATGTTCGATTCGGTCGGGAGTGGTGGCTACCTTTATTTTTTCTGTGTAAGGTTCCAACAGCAGGTTTAGAGCGAAGAGGACATCTTCGTTATCATCTACTATAAGTATCTTTCCCAGTTTGTTTACTTCTTCCATTCTTTTAGCTAATTAGAATATAATCTTTTTCCTTTACTGCACCGGCAAAGATATGGATAATAATCATGTGTTGTATGTGCGATTACGCACTATTTTCGTGCGTATTTGCACGCTATTTTAAAAAGAAAAACAAGTATATTTCATTGATATACAAATATTTATATAAATGGCACAGGTTTTGAATTATAAATAACAAATAAAACTAAGAATGAATCTGAAAATAATCTGCATAAGTATTGGAATCCTGGCGACGGAATTATTGGCTGCTCAAGATCAGACAACAGAACTGTCATTGGAACAAGTTGTGAAGATTGCTCGTCTGGAGTCTCCCGATGCGCAGACGGCACGTCATAGCTTCCGTTCGGCTTATTGGAATTATAAATATTATCGTGCCAACTATTTACCGACTTTGAACTTGACATCCGATCCTAATCTGAATCGTGCCATTAATAAGATAACAATGGGGGACGGTTCCGTTAAGTTTGTTGAGCAGAATTTGTTGAATACTGATCTGACTTTGAATCTTTCACAAAACATACCTTGGACAGGAGGTTCCTTGTTTCTTGAAACGTCCGCACAACGTATGGATTTGTTCAGCGAACATAAATATTCGTGGCAGACTTCACCTATCATGATAGGATACCGGCAATCGCTTTTCGGCTACAATAGTTTGAAATGGGATAAACGAATAGAACCGGTACGCTATCAGGAGGCAAAGAAAAGCTATGTAGAGACATTAGAACTTGTATCTGCCAATGCGATTAATAAATTTTTTGCTCTAGCCACTGCCCAAAGTAATTATGACATAGCATCCTTTAATTATGCGAATGCCGACACGTTATATCGCTATGCACAAGGACGTTACAATATCGGGACAATAACGGAGAATGAAATGCTGCAACTGGAGCTTAACCGTCTTACAGAAGAAACAAATCGTATGAACGCCCGTATTGAAATGGATAACTGTATGCAGGAACTCCGTTCATATCTGGGCATTCAGGAAGAGAGGGAGATTCGTGTACGTGTCAGTTCCCGGATACCGGATTTCAGTATTAATCTGAATGAGGCGCTAGCATTGGCGTATGAGAATAGCCCGGATATACAAACGATGAAACGGCGCAAGCTGGAAAGTGAAAGTGCGGTTGCGAGAGCCCGTGCCAATGCAGGTTTGAAAGCAGACATTTATCTTCGTTTCGGACTGACACAGACAGCGGATAAATTACCAGAGGCTTATCGAAACCTTTTAGATCAACAATATGTAAGTTTAAGTATCTCCCTACCAATTTTAGATTGGGGACGGGGAAAGGGACAGGTACGGGTAGCCCGTTCTAACCGTGACCTGGTTTATACGCAGGTGGAACAAAGCAGGACGGATTTTGAACTGAATGTCCGTAAACTGGTGAAGCAGTTTAATCTGCAAACGCAACGTGTCCGTATCGCTGCCCGTACAGATGAAACCGCCCAACGGAGGAATGAAGTTGCCCGTAAACTTTATATATTGGGAAAATCTACCATTCTTGATTTGAACGCTTCCATTTCAGAAAAAGATAGTGCACGCCGTAATTATGTATCGGCTTTATACAACTATTGGAGTTTGTATTACACACTCCGTAGCATGACACTTTATGATTTTGAGAGTAACAAGTTGCTGACGGAGGATTATAATCTCCTCATTGAATAGGATAGAATGATTTTTTATAATTGATATAAATATAAAAACTATATAACCTCATGGATATAAAATTAGAAAAGAAACCGTGGTACATTCGTTATAGATACTATCTGACAGGAGGACTTTTGTTTATCTCCTTTCTGATTTATGTAATCGTCCTTTCATTAGGTCCCAGGAAGCTGCGTGTTGATGCCGAGAATATTCAGATAGCGGAAGTGAAAGATGCTGACTTTATGGAATATGTAGATGTAGAAGGGCTAATTCAACCTATATTGACAATTAAAGTCAATACCCGCGAAGCAGGAAGTGTAGAAAGCATAGTAGGTGAAGAAGGCAGTTTACTTCAGCAAGGTGATACTATTCTTATTCTTTCTAATCCGGACCTACTTCGTAACATTGAAGATCAGCGTGATGAATGGGAAAAACAAATGATTACCTACCAGGAGCAGGAGATTGAAATGGAGCAAAAGAGCCTGAATTTGAAACAGCAGGCCTTGACGAATAATTATGAGCTTGAGCGTCTGAAAAAAAGCATTGCTCTTGACCGTGAGGAATATCAAATGGGAGTAAAGAGTAAGGCCCAGTTGCAAGTAGCTGAAGATGAGTATAATTATAAACAAAAAAATGCAGCTTTGCAACAGGAGAGCTTGCGGCACGATTCTGCTGTGACAATGATTCGTAAAGAACTTATCCGCAACGACCGAGAAAGAGAACGGAAAAAATATGAACGCGTTCATGAACGTTTGAATAATTTAGTGGTAACGGCTCCGATAAAAGGACAGCTTAGCTTTGTGAAGGTTACTCCCGGGCAGCAAGTGTCTTCCGGCGAAAGTATTGCTGAGATAAAGGTACTTGACCAATATAAAATCCATACTTCGCTCAGTGAATATTATATTGACCGGATTACTACCGGATTGCCTGCTACCATTAATTATCAAGGGAAGAAATATCCGTTAAGAATAACGAAAGTTGTCCCTGAAGTAAAAGACCGTATGTTTGATGTCGATCTTGTTTTCACAGATGATATGCCTGATAACGTAAGAGTGGGCAAGAGTTTCCGTGTACAGATAGAACTAGGGCAACCGGAGCAGACGCTTATTATCCCACGCGGCAATTTCTATCAGGCTACGGGAGGACAATGGATTTATAAGGTGAATGCTTCAAAAACAAAAGCTGTTCGTGTACCTTTGTCTGTCGGTCGCCAAAATCCGCAACAATACGAAATTACAGAAGGTTTACGGCCGGGAGATTGGGTTATTACGACGGGATATGATACCTTTGGCGATGCTGAGGAATTAATATTAAGATAAACAGACAACTTTAAACAGATAGTATGAAAACACTGAAATATGCAGTACGCTTTTTATTACGTGCGAAATCATATACGACTATCAATTTACTCGGACTGACACTTAGTCTAGCCTGTTGTATTATCTTGTCCCGTTATATTTATCGTGAAACAACAGTAGATATGCATTGTATAGACCGTAATCAGGTATATGGAGTTCAAGTGTCGTTTGATGGAAACCGGGTGTTGAGTAAGGCAGAAATAGGAAAGCGTGATAGTACTTATATAGATGACAATGTTATACTGACACGTTCAAGTGTAATATTGCTTGAGAATGATTATGTAGATTATCAGACAAATCGTTTTTCTGTACATGCCTTAATAGCTGACAATGCTTATTTCAGACTTTTTCCTTATCAAGTATTGCAGGGAGAGATTTCTTTGGAAGCTCCGGAATCAGCATTGTTAATGGAAGATTTCGCCAAAAAACTTTTTGGTAAAGAAAATCCGCTAGGTAAGGTGTTACGTTTTTCTAACGGTAAAGATATCAAGGTGACAGGTATATTGAAAAAGCCGGTAAATAAACAAACATTCAATTTCGATATAGTACTTTCTCATGCATTTTCGACAGACTGGGGACGGATGCCTTTGGAGTTTATTCAGTTTACTTCTGAGAAGGCAGTGGAACAAGCCAATCAAATAGGGAGTTATCCCCGGTTTATAAATCAAGATTCTCGTTTCGGAGATGTTCGTAAATACACATTCTCTCTTATTCCTGTCAGTCAAATGTATTGGGAGCAAGCATTACTTTACCAAACAGGGCCTAGTATGCTTGTTAGTGGGAATCGTTCTCATCTATTCATTCTTGGAGGAATTTGTTTATTGATACTGTTTGCCGGGATTATCAACTTTATTAATCTTTATTCTGTATTAATGGTGAAACGAGGGAGGACTTACAATCTTCGAAAAGTATTCGGTGCCAGTGGCAATACACTGTTTACGCAAATTTTCACAGAAAACGTTCTACTGATAGCCGTTTCTATTGTGTTTGCATGGTTTATTGTTGAAATAACATCTGTTTTTGTATCCCACTTGTTGGATAGCCGGATAGTCTATACTAAATTCGACTGGATATTGTCGATATCTATCCTGATATTCCTGTCTTTGACTGTAAGCCTGTATTCACATATAAAATGCCAGCGCTCTTTACCGGCTGTTGCTCTCAAGGCATTAGGTACCGATAAACGTTCTATTCGTTTTCGTATGATATTCCTTTTTGTACAATATGTTGTTACCTTTTTATTGGTCTTACTTTCCATCTATTTTAATAAGCAATTCAATTTGATGTTGCAGACAGATCCGGGATTCCGTACAAAAGATATAATTCAGGCAAATATGATATATGAATCGAACGATTATTCTTCGTATACATCTGAAACTGTAAACCAACGTAAAGAAAGAGTTTTAGCGATAGATCAACTGATAGATAATTGTCCGGATATCCAAAGCTGGACAACCGGTTTTTATTCTATTCTTGGGTTTGATTATTCTGCAGGATTTCGAAATGCAAAAGGAGAACTGGTTACGTTGAATCAGAGTTATGTTACCGACAGTTTCTTTAAACTCTTTGAGATTCCTTTTATTGAAGGAGATTTATCGGAAGCAGATAAAGAACAAGGAGGTGAAATTATAGTTGTCAACCGTGCCGCATTGGCTACTTTAGGCTACACAAGTTGCAAGGGGGCTACTATAATTAATGAGCAGATGAGAAAGATAAAACCCGATTTACAGGCACAGCCTATTGGTGCCGTAATAGAAGATTATTATGATAGACATGTAGGATTGGGTGCTCGCCCTATGGTATTTATCGTAAATAAACGGTTGAAGGGAGATTACTATCAGATTGCTTGTTATCCGGGGAAAACTCAGGTAGTCATCAATTATCTGAAAGATATTCAGAAAAAAGTATATGGTACGGAAGACTTTAAATATTCACTATTGGATGATGATGTGGCGGCACTCTATAAAAACGACCGGCGAATAGCCATGGTATATGCTATTTTTGCATGTATTGGAATTATAATAATCTGTCTCGGATTATTCGGTATTTCATTATTTGATATTCGTCAGCGCTATCGGGAGATTGCAATTCGTAAAGTAAACGGTGCATTGGTGAAAGACTTGTACTTGCTGCTTGGATGTAAATATTTGGTTGTATTGGGAAGCGCTTTTGCAGTATCTATTCCATTGTCCTGCTACTTGATTTATCAGTATACTAAAGCCCTTGTGATAAAAGCTCCGTTAAGCATGAATGTCTTTCTGATAGCATTGCTCGTAGTAAGTTGTATCTCTTTAGGCACACTGTGCTGGCAAATAAAAAAGGCATCTCGTATTGACCCGGCCAAAATAATGAAAATAGAATAAAAATAATAATATATGATACGACACTATTTGAAAGTTGCTTTTCGTAATTTACTGAAATACAAGACCCAAAATATAATTTCTATCATCGGTCTTGCGGTAGGATTACTATGTTTCTGCATATGTATGTATTGTAGTCGTTTTGTTGAGACCACCAACCATTGTTTCAGTAATTACACTCGCATTGTGGAATTAAACCTTTATGATTATCAGACGGAAACATATTTTTCCGGTACACAAGTGGCTTTATCCGAAGAACTCCGCACATGGGCAATGGGAGAGGTGGAAGCAATTTCTTGTATGACATACTCGCGTGAACGTTCTTATCTTGCCGAAATTTCAGAGGAAAAATCATTACCATACGAACTTGAAACGATAGAAATAGATACTTTATACAATAAGGTATTCACTCCCCAAATAGTAGCCGGAAATTGGAAGACGGCAAGCCGGACATCTAATGCCGTTATTTTAAGTGAATCTACTGCCATAAAGATATTCGGCAAAATAGAAAGTGCTATCGGTAAGCATCTGACTTTGGCGCGACGACTCCATACTTCGCCTGAAAGTACTCCGAAAACAGGAGGTATTGTTTATACGGTACAGGCAGTAATGAAAGATATCCCGCTAAACAATGGTTTTAGTTTTATGACGCATACTGATGCAATGGTTCTGAACGATAGTGAAGGACTTTTCCGAAGTACGAAACGTCACGATATGACAGGAGCCAGAACCTATGTCTTGCTTTCTCCCAATACGAATATAGCTGAACTGGAGCAGCAGTTTGCTAAGCGTAATTATAGTTATACTATGTATAATCAGTCTTATGCGGTTGTTGCTAATTATATTAGCGACAGGGCACAGAAGAAAGGTGCTTTTGTGTTGGGATGGGTGACAGGAATAGTCGGTACATTGATATTACTGGTCGGACTAATCAATTTCTTTCACTTTCTGATCGGTTCTTTTCTTAATCGCACTAAAGAATACAGTATTATGAAAATGGCAGGATGTAATTGGAAACAACAATTCTGCCTGCTGTTTGTACAATCATTGATTGTGGTGGTTATATCTTCCTTTTTAGTAATATGGGGAATAGAATTGATTGGCAACCGAATGGATTTTTCTCTACAGGGCATTACAATGACTTTTCCGCCCGAAATTCTTTTGATACACGCTATGCAATATATCATTCTTCTTATATTGCTCTGTGCTGCAATTTGTCTGTTTGTATCTGTCCGTATTCGCAGAATTTCGATACAAACAGGCATTCATGGAGGAGTAAATAAACGTCGAGGTAAGCAGTGGGGACGTAACCTTATGCTGGGAATCCAGTTCTTTATCTGCTGGATATTTGTATCATTCACTGTCGCATTGTTTTTACAGTCGGAGAAAACAACCCAAACATTGTTTCATACGCTTAACCAAAAAGAAAAAGAAGCGATTCTTAGCATTCCATTAGACTATTCGTTTATGAAAAATGAAGAGAAGTTAAGTGTGGTAGAACGTTTTCAGCAACATGCAGGGGTAAAAGATGTCTTATTGGCAGATATTGCTTATACACAAGGAGTATCCGGAAACCTGTTGATGACCGAGAAAGGGAATGACAACTCCTGGACTGATATCAATATTATGTGCGTTCCGCTGAACTTCTTTGCTTTTATGAATATTCCGATAGAGGAGGGCAGAACTATCCGGACAAAAAATGACCTTGTCATGGATAAAGTATGGCAAAACAAACAAAAGAAGAATGTAATTGGAATGAATTTTTATGACCAAAATAATGATTATACCGTACGTGGAGTTTGTACTCCTTTCCAGACTGATGTCCATTATCATAGTGGCGGCTATGCTTTTATGCTCTATGATCCTTCTGAATATGTTGGCCATTGCTATGTAAAATGTTACCCTGAACAACAAAAAGAAGTCGTAAAGTGGATTGAGAAAATCCGTCGTGAAGTACTTCCGGAGAATATATCGTATCAGGTTCGTACATTTCAAGACGACCTATATGAAATACAGGCTATGGAATATATGCTGAAAGATACTATCCTGTTTTTCGCAATCGTCAGTATCATCATTACCTTGTTGGGTGTATATTCCAGCATTACCCTCGATACTGAACGTAGACAGAAAGAAGTGGCTATCCGTAAAGTAAATGGAGCCGGAATGTCGCATATTATCTGGTTGTTTGCCCGTTTGTATATAACTTTGTTGATGGTTACCGCAGCTCTATCCTTTCCGTTAGTATACCTAGTGTTACAGCTATGGAAACAAATATATACGGTATTCTTTAACTGTGGATTCTGGTTCTGGACAGGGATTTTTATATCTGTTGCTATGATAACGGCACTAACGATTTGGTTCCGTATCTTGAAGATTGCCAGAGTTAATCCGGTGGAGTCTATCAAAAATGAATAGGAAAACCATATTTGAATTAGAAAATAAAAGAAAACAAAATGATACAGCATTATTCAAAAGTTGCTTTGCGCAATTTGATGAAATATAAAACCCAAAATCTTATATCAACCATAGGCTTGGCTGTGGGACTGCTATGCTTCAGTATTTGTTTCTATTGTAGCCGCTATATGCAGAGTGTTGACCAATGTTTTAATAATTATCATCGTTTGGTAGACATCAATTTAGCTGATGAAGGTAGGATGTTATCCGGTACTCCTGCAATATTGGCGGAGAAGTTGACAAAAGAATATGGACATGAAGTAGAAGCATATTCCAGAGTTGCTTATGCACGGCAACGGCCTTTTGATGTGTATACAAATGATGAAAAGAAACTACCCTATACATTTGAATGCATAGAAGTCGACTCGTTTTTTAATCGTTTGTTCACTCCGACTGTTGTGGCAGGTTCGTGGAGAGTGGCAGCCTATACTCCTAATGCGGTAGTAATAACAGAAAGTACAGCACGCAAATTATTTCCATATAATCAGGAGGCTATCGGTAAACGTATGGTGATGACAAGCAAAATATGGTCTTCTCCGAAAACAACTCCTGATAGCGGAGGTATCTCATACACAATTCAGGCTGTGATTAAAGATATTCCAGCCAATGTCAGTATGAACTTCATGCGGACAATTGAAGTTCTCATTCTGAACGATAGTGAAGGATTATTTAAAATGACCGGTAATAATGACCAGACAGGCGTTTATACTTACGGATTGCTTCATGAAGGCAGAACAGCCAAAGATTTAAATGAAGTGTATAGAAAGAGTAATGTCACTCACCGGATGTTTAATTGCGATTATGACCTGATTGTTTCTCCAATTGGAAAAAGTAATGGCAACTCTGACATGATAACCATCTTTAGCTCAATAACTAGCATTGTAGCAGTTTTAATCTTATTAGTTGCTTTACTAAACTTTTTCCATTTTCAGATTGGAAGTATAATCAATCGCCAACGGGAATTTACAATTCGGAAGATAATAGGAAATGATATGTTTCATCTGGCAATGATGCTTTTTGTGCAATTGTTTTTGGTCATTGTAATCGCTTCTTTATTTATGTTCGGACTCATAGAAATATTGTCTTCCGGAATGCATATCTCATTGTCTGATTTAAGCTTGTCCATTGATAGAGAGCGTTTGATGTTACAAGCCGGACAATATATTATCATTCTTCTCATAGCAACATTTGTGATCTGTTTTTCTGTTGCTTTTTATATCCGTAGGGTAAACATACAATTAGGCATGAGCAATGGGCTTAAAAGTAAAAAGCATTTCTTTCGTAATAGCATGTTAGGAATCCAGTTTTTCATTTGTTGGCTATTCGTTTCTATGACTGTCGCTCTTTATTTACAAACAAATACTACAATATCTACGCTGTACAATACGTTGACTAAAGCGGAGAAAAATAGCATATTAAGTCTTAAATTGGACTATACTTTTATGAAAAATGAAGAAAAAGTTGCGCTTGTTGAACGTATCCGACAGTATTCAGGCGTGAAAGATGTCTTACTTTCTGAAGACGGTTACTTAAATGGTAGTCCGGATCGTACAGGCATACAATTAGATAAAGACTCGGATAGGTGGCTAGAAATAAATATAATGAGGGTAACGCCTGATTTTATTTCTTTTATGAATATCCCCTTGTCAGCAGGACAAAATATGGAAGGCAATAATGATATGAATAAAAAAGAAAATATACTGGGGACTACTCTTTATCATTATAAAGACGCTTATACTGTACGCGGTATATTGTCTTCTTTTACTCCCTCGGTTTATGCTTATAAAGAGGAGCAGACTCCTTATGTTTTCTTTCCTATGAAAGATAATGGAAATGTAGGTCATTGTTATATCAAGTGTTACACAGATAAAAAGGAAGAGGTCCGCCAATGGATGACCCAACTTTTGCAGGAAGTGTTACCGGAAAGTGTTGAGCCCGAAATAACAACTTTTTTGGATGATATCATTGAACAACAGGCCATGGAAACTAAATTCAAGAATATAACTTTATTTTTCTCTATTGTAAGTCTGATTATAACTTTATTGGGAGTATATTCAGCTATTACTCTTGACACCGAACGTCGGCAGAAAGAAGTGGCAATCCGGAAAATAAACGGAGCGGGAATAAAACAGATTATCTTACTGTTTTCCCGGTTGTATATGTTACTTTTGACAACATCGGCTTTATTAGCTTTTCCTGTGGTATACGTCATTCTCCATATGTGGAAAGAAATATATCAGATATTCTTTAATGACGGGATATTATATTGGGTAGGAATATTTGTAGGAGTAACTTTATTGACTGCACTAACCGTTATCTTTAGAATCCTAAGGATTGTACGACTCAATCCTGCGGAAGTTATCAAGAATGAATAAATTCAATAATTTTTAAATAGTACAATTATGATTAAAACAATTAATTTACAGAAGATTTTCAAGACAGAAGAAGTGGAAACTTGGGCATTGAATAATGTCAGTATTGAAGTGAAACAAGGTGAGTTTGTTGCTATTATGGGACCTTCCGGCTGTGGAAAGTCAACGTTACTTAATATTCTGGGACTGTTGGACAATCCGACAGGAGGAGAGTATTATCTGAATGGAATGGAAGTTTCGAAGTACACGGAATCGCAGCGTACAAATCTCCGTAAAGGAGTCATTGGTTTTGTATTTCAGAGTTTCAATCTGATAGATGAACTGAACGTATATGAAAACATTGAATTACCTCTGCTCTATATGGGTATCTCAGCTTCCGAACGTAAAAAGAGAGTGGAGACTGCCATGGAACGAATGGCTATTACTCATCGTAGCAAACATTTCCCCCAACAATTGTCAGGTGGTCAGCAGCAACGTGTCGCTATCGCCCGTGCAGTAGTTGCCAACCCTAAATTGATCCTTGCCGATGAGCCTACCGGTAATCTGGACTCAAAGAATGGTAAAGAAGTAATGGGGCTATTGAGCGAATTGAATAAGGAAGGAACAACGATTGTAATGGTAACGCACTCCCAGCATGACGCCGGTTACGCTGATCGCGTCATCAATCTGTTCGACGGACAAGTAGTAACTGAAGTCAGCATGTAACATTAAAAGAGTATGATGATAAAACATTATCTAAAAGTAGCTTTCCGCAATCTGGCGAAATATAAGGTGCAAAGCATTGTGAGTATTTTAGGATTGGCAGTAGGCTTTGTATGCTTTGCATTGTCTACTTTGTGGATTCGTTATGAAATGACTTATGATACTTTTCACGAAGGTGCGGAACGTATTTATCTGGTGCGTGCACATTATGCACATGAACCTGGTAAGATATCCAATTCTACTCCTTATCCTTTAGCTGATTATTTACAGAAAGGTAATCCGGAAATAGAGGCAATGGCTTCTACTTCCGTACAGAAAGTTAAATTTCGTGTGAAGGATACTGAGAAGGATGTTGTGTCGGCTGCTGCAGATTCTGTTTTGATGAACTTTTTTAATATACGAGTATTAAGAGGAACAGTGAACTTCTTGAAGGGAACCAATGGGGAAATTGCTATAACAGAAGAATTTTCTAAAAGGATATTTGGAGAGGAAGAGGCATTGGGTCGGGAGGTAGAGGTTAGTGGACATGCTTCTAAAGTTGGAGCAATCGTGAGTGGCTGGTCTTCTCATTCCAATATTCCATATAGTATATTAACTTCTGCCAGACATTATACACAATGGGGGAGTGCGAATGAAAACTTATTTGTTCGCATTCGTAAGGGGACAAATGGGGAAGAATTTCAGAAAAAAATTGCTGCTCTCCGTATCAATGATATTGAGAAGGAAAATGAATTGGGAGAGCTATTATTGACCCCGCTATCGGCTTTACGCTATTCCGGTTATGTATCTCGGGAAGATACCGTGATTACTTTTAGCTATATCTTATATTTTTCATTAGCCGGTGGATTGGTCATTATCTGTTCGTTATTTAATTATTTGACTCTCTATATCAGTCGGTTATATATGCGTAGGCGTGAAATGGCACTTCGCAAAGTGAATGGAGCAGGTAATAAAGATTTGTTTGTTCAGTTGACCGTTGAACTATTGATTGTTCAGTTTATAGCTTTGGTAGCCGGATTGTTCTTTATTGAAATATGTATGTCCCGTTTCCTCGAGTTCACACGAATAGCTCCCAACTCTTATTATGGAGAGATTTTAGTATATCTGTTTATTGTGATAGCTTTGTCTCTTTTGTTGGCTCAGATACCACTATATCATTTTCGTCGCCGAACTTTGCAAGACGCTGTCAAAGGGAAAGTTTCAGTAAACAGACCGTATGCTTTCCGTAAGTTCGGGATTGTTATACAATTGATAGTCAGTCTTGTTTTCATATTCTGTACAGTGGTTATAATGAAACAGATTTATTTCCTGAAGCATACAGACTTAGGAATGGAACGTCATAATATTGCCAATGTTGCATTATGGAGAGGTGATATAAAACAGTGGGGCGGTAAGATAGCAGCTTTACCTATGGTGACCGAAGTTCTGCCTCCCCGTTATTTTCCGATTATTCCTACCGGACCAATGATGTATGCGGAAATGAACCATTGGGAAGATATGCCTGAAGCAGTAGAAGAACCTATAACTGTTGGCATAATGCCTGCAATGAAGGATTTCTTTGATTTTTATGATTTGAAATTAATTGAAGGCGAACTGCTCTCAGAAAAGAATGCTCCCAATGATATTGTAATTGATGAAAATACACTTCGGATATTTGGTTGGAACCAAGGAGTAGGAAAGACTTTGGGATATGAGAAGGATGGCAAAATTCTTCATTCATATAGAGTGGTAGGAGTTGTCCGGAATTTCTGTTATCAACCGCCTACAAGTATTCCGGGATGTATCGCTTTACAACAACCTCAAGCACAAAATTATCTGCTGTTTCGTGCCAGTATTTTGTTTAAATTTGAGGAAGGTTCCTGGCACGAATGCCGGAAAGCGATTGAGGCCATGCATAAAGAAGATTTTCCGAATGCCTATTTACGATTGTTTAATGAGGAGGAAGAATATGATAAGTATCTCCGTTCGGAAAGTGCTTTAATGAAGCTGTTGACTTTCGTATCATTAGTTTGTATTCTGATCTCTTTGTTCGGAATATTCTCATTGGTTACATTATCTTGTGAACAACGTCGTAAGGAGATTGCCATACGTAGAGTCAACGGGGCACAGGTATATCATATTCTTCATCTATTTTTCCGTGAGTATTTATTGTTGCTGGCAACAGCTGTTATAATAGCTTTTCCTGTCGGATACGTTTTAATGAAACAATGGATTGATCGGTATGTAAGGCAAACGCCGATTGAGGTATGGATATATGTAGCTATATTTGGAATTATAGGATTTTTTATCTTACTATGTATAGGCTGCCGAGTATGGAAAGCTGTTTTGCAGAATCCGGCAGAAGTAATTAAGAATGAATAATAATTAATGGTGATATTATGATTACACATTATTTAAAAGTAGCTTTTCGTAACTTAGTAAAATACAAAACGCAGACACTTATCAGCATAATTGGATTATCGGTTGGTTTTACTTGCTTTGCGCTTTCCGTATTATGGATTCGTTATGAAATGACGTATGATAATTTTCATGAAGGAGCAGACCGTATTTATCTGGCAGGTGATAAATTTGATTTGCAAGGAGACGGATTCTCTTATTATTCGTCAAGTTTGTTGGCTGATTATATAATGAAAAACTGTCCGGAAGTAGAAAAGGCTTGCCATATAATACAAAAAAACATAATACCCATTGAATATGAGAAAAATGTATATCAGACACAACAATTAAGAGTTGATTCAAACTTTGTCTCAATCTTTAATATTATTGTATTAGAAGGAAGCAACCGTATGAGATTAGAGAATAACCAAATTGCCATTACTGATAAAATTGCTAAGCAAATATTTGGAACTGAATCTCCGATAGGTAAGCAATTTATATTTCCTAATACAAATAATACAAAGATGACAATAGTTGCAGTGGTAAAATCATGGGAAGGTCATTCTTTATATCCTTTTGATATATTATTACCTTATGAGGATCAAGATCCACATTGGGGGAGTCAACGAAGCCATACACTTTTCCGTATTTACCCTAATAGTGATATAAATGCATTGGAGAAAAGATTGGCTAAATATGAAGTGCAACAAGACTCATATAAACAGTTAATGTCTACTCCTATTGCTTTATTATCTACCTTACGAAGTACACATCCGAGAGAAGATGTTAATGTCAAATTGAATCACATTCGTCTTTTTGCCTGGATTGGAGCTTTGGTTATTATTTGTGGATTATGTAACTATTTAACAATGCTTGTTACTCGTATTCGAATGCGAAAACGTGAATTGGCATTACGGAAAGTAAATGGAGCTTCTAATGGTAGTTTGCTGTCATTGCTTCTTTGGGAATTGGTATTGTTACTCATTGTATCATCGGGATTAGGACTTATGATAATAGAACTCATTTTACCGGGCTTTAGATCTCTATCACAAATAGCCGAGGATACTTCATTCTATTATAGTGAAACGCTTATGTATATATTATTATTAATATTGATAACTATAAGTCTGGCAGCCATACTTATCCGATATGTCAGCAAGCAGTCTTTGCTTGATAGTATTAAACATAAATCAAATCTTCATCTTTCCGGTTGGTTTTATAAAGGAAGTGTTTCCTTTCAATTATTTGTTAGTATTGGTTTGGTGTTTTGTACTATGGTGATGATGAAACAGCTGGATTATCTATTGAATTCAAAAGAACTTGGGTTGAATAGACATAATATAGGAGTTATAGCTTCCGGTTATGGATTTGAAGGTGTTCCTTTTAAAGAAATTCTGGAACAAATGCCTGATGTTATAGAATGTTTATATGGCTTTTATACTCCTATTCCTAAAATGTCATTTTATAGTTATGAAGTGAGGGAATGGGAAGGACAGGCGGACAAAGAACAACGTATCAAGTTAGAGAAGGAAACCATCAATCAGGATTATGCTAATTTTTTCCAAGTTGAAGTTTTGGAAGGTAATATGTTGGATGAAAAAGACGGGAAAGAGGCGGTCCTTATAAATGAAGCTGCGGCAAAGGCTTTTGGTTGGGATCATCCTATTGGAAAGAAGATACACCTGAACGAAAAATGTATAGTAAAAGGGGTTGTTAAAAATATTTATTATAATGCCCCGATACATCCGGTTACTCCAGCTATATTCTTCTTGCCGGACAACAAGCAAAAAAGTGAAAGTAGAGGTCATTTGATTTTTAAGTTTAAAGAGGGTACCTGGAAAAATGTTTCTCAAAAATTGAGAGAAGAAGCTTATAAAGTTAATCCGAATGCAGAATTACGTTTGATTAATATGGAGGAAAAATACGATGAGTACATGAAATCGGAAAATTCTTTAAATATGCTATTGAGTATTGTTTCCTTTATATGTATAGCAATTGCCGTATTCGGCATCTTTTCTTTAGTTACTTTATCGTGCGAGCAACGTCGTAAAGAAATTGCTATTCGTAAAGTCAATGGTGCCAGTATAGGAACAATTCTGAATTTATTCTTTAAAGAATATCTGCTTTT
>ERZ773142.1012-NODE-1012-length-18512-cov-9.93477_pt1 | contig 18512 bp, 15 predicted proteins | sample MGYA00580853_ERZ773142 | MGnify/ENA primary metagenome ERZ773142 (study PRJEB29015, sample SAMEA2737862) | human gut metagenome | biome: human gut; feature: human-associated habitat; material: faeces | place: China | collected 2012 ... | reverse complement strand
CAAAAATCCCATTGCCGCAGGCAATTTTCATGGATTTTTGCTCGTGACTGTGAAGATACTGAACAGTTACAAATAATCAAATATCAGTAATCAAACGGAATAAAGGTCCGGAAGTGAAAAAGACTGCTTTCCGGACCTTTACGCGGTTATATTTCAAAATTGCTATAAAAATGTGTTTGCATTTTTGGCAATTCTATGGTATTATAATTCTCGTCGTAAGACGCGGGTGTAGTTCAATGGTAGAACACCAGCCTTCCAAGCTGGATACGTGGGTTCGATTCCCATCACCCGCTTATTTTTGTGTCTAAATTTCGGTTGAGAGGGTGATGTGAATCGAACCTGCGGTTCGGTCTCCGCTCCGGTCGGTGCCAAACAGGCGCCACTGGCGCCTGGCACCCCATCACCCGCTTCTTTTTTTTGCTCAGAAATTCTTTGTAAAATCAAAGGATTTCCGGGCTTTTTTTATTGTTATATCGGAAGCAGGCAGTTTGCCGTGTTTTTGATTGAGATTTCAAAAAAGCAACGCTATAATAGAATTACGAATGCGGTCTGTTGGAAAACAGGAGTGTGGCTGGCCGCATGGAGTTGAATATTTACGGTCAGAATGGAGGAATATCACATGAATGAGAATCTTGTAAAAAGAAACGAATGCCTGGCGCAGACAGTGATCAAAGGGTTACAATCCCGCAACATGTCCGGTTATTATGCGGCAAACAAAGAGGAGGCGCTGAAGCAGGCGTTAGAGTTGATACCGGAGGGCAGCAGCATTGCCATGGGAGGCTGCATGAGCGCCCATGAGATCGGACTGATCAAAGCGCTGGAAGAGGGGAATTACAATTATATAGATCGTGCGAAACTGGAGCCAAGAGCCGGATTGATGGCAGCTTACGATGCAGATGTATTTTTGAGCAGCGCCAATGCCATTACGGATGATGGAATCATGGTGAACATTGATGGAAATTCCAACCGGGTATCCTGCATTGCCCAGGGGCCGAAAAAGGTCATTATTATTGCAGGAATGAATAAGGTGTGCAGTGATCTGGATGCAGCCATGAAGCGGGCAAGAAATGTGGCAGCGCCGGCCAATGCCCAGCGATTTGACATAAAAACTCCATGCAAAGAGAAGGGAAAATGCTTTGATTGCAAGTCTCCGGATACCATTTGCTGTCAGTTTCTGATCACCAGATATTCCAGACATACAGGAAGAATCCATGTGATTCTGGTGAACGAGAATCTGGGATTCTAGATTTGGAACTGAAAAAACGGAATGTTGACAGGAGCATATATGATTCAGGAACGATTATTTGCGCTGCAGGATGAGAAGTACAGGGAGTTTCAACGCAGTCTGATTCCGGGACTTTCAAAAGAGAAGATCATAGGAATTCGTATGCCAGCCATAAGAAAGCTGGCAAAGGAATTTTCAAAGGAAGAGGAAGCGGCAGCGTTTTTAAAGCAGCTTCCCCACACCTATTACGATGAAAATATCCTTCATGCGATTCTCATTGCCGGAATGAAGGATTACGATGCCTGCATGGAAGCGCTGGAGGCATTTCTGCCCTATATCGATAACTGGGCGGTGTGCGATAGCCTTTCTCCGAAGGTATTTGGAAAACACAAAACGGAGCTTCTGCAAAAGATCAGACTCTGGATTCTGTCTGGGCATACATACACCTGCCGGTTTGGTATGGGCATGCTGATGCGCTGGTTTCTGGATGAGGACTTCCGGCCGGAATATCTGGAGATGCCTGCCGCAGTCCGTTCAGAAAAGTATTATGTGAATATGATGACAGCCTGGTTTTTCGCCACAGCGCTGGCCAAGCAGTGGGACGCGGCAATTCCGTATCTGGAACAGAATCGTCTGGATGTGTGGACGCACAACAAGACAATCCAGAAAGCAAGGGAAAGCTACCGGATCACACCGGAGCAGAAGGAATATCTGAAGACGCTCAAAAGAAAATAAGAGAGACCCGGATCAGCGATTCATCAGCTGTTTAAAAACCTGCCAAACATTTTCATGATGTAAGCGGTCTGCAATATTGTATAAAAACAATCAGATCAGGGATAATGAGAAATACTGATCAATAAGGCTAATTTACAGAACAAAGCCCTTATGATAGACTGTAGTCGGTTAGCAATAGCTAACATATAACCAGAAAATGTGTGCCGCATTGGCACAGGCAGGAGGATTTGACTATGATGTATCTGGAAATTGAGAAAGTAATTGGAAGAGAGATTATCGATTCCCGCGGAAACCCAACGGTAGAGGCTGAGGTTTATCTGACCGATGGCACAGTTGGAAGAGGTGCCGCACCGAGCGGTGCATCCACCGGTGAGTTTGAGGCGCTGGAACTGAGAGATCAGGACAAGAGCCGCTTTGGCGGAAAGGGCGTTTCCAAGGCAGTGGAGAACATCAATACCGTCATTTCCGATGTTCTGTGCGGAATGGATCCGTCCAATGTTTATGCCATCGACCAGGCTATGATCCAGGCGGACGGTACAAAAGATAAATCCAACCTGGGCGCCAACGCAATCCTGGCTGTATCCATCGCAAGCGCAAGAGCAGCAGCCAACGCAATGGAGATGCCTCTCTACCGCTTTCTGGGCGGAGCAAACGGAAACCGTCTGCCGCTGCCGATGATGAACATCTTAAATGGCGGCGCTCATGCAGCGAACACCGTAGATGTACAGGAGTTTATGATCATGCCAGCCGGCGCTCCGAGCTTCAAAGAAGGTCTGCGCTGGTGTACCGAGGTGTTCCATGCTCTGGCAGCTCTGCTAAAGTCCAGAGGACTGGCTACCTCCGTAGGTGATGAGGGAGGCTTTGCACCGGATCTTGGCAGTGATGAGGAAGCAATCCAGGTCATTCTGGAGGCAGTGGAGAAGGCTGGTTACAAGCCGGGCACTGATTTCGTTCTGGCTATGGACGCAGCTTCCAGTGAGTGGAAGAGCGACAGGAAGGGCGAGTATCTGCTTCCGAAGAGTGGCAAGAAGTTTACCTCCAAAGAGCTGGTTGAGCACTGGAAGAGCCTGTGCGAGAAGTACCCGATCTATTCCATCGAGGATGGTCTGGATGAGGAAGACTGGGATGGCTGGCAGATGATGACAAAAGAGCTGGGCGATAAGGTTCAGCTGGTTGGTGATGACTTATTCGTAACCAATACTGAGCGTCTTGCAAAGGGTATCGAGCTTGGCTGCGGCAACTCTATCCTGATCAAGTTAAACCAGATCGGCACCGTATCTGAGACTCTGGAAGCAATCAAGATGGCCCATAAGGCCGGCTATACCGCAATCGCATCCCACCGTTCCGGTGAGACCGAGGATACCACCATCGCAGACCTGGCAGTGGCTTTGAATACCTGCCAGATCAAGACTGGCGCACCGAGCAGAAGTGAGCGTGTTGCGAAGTATAACCAGCTGCTCCGCATTGAGGAAGAGCTGGGAGTGGCAGCACAGTTCCCGGGTGTGAAAGCATTCAATATCAGACGATAATATCAGTCGTCTGACAGAACTTTTAAGAGAACTTCCTGCAGGGCGAGTGCTGCTTTTGAGTGGTATCGTCCGGGCGGAAGGGCTGTGGCGAGGCCGACGGAAGCACCGTCCGCACCCAGTGATAAAAATTTTGCATTTCGGAAATAGTGCCGGGAACTATAGTAGGTAAAGGCCAGCCCATGGCCTGCAGCGCCCAGAGCGGCGGCCATAAGTGCCGAGAGGGATTCGTTGCAGGTGATGGGCTGGAGTCCGTTTTTGCTGAAAACACGGCGCGCTTCCCGACCAAGAATCGTATCGTAGTCACTTAAGAAAAACTCGTACCGGATGGCATCTGCCAGATTGACGTACCAGGGAATCCGGGATGTTGTCTGGGAGGCTGCCGGAAATTTACGGGCAAAGTCCATGATCGGGTGATTTTCGTGGGCAATCAGACAGATCTCATCGTTCATGACAAAGGTGGGCTGGATTCTGGAATCGGAAACCGGAAGCACCAGAAGAGCCACATCGATCTCGCCGTTTAACAGCATCTGTTCCAGGGCCATGGAGTTTTGCTCTACGATCTGAACCCGGATTCCCGGGTAATCCAGCTTAAATGCGTTGAGTACCGGAGGCAGCAGGTAGGAACCGCGAAAACCGCTGATCCCAAGAATGACGCTTCCGCTTTTTAAATCTTTAAGATCCTGAATCTTATCCTGAGTTCTGTGATATTCTGCCAGTGTCGCATAGGCATATTTTAACATGATAGTTCCAGCTTCCGTTAAGCGGACACCTCTGGAGGTACGGACAAACAGTTTACTGTCCAGGCTGCTTTCCAGAGTCTGTAAAAACTGACTTAAGCTGGACTGGGCCATATAGAGCCGGTCAGCCGCCTTTGAGATACTTTTTTCTTCTGCAATCGCGATCAGATAATTTAGTTCTTTGATTTCCAAAAGATCAGATTCTCCTTTCCGTTTCTATAATTATCAAACAAGCAATCGATTTTTCCGATGGCAAGTATAACATATTTTGCCTTTTTCCGCTATCAGAAAGCAAATATAATAAAGACATGCTAGCAAATGAGAATCAAATAATAAAATCACCAGGAAGAGGGGAGAATAAATGGGAACAGTATCTTTACACGGTGTATGTGATATGCATGTACATACGAACCCAGATTTACGGCTGAGAGCCTATGATGATTTTGAACTGGCGGATGCCGCTGTCCGTGTGGGAGCAAAGGCAATTGTGATTAAATCACATCTTGGCTTTACCGTAAACAGGGCGTATCTGACGAATCAGTACGTAAAGCGGGTCTATGGAGAAAATACTGGTTTTACCATGTACGGCGGCGTGGTCATGAACAAGGTGGTTGGAGGGATCAACCCGGAAGCGGTAGAAAAAGGATTAAAGCTCGGGGCGAAAGAAATCTGGCTTCCTACCCAGTCGGCAAAACGTCATCTGGAAAAGATGGGACAGGATCCGGCGAAGGGAATTGAACTGGTGCGGGACGGAAAAGTAGTTCCGGAACTGCTCGATGTATTCCGACTGATTAAAGATTACAATGTGGTGCTCGGAACAGCGCATGTTTCACCGGAAGAAGCCTTTGTAGTGATTGAGGCGGCAAGAGATGTCGGAGTGAAGAAAATCGTGGTTACACATCCGGAGTGGTGGGTTGTGGACATGAGCATGGAAGATCAGATCCGTCTGGTAAAGGATTACGATGTAATTCTGGAACGCTGCTATGCACAGAATATGGGAGGAGGCAAATATAAGAGCAACCTGCCGGATAATCTGGAGACCATCAAAGCAGTGGGATATGAGCATGTGATGGTGGACACAGATGGCGGACAGACCGAGAATCCGCACTGGGAGCTGGCTCTGGCAGAGTATATGCAGTATCTTGTGGATCATGGAATCCCGGAGGAGCAGGTTTACCATATGACGAAGACGATCCCATACAGACTTCTGGGAATCGAAGAATAGGAGGGGAAGCGGATGTTAAGTGTAGCGATTATTTTAGCGATTGCGCTGGCAATCTTTCTGGGGTATAAGACAAAAATCAATATGGGCCTGTTCTGTATCGTGTTTGCCTACATCATTGGATGCTTTGTTATGGGATTAAAACCGAAGCAGGTGATTGGATACTGGCCCACTAGCACGATGTTTGTAATTCTGTCGGTTTCCCTGTTTTACAATTTTGCGGCCATCAACGGAACTCTTGAGAAGATGTCCGGTGCTCTGTTGTACGCATGCCGGAAGTTCCCGGGACTTTTACCATACGCGCTTTTGGCCGTAGCAGTCATTCTGTCCGTAATGGGAGCTACCTATTTTACGGTTCTGGCATTTCTGGCGCCGATCACCCTGGTGATCTGTGATGAATCCAGAATGGACAAGCTGACCGGCGCGGTGGCTATCAACTGCGGCGCACTGGCTGGCGGAAATTTTCCGACCTCTAATCTGGGCGTTATTTTCCGCGGACTGGCCGATACCGCGTTCGAGGCTTCTCCGGATGTGGCAGCAGTGGAGACCTTTGGAATGGAAATGAAAATCTTTTTATTCTCCGTGCTGTTTTCCCTGGTTCTTGTCACAATCTTCCGATTTGGATTCAAGGAAAACCGCAATATCGGAAAGGGCGTTACCTTCAAAAAGCCGGAGGTTTTTACAAAAGACCAGAAAATTACCCTGTCCCTGATGATGATCATGATGGTCGTAGTTCTGATTTTCCCGCTGATGCAGATTCTGATGTCAGGCAATGCGGCAATCCAGTATATCAGCAGCAAGGTGGATGTGGGTCTGGTAGCCATTGTGTTTGCAGTGATTGCACTGTTATTAAAGCTGGCACCGCAGAAAGAAGCCCTGGCAAAGATCCCTTGGAATACCATCGTGATGATTGCCGGAGCTGGTATGCTGATCGCAGTAGCTGTGGAAGCTGGTACCATTGACGCATTGTCCACCTGGATTGGCTTTAATGTACCAAAGCCGCTGGTTCCGATCGCGTTCAGTATTGTAGGCGCGATCATGAGTTTCTTCAGCTCTACCACCGGTGTGGTTGCACCAGCCCTGTTCCCGCTGATTCCAAATCTGGCGGCCTCCGCAGGCTTAAGTTCCTCTGCGCTCTTTGCCTGTACCATAATCGGAGCACAGTCCAGCGCAATCAGCCCGTTCTCTTCTGGTGGCTCCCTGATCCTGGGTTCCACTCCGAAAGAAGAAGACCGGAACATGCTGTTTAACCGTCTTCTGATGGTAGCAGTGACGATCAGTGTGCTGTTTGGCGCAGTGTATAACTTTGCGCTGGCGATGATTCTGTAGAAAATTTTAAGTATCCGTTTACTCCGTCAATGGTAGTTCCCTGGAAGGAACCGGATAAGCGTTGTCGCTGCAGTGCGGCTTTGATAAAATTTTAAAATATAAAATAGCTGTCGCGTACGATCGGAGATTTCACCGATCGTGATGCGACAGCTATTATTAGTTTTCCGTGTTGCGGTATTTTGTGTTCTTCTCTTTCAGCTTTGCCAGATATTCATTGGCTTCCTTTTCAGATTTGAAGCGCATCTTTGGACCCTGCGGGCTGAGCTTTAAGACGTAGCCGGTGTTTTTTTTCCTGAACATGATGCGTGAATTCCTTTCTTTTGTATGAATGTTTGTAACTATGAAGGTACTGAACAGTTATGAATGTTTTTATTCTAGCATGAAGTGTGCAAAATGAAAATCATATTTTATAAAAATGAAAATCATGAAAAACAGGCAGCATTTCCGATACTATTGTACGTTAAAGTGATACAACACAACAGTGAAAGCTGCTTTTTGAATCTTAATCACAATCAAAAAGCTGTTATAATAACAATACACAGACTGGACAAAACGAAAAAAATAGTTTATAGTATGAACCAATCACGAAAAGCGCCATGTAGAAGGCAGATGTAAAGCCCTGTTGTGGCCGGAAATCAGGAGGTAAAAAATGGTATCATTATATGATGGTGGAATTTATCTTGTGAATGGAAAAGACATTATTCCGGAGCAGGAAAGCGTAAGGGTCGAAGCTCTTACCGGAAAGAAAGCTGACAAAGAAGCTGCAAAAAAAGGAACCATTGCCTATTCTATTTTAAGTGCTCACAATACAGCTGATAACATGGAACAGTTAAAACTCCGTTTTGACAGCATGGCATCCCATGATATTACCTTTGTAGGGATTGTCCAGACAGCCAAGGCATCCGGTATGGAAAAGTTCCCGATCCCTTACGTCCTGACAAATTGCCACAATACACTTTGTGCAGTAGGTGGTACGATTAACGAGGATGACCACATGTTCGGCCTTTCCGCGGCAAAGAAATACGGCGGCATCTACGTTCCGCCGCATATTGCAGTCATTCATCAGTACATGAGAGAAATGATGGCAGGCTGCGGCAGGATGATCCTTGGATCTGACAGCCACACCAGATACGGTGCATTAGGAACCATGGCTATCGGAGAAGGCGGAGGCGAACTGGTAAAACAGCTGCTGCGCGATACATATGATGTAGCTTATCCGGGAGTGATCGCGGTTTACTTAGACGGATCCCCAAAGCCGGGTACCGGACCTCAGGATATTGCGCTGGCAATTATCCGCGCGGTATTTAAAAATGGCTATGTCAAGAATAAAGTAATGGAATTTGTTGGTCCCGGTGTCGCTTCTATGACGACCGATTACAGAAACGGTGTCGATGTCATGACAACAGAGACCACCTGTTTAACCTCTATCTGGAGAACGGATGAGGATACCAGAAATTATCTGGCAAAGCATCACAGAGAAGGGGATTACAGGAAGCTGGATCCTGCAGATGTTGCTTACTATGATGGCTGTGTCTATGTTGACTTAAGCAAAGTAAAACCAATGATCGCTCTTCCGTTCCATCCAAGCAATGCCTTTGAAATTGATGAATTAAAGGCAAATATGAAGGATATCCTTCATATGGTAGAAATGGACGCAGAAAAGGTTGCCGGCGGCAAGGCACATTTTACACTGCTTGATAAAATGTCTGGAAATGACCTGATGGTACAGCAGGGAATTATCGCAGGCTGTGCAGGCGGAACTTACACCAATGTGATGGAAGCAGCACATGCACTTCGCGGAAAGAACTGCGGCTGTGATGAATTTTCACTGGCGGTTTATCCATCTTCCCAGCCGGTCTTCTCAGACCTGGTAAAGAAGGGAGCTGTTTCAGACCTGATGGATGCAGGCGCTATCATCCGCACCGCTTTCTGCGGACCCTGCTTTGGTGCAGGAGATACACCCTGCAACAATGGTTTAAGTATCCGTCATACCACCAGAAACTTCCCGAACCGTGAAGGCAGTAAGCCGGGAAACGGACAGATGGCAGCCGTAGCGCTGATGGACGCGCGTTCCATTGCAGCGACAGCAGCAAATGGCGGAAAGCTAACTTCAGCATGGGAGTTAGACTGCTGGAATGATATTCCGGAATATGAGTTTGATGATAAGTCCTATAAAAACCGTGTATATCAGGGCTTTGGAAAGGCAGAAGAGGAGAAAGCCCTGGTATATGGACCAAATATTAAAGACTGGCCGGAAATGAGCCCGTTAACAGACAATATCCTCTTAAAGGTATGCTCGAAGATCATGGATCCGGTCACTACTACGGATGAACTGATCCCGTCTGGTGAAACCTCTTCCTATCGTTCCAATCCACTGGGACTGGCAGAATTTACCTTATCCAGAAGAGATCCGGAGTATGTGGGACGGACGAAAAAAGTAGATCAGTTAGAAAAAGCAAGAGTTGCTGCTGGAGAAGAAAAAGAGCTGGCCTTAGAACCGGATCTTGCAAATGTATTTGCAGCGATCAGGACAATTGCAGGAAATGAACATGTTTCTGTAAAAGATACAGAAGTAGGAAGCATGGTATATGCAGTAAAGCCCGGTGACGGCTCCGCAAGAGAGCAGGCAGCCAGCTGTCAGAGAGTGATCGGCGGACTGGCAAATATCTGTAAGGAATATGCAACCAAGAGATATCGTTCCAATGTAATGAACTGGGGCATGCTGCCATTCCAGATGGAAGCAGAACCTGATTTTGAGGTGGGCGATTATATCTATGTTCCGGATGTGAGAAAAGCACTGGATGGGGATTTAAGCTCGATCAAGGCATATGTTCTTGGAAATGGAAAAGCTGTAAAGGATCCGATCAAAGAATTAGATCTGTATATTGCAGATATGACACCGGAAGAAAGAGCCATTGTTAAGGCCGGATGCCTGATCAATTACAACAGAAGCAGACATTAAGCTGACGGTAAAGGTTAGCAGCATGAAGACTACGCCGGAGAGGAGAGCAGATCATGAACGACAATTATCTTGCACAATTTTATGGAAAATCACAGAATTATACAGATATCCCGAATAAATGGTATAAAGAATATAATGTAAAGAAAGGTCTTCGGAATGAAGACGGAACCGGCGTAAGAGTGGGTCTTACCCGAGTGGCAGATGTTGTAGGCTATAAGGAGAACCCGGAAGGCGGGATCCAGGCTATTCCGGGAAAGCTGTATTACAGAGGCTATGATGTGGAAGACCTGGTAAAGGGAAAAGGAGACAGTCATTTTGGTTATGAAGAAGTTTGTTTCCTTCTGCTGTTTGGTTACCTGCCAAAGAAAGCAGAACTGGATCATTTTCGGAATATCCTGACCGGCTGTTATGAGATCCCGGATGAGTTCGTGGAAATGAACCTGCTGCGTATGCCGGGGAAAAATCTGATGAACAAGCTTCAGAATGCTGTTCTTACTTTATATAATTACGATGAGGATCCAGACAACATCGATGTGTATGAAACTCTGGTAAAGGGCATTAATCTAATGGCAAAGCTTCCGTCAATTGCCTGCTATGCATATCAGAGCAAGGTACATTATTACAACAGAGACAGCCTGTTTATCCATTATGCGAATCCAAATTATTCCATTGCAGAAAACTTCTTAAGCCTTTTAAGAAAAGATCAGACATTTTCTGATAAGGAGGCAAGACTGTTAGACACCATCCTCATCCTTCATGCAGATCACGGCGGCGGCAACAACTCCACCTTTACGAATGTAGTGATCGCTTCTACCGGTACCGATATTTATTCTACAGTTTCCGGAAGCATTGGCTCCATGAAGGGACCAAGACACGGAGGTGCAAACATTAAGGTTGCTGAAATGATGGATGCAGTCCTGGAAGAAACCGGCGGATATACGGCAGATGACAAGAAGATCAGGGCTGCAGTAAACAAGCTGATGGACGGTGAATTATATGACCGCACCGGACTTGTATACGGATTTGGCCATGCAGTTTATACCATTTCCGATCCGCGGGCAGAGATGTTAAGAGCCCGCTGCTTAGAAGTGGCAAAGGAAAAGAAGATGATGACGGAATTTGATTTCCGTCAGAGGTTTGAACGCATTGCTCTGGAAACTATGAAGGAGCGCAAGGGAGTTGCACTTCCTACCAATGTAGATTATTACAGTGGTTTCGCTTATGAAATGCTTGGCATCCCAAGAGACCTTTATACACCATTGTTCGTGTGCAGCCGTATGGTTGGCTGGGTTGCCCACAACATTGAAAATAAGCTTTATGATGGAAGGATCATGCGTCCTGCAACAAAATATGTAGGAGATAATAAAGAATACACAGTCATGGAGGAGAGATAATGATGATGGATACAATTACCGTATTTAAAGGCGATGGAATCGGACCGGAGATCACAGACAGCGTTTTAAGAATCTTAGACGCAGCAGGAGCAGATTTAAATTATGAGGTTTTTAATGTAGGTGCTGCGGAATACGAAGCACACGGCGAGCTGATCCCGAAAGAGGGCTATGCTTCCATGGAAAAAAACCATGTTTTATTAAAATCCCCGATCACAACTCCTTTGGGAAAGGGCTTCCGCTCTTTAAATGTTACTTTAAGAAAGAAATATGATCTTTACGCAAATATCCGTCCTGCAAAGACAAACTCTGCCGTAAAAACTGCATTTGAAAATGTAGATATCGTTATCTTCCGTGAAAACACAGAGGATCTGTATGCAGGCGTAGAAGAGATGATCGATCAGGATACCGTGCATTCGATTAAGATCATTACCAGAAAATGCTGTGAGCGTATCATCCGTGCTGCCTTCGACTATGCAGTAAGCCACAACCGTAAAAAAGTGACCTGCGTTCATAAAGCAAACATCATGAAAATGGCAGACGGAATGTTCCGTGATATCTTCTATGATATCAGCAAGGAATACCCGGATATTGAGGCAGATGACAAGATCGTAGATAATGTGGCGATGCAGCTGGTCATGCATCCGGAAAAATTTGATATTATCGTAACAGAAAACCTGTATGGTGATGTTTTATCTGATCTGGTCAGCGGTCTGATCGGAGGGCTGGGACTGCTGCCATCCAGCAACCTGGGCAAAGATTTTGCCATGTTCGAGGCAGTTCACGGCAGTGCTCCTGACATTGCAGGACAGGGAATCGCAAATCCAACTGCATTTTTATGGTCCGCATGCATGCTGCTTGAGCATATCGGAAAGAAAGACGTTGCGGCCAAGATCCGCAAGGCAGTGGACCTGGTGCTGGAGGATGGAAGTGTTCTCACACCGGATATCGGAGGAACCGCTACAACGATTGAGTATGAGAAGGCGATCATTGCACATCTGTAATTAAATTGTTGAAAATAGACAATAAAAGGATAAAATTAAGTTGACATGACGTCAAAATCATGATATTATGAATTTATCATTATGATGAATAGCAACAGATTGGGTTGTTACTGTACGGCAGGCAAAACCAATTTTGAACGATATTTTGTGATGCAGATATTTGTTCAGAATTGGTTTTTTTATTTTCTATAGAAAACGGATCAGACCGGTGGATGAGTATGAAAATTGAAAAAGTGATTAACAATAATGTAGTCAGTGCCCTGGAAAACGGTCGGGAAGTGGTCGTTATGGGAAGGGGCATTGGCTTTCAGCTTCGGGCGGGCATGGATATTCCGGGTGAGCTGATCGAAAAGGTATTCCGTCTCGACAATCCGGGGGTTATGGATCAGTTCAAAAGCCTGGTCCAGAAGCTTCCGCCGGAGCGGCTTCAGATTTCAGCAGAGGTGATCCAGTATGCCAAAGGCGTCATGAACAAAAAGCTGAACCACAACATTTATCTTACGCTGACGGATCACATCAATTTTGCGATTGAGCGTTACCAGAAGAAGATGCTGTTCAGCAATCCGCTGCTTCGGGAGGTGCGGACCTTTTATCGGGAGGAATACCTGATCGGCACGTTTGCGCTGGACTTGATCGAGCGAAGGCTGGGAATTACATTTCCGGCCGATGAGGCGGCTTCCATCGCCCTGCACATTGTGAATGCGGAGTACAACACACGCATGCGTGACACCATTGACATGACAAAGATCATTCAGGATGTCCTTAAATTAGTGGGAGATTATTTTCATATAGAGCTGGATGAAACCTCCACGAGCTACGAGCGCATGATCACGCATCTGCGTTTTCTGGCACACCGGATCTACAGCGGAGAGTCACTGGATGACGGAGCCGGTCTGGAAGAATTTCATGCCATGATCCGGCAGATGTATCCGGAGGAATACGCCTGCAGCAGAGGTGTGAAGGAGTTTATCTGGCAGACCTACGGCCATGAAGTGTCGGAGGAAGAGGTATCATATCTGTCTGTTCATATCCGACGGGTTAGAAATTGCAGTTCTCAGGCTTAAGAAAAACGCTGTCACAGGGGGAGTGCATCGGCGGCATGAAGAAAACACAGACGGAAATGGATGGCAGAAAAAAGAAAGGGGAAGGGCGTTATGTTTCAGACACTGAAAAAAATGTTTGGAGGGAAAAAGGAGGCGGCTGAGGTATTATCACCGGTATCCGGTTCAGTAGTTCCGCTGAGTGAAGTGAATGATCCTGCCTTTGCGCAGGAGATCCTTGGAAAGGGTGTGGCTGTGAAGCCGTCCGAAGGAGAATTCAGGGCACCGCTTTCCGGTGAGGTCACAGTGATGTTCGACACCGGACATGCCGTCAGCATCAGGGGAGATAACGGTGCTGAAGTCATTGTCCATATCGGGCTGGATACGGTGCAGTTAAAGGGACAGTATTTTACGGCCCATGTAAAGCAGGGAGACCGTGTTCAGGCCGGAGATCTTCTGATCACGGCAGATTTAGAGCAGATCCGTGCAGCCGGATACGATGTGATCACGCCGGTCCTCATCTGCAATACACCGGATTTTCCGGATATGGTCTGCCACACCGGAATGCAGGTAAAACCGGCTGATCCAATCATTACCTTATAATTATGAAAAGAACGGAGTGAGGAGATACGAGCTGTATTACGGTCAGACTTCGGGATCCGGAGGGGCTTCATGTCCGCAATGCTGCACAGATTTTTGCGGCAGCGGGAGGCCTGAATGCACAGATCCGGCTTTGCTCAGGGGAGAAGACAGCAAGGGCGGATCACATCCTGGAACTGATGGCCATGGAGGCCAGAGCCGGAGATTTTATTGAAATCCAGGCGTGTGGCGAAGATGCAGAGCAGGCAGTAAAGACAATTGCGCAGATCCTGCAGAAGTGAGCTGGCAATCCGGCTCTTTCATGGCTGTTGTTATATGCAAAAGAGATTTGAATCCATTGGGGAATGGTTCAAATAAAGAAAACGCCGAGAGGCGAAAAAAGAAAGGGGTTTTACATTATGATGAAGTTTTTCCAGAGACTGGGCAAAGCTTTAATGCTTCCGGTAGCATGTCTTCCGGTATGCGGTATCCTGATGGGAATCGGATACATTCTGGCACCTGCGGCAATGGCAGGTGAGGTTCAGGGCTTCACGGCAGGAGGCCTGAGTTATTCCATCGGTCTGTTCCTGATCAAGGCCGGCGGAGCGCTGATCGACAATATGTCCTGGCTGTTTGCAATTGGTGTTGCAGTCGGCATGGCAGATGACAGTGATGGTACAGCAGGTCTGGCAGGCCTGGTTTCCATGTACATGATCACTACGCTCTTAAGCAGCGGTTCCGTTGCCGGTATCACCGGTCACGAGGCAGCTCCGGCGTTCGGCAAGATCGTGAACCAGTTCGTTGGTATTGTTTCCGGTCTGATCGGTGCGAACTGCTACAATAAGTACAAATCCGTAAAGCTTCCGGATGCGCTGGCATTCTTCAGCGGCAAGCGTGCAGTTGCGATCTTCACCGCACTGTATTCTATCGTGGCAGCACTTGTTCTGTTCTTTGTATGGCCGTTAGTTTACGGTGCACTGGTTACCCTGGGTGAGACCTTTATCGGTATGGGCGCTCTGGGTGCAGGTATCTACGCATTCTTCAACCGTCTGCTGATCCCGTTCGGTCTGCATCATGCACTGAACTCTGTATTCTGGTTCGATGTAGCCGGAATCAGTGATTTAAGTAATTTCTGGGGCAACACCGGTGTTTACGGACAGACAGGTATGTACATGACAGGTTTCTTCCCGTTCATGATGTTTGGTCTTCCGGCAGCCTGCCTGGCTATGTATCAGACTGCAAAACCGGCTAAAAAGAAAATGGTATACGGACTGCTTGCATCCGCTGCATTCTGTTCCTTCTTTACCGGCGTAACCGAGCCGATCGAGTTCTCTTTCATGTTCCTGGCTCCTGGTCTGTATGTGGTACATGCTCTGTTAGCAGGCATCACCGCTGGTATTACCGTAGCACTTCCAATCCGTGCAGGCTTCTCCTTCTCCGGCGGTGCGGTAGATATGGTACTCAGCTCCTTTACTCCGCTGGCACAGAACCCGTGGCTGCTGATTCCGGTTGGCCTGGCTGTCGGTGTGATCTACTATGTAGTATTCCGTGTTGTTATCGTTAAGTTTAACCTGAAGACTCCGGGTCGTGAGGATGATGACGCAGATGAAACTCAGGTGAAACTTGCAAACAATGACTTTACTCAGGTAGCAAAGATCGTTCTGGAAGGCGTAGGCGGTCCGGAAAACGTAGCTTCTATCGATAACTGCATTACCAGACTTCGTCTGGAGATCAAGGATTACACGAAAGTGGATGAGAAACGGATCAAATCCGCAGGCGTTGCAGGCGTGATGCGTCCGAGCAAGACCTCCGTTCAGGTCATCATCGGAACCCAGGTACAGTTTGTGGCAGATGAATTCAAGAAGCTTTGCAAATAGCAGAGTCCTCCCTGGTTCCAAAACATAGATATGCGAAAGGGCTTTCTCCGGTTCGGGGAAGGTCCTTTTGCGCGTCTGAGGAAAAACGGAAAAAGTTTTGCTTTGCTTCACAGAACGGTCATATTCTTCTGGTAAGATGAAATACAATTGCAGATAGAAAGAAGAGGGCGATATTTATGAAACTCAGACAGGGAGAAATAAAGAAAACCATGAAGGGCATTCTGGCAGGAGCATTTTTGCTGGCAGCTGGAAGCGCAGCTGTTTTTGCGATTGGCACCGAGACAGAGCTTAAGGCTTACGCAGCCGAGTGGCAGCAGGCAGAAAACGGAGACTGGACTTACAAAGAAGACGATGGCAGCCTGGCATCCGGCTGGCAGAAGATTGGCGGTGTCTGGTATGACCTGGATGCGGAAAATGGGGTGTGGAACAGCCATCCGTCCCTGGATGAGACTTCCGTCTGCTATCTGGTGGAGAATGCGGTAAACCGTGCCGGCTGGTTCAACAGGGAAATTTCTGAGGATATTGTGCTGCATTACCGGGTAGACAGCAAAAACCAGTACAAATATACCGTTGTAGTTCAGGAAGAGAGCCGCCCGGATGAGATTGGAAGCACCTTAAAAACCTTTGAGGTCGACAGACGGACCGGAACAGCCAAGGATGTTTCCACGAAGATCGTATTGGATCTGCATGAATAGAACTTACAAAAACTAAGTTTTTGAAAAAAAGAATTAATTTTACTTATGACATTTCCTGCATTATAATGAGATTATCAACAAGGAGTTAAAGCATTGCAGGTTCGAGCAAAACCGCAGTGCGAGACGAAGAAGGAGGAAATGTATGGCACGTTTGTATGTCAAGATCAAAGACCAGGATAACGTTGTTGTAGCTGTTCAGGATCTGAAGGCCGGCACCGAGATCATGGAAGGTCTTGTGACCAATCAGGACATTCCGCAGGCTCATAAGATTGCCCTGTGCGATATCCCGGCAGGCGGAGAGATCATTCGTTACGGCGTTGTTCTCGGCTATGCGATTAACGATATCAAGAAGGGTGACTGGATCAATGAGCATATGCTGGATCTCCCGCAGAGCCCGTCTGTAGATGATATGGAGTACGGCACCAACCTGGTACCGGTGGAGGATCTTCCGATGCCGACCAGAACCACCTGGATGGGTTACCGCAATGCCGAGGGTCCGGCAGGCACCAGAAACCTTCTGGGAATCGTAACCACGGTTCAGTGTGCGGCTGGCGTATTGAAGGTAGCAGTAGAGCGCATTAAGAAGGAGCTGCTTCCGAAGTATCCGAATGTAGATGGTGTGGTAGCAGTTACCCATCCGTATGGCTGTGGTGTTGCGATCAACGCACCGTTAGCATATATCCCGATCCGCGCCATCACCAATGTCATCCGTCATCCGAACTTTGGCGGTGAGATCATGGTAGTAGGCCTTGGCTGTGAGAAGCTGACCTACGACCGCGTACTTCCGCCGGAGGATATTACCCCGGAGAACGTTCTGACTCTTCAGGACTACGCAGGTCATGACGCTATGATGAACGCAATTCTGGAAATGGCAGATAAGAAGCTGCAGAAGCTGAACAAGAGAACCCGTGAGGAGCTTCCGTTAAGCGACCTGTTGATCGGTATGCAGTGCGGCGGCAGCGACGCATTCTCTGGTATCTCCGCTAACCCGAGTGCCGGTTACGCAGCAGATATGCTGGTTCGCGGCGGCGCTACCGTTATGTTCAGTGAGGTTACCGAGGTTCGTGACGGTGTTCACATGCTGGCAGCACGCTGCCCGGATGCCCACACCCGTGACCGTCTGGCAGAGGAGATGAAATGGTACGATAAGTACCTTGCAGAGGGCGGCGTAGGCCGTGACGCAAACCCGACTCCTGGCAACAAGGCAGGCGGACTTGCGAATATCGTAGAGAAAGCAATGGGAAGTATCGCAAAGAGCGGTACCAGCCAGATCGTGGAAGTACTTTCCCCGGCTCAGAAGCCGACCAAGCACGGCCTGATCTATGCAGCTACCCCGGCCAGCGACATCGTCTGTGGACCGAGCCAGGTTGCAAGCGGTATCGGCCTTCAGGTATTCATGACCGGACGCGGAACTCCGTATGGACTGGACATCAGCCCGGTTATCAAGGTCTGCAGCCGTAACGAGTTAAAGAACCACTGGTTCGACATGATCGATATCTCTGCCGGTGATGTAGCTACCGGTGAGAAAACCATCGCAGATGTCGGCCAGCAGATCTTCGACATGATCCTGGATGTGGCAAGCGGAACCAAGCAGCCGTACAGTGATCAGTACGGATTCCACAACGACATGTGCATCTTCAACCCAGCACCGATAACCTGATCGGAGCCCAATAAAAATTTGAGTTACAAAGCTGAATAAAGGTCCGGAAGTGAAAGAGACCGTCTTCCTCTATTTTCACATATCGTTGTTTGCTTGCTCTCGCTAACACGCGTTCGCCTGTGTCGGATTAACATCCGCCACATTCGGACGTGTGTGCTCAAGATGCAAACACCTGATATGTTGAAAATCCCGGAAGGCGGTCTCATTCACTTCCTGCTGTATTGGCTTCGCTACAAAAAATAATAGCTACAGCCTATATTAACTCTGCCATAAAAAAACGCAGCCAGAACGCTACTATCAGATAAAAGCCAGATTACAGGCTTTCGTCAGCAACGTTCTGGCTGCGTTTATTATCGTAGAATAACCAATACAGCAGAAGGTTCGGTCAGACTATACAGAATAAGCAGATGCGTTGGAATTTTCTTGCATTGCATATCAAGAACGCGCCAGTGACGCGTTCGCAGATTCATGCGCGAGCATAGCGCCAGACCGGAGAGCATTGTCTGAGCGTGCAGAGCACGCGAGTT
>ERZ773142.1008-NODE-1008-length-18575-cov-5.19228_pt1 | contig 18575 bp, 6 predicted proteins | sample MGYA00580853_ERZ773142 | MGnify/ENA primary metagenome ERZ773142 (study PRJEB29015, sample SAMEA2737862) | human gut metagenome | biome: human gut; feature: human-associated habitat; material: faeces | place: China | collected 2012 ... | reverse complement strand
GGGGCGGCAACCGGGTGGTTGCCGCCCCCTTTGCGAAGCTAGTTGGCTTCGGAACTAGTGATCGATGCCGTTGAGGTTCACCCTCGTGAGCGTGTAGGTCACATAGTCGGGCGATTGAGGCGTTGCACTCGCCGTGCTGCCCGTGACTAGGCTCGCCGTCATCACCAGACGATAGTTCGCGTAGAACTGATCACGCTGTTCAGCCTGCGTGTTGACCTTAACGGTAAAGGGCAGGTTAAACGTGGTGTCGCCGTTCTGTGTTCGGAACTTGCCGTTCTCCTTCGAGTCAGTGAAGGTGATCGTGCTACCGGAGGGAGCGACCGCGGCAAGCTTACTCTCCGTCACTGTTACGTAGTTGGAGATATCATCCGTTACGCTCTCATACGTGCCGTCGGTTCCGCGGCGCTGAAGCGCGAGCGTGTACACAACAGAGTCTGCGTTCGCAATTGCCTCGGCGGCGTTGCTGAGTCCACCCAGTTCATACGTGGCACCCAGACCAATCGTGCCATTCGCGATCGGACGCAGGTCGTCCACGTTAATGCCAAGCTGCGACTTCTCAGGCGCCGATAGCGTAATGGTCGTATCACCCGTGTCCATGCGATAGTATCCAACGTTGCCGCGCTTCGTCATCGCCAGGCTCGAGGTGGCAAGACCAGAATCGCGCGTCGAAAGCTTGGCGGTATAGGACATCTTGGTACAGGCGTCCTCGCCAGACTGCTTGGACAGGGAGATAACCTTGTTGCAGCCGTCCGGCGTAAGGCGAATCTCTTCCACTACCGTACGCACGGTAAAGGATCCGCCCGCTGCACGCTTGCGGATTCCGGCAAGGTCATGGTCGAGCGTGAGCCTCAGTGAGTCATCACCCGTATCCGTCACAATCTGTGTAAACGCAGGCGTCGAAGCGTCATACGGCTCCCAATCGCTGCCATTCCACCTGTAGTTCTGATTGCCGATGGCAACATAGAACTTCGCAATCGCCGAAGTTCCGCTCGGGAAACTGCTTACTCCCATTAGGTTGTTGTTGGCGCCATAGCGACACAGCGATGTATCGAGCTGATAGAACAGATGGTCGCTCTCTGTATAGTATTGGCTCGGGCTAAACGTAACCGTATCCATGACATCGAGAGAAAGAACGTAGGCGGCACCGTCCTCCGACTTCGAAACCGGAATGCACGCCCCATCTTTTTTGTCGACTACATTCTGCTCATAATTGGACAAGATACTGTATGTCGATGCCGTACTGTTTTGAATATCGTCGCTGCCATCGGTGCGTAAAACATGATGCAGATTCCAAGATATGCGGGCACCCGAAGAATTCGAGTCAATAGACGAAGCCGTAAAACCGTTGATATTAGCTTGCGTCACGCCGTCGCCCGACTTGGGCACGTTGACAACTAGGTAGACGCTCTCCGACGCACGCTGCTCCTTGCCGTTATCCTTAGGCACCTCTAGCGTATAGCGACTGTTGCTGGGAACGTCAGCACCCGCAACCTTAAACAGCGTCCACTTGCCATCGAGTTTCGCTTTAGCGGTCGCCTCTGCCTCGTTATCACACACGGTCCATGTGCCGGCGCCATCCTGTGTGGCCGACACATCCAAAATCTCGCTCAGCCATCGCTCCTGATATGGATTGCCCGCAGAATCCTTAAAGCCGTCGTTTCCGCTCAGGGAAACGCTCGTTGCTCCGCCTTCGCCCACCGTATAGTGATACTCTCTGCCACCGGCCCGGCCGTCAACGTTCGCATCGATGAGCGCAAGCTGGCTGCCCTGGGGCAACCTTCCGTCGGCACCATTGAAGAGGATGCTCTTACCGAGCCCCTTCATCGAGCCGCCAGCAGCCATATAGCTGTCCCAGCCAAAGTCGACTTCCTTCCCATTGGCAGAATTGTATGTCCAGGTAAGCAGACCCGTCATCGGCTCGCCAAAGCTCGTAAGCACGTGTGCATCTTTTCCAAGGTTAGCGTAGTCGCTTTCTTTAAACTTAGTGCCGTAATCATACGTTGCAGTGAAATCGATCTCGAGCTTGCGCTTAACGATGATCGGCACCTGAACGTTGTAGCTCTGACCCGCCTCGGTAAAGGTGACGGTCAGGAGCGTAAAGCGACCCTTGCCGTTATCCCAATCGGAGCTTGGGCTAAACGACATGTTGTTCTTGCCGTTGTTCACCACGCGAAGCGTGGGATTGTTCGACGCGTCATCGTCCTTAACGAACACACCGTCCTTGAGTTGGAAAACCTCTGCTTTGGCCGTCACGTGCGGATTGGTGCCATTCTCGTTATTCAATCTGCAGGCATCGGAGAAGCCGCCGTTCGTGACGATGTTTAGATAGCTCTTGACCGTCGTGTTGTCGTTGCCAGAGATCACCAAAACGGAGAAATCCGTTGTGGCTTGGTTGCTGCTTGTATCATTATTCGAATTGAACTTACTGGCCACGGATGAGGCATCGTAGCTCGACTTATTTTGATAGGCGCCGTTGTCATTAATGCCGCCGATATTCGTGTAGGTGTAGCGATCGGCAACACCGGTGCCTGCCTCGCTCTGGACGGTCGCCGCGGTGTCGATGGTGGCGCCGTCGCCAAACAGGTAGCGATCGGTGGTGTCGTTGTCGGAGGCACGCACCGCCAGCGTGCTTACGGGGCTCGTGGTCACGTACGGGCTTGCCGCCGTGGTAGCGGTATCGTCCGCACCGTAGAGCGTGGTGCCCTCGTCGGGCGCGCGCAGCGTGTCCTTATAGTCGCCGAACGCGATGTAGGTCTTCCTGTTTACGGCGGCCGTATTGGTCGTGTAAACCATCGGCGGCAGATCACGCGTGGTCTTGCCGTTGCCGAGCTTTACGTTCACGCCCGCTGCGGAGAGGCTATAGCCGTTTGTGTCAACCTCGCCTAAGAGCACGCCCTGCTTAGAGCCCAATTTGTAGGTATTGCTGTCCATGAGCACGTTTACCAGATGGAACTGGCCGCGTCCGTCGCCCGCAATGCCGCCGTTGGAGGTTCCGCCAAACGTTGTGTTAGATACCTTTGTGTTGGTGACGTTGATGACGTCGGCACCGCTGTTAATCGCGCCAAGTAGACCGCCGCTCCACCTGCCCTTGATCGTGGCGCACTCAATCGCGATATTGTTGCAGGCTATGTTCACATTGCTGAAGTAGTAGCCGATAAGTCCGCCCGAGCATTGGTCGGTGCCGGCAATGTTGATATTCTCGACGCTACAGTCCTCAAACCAGTACGTGTTGGGGCTGCCACTGCTCGTGACCTCGCCAATCAAGCCGCCCGCATTACGGATGCTATTGTTCGTTCCGGTGGCATCGCCGATGATGGCGCTCTTGGCATCGCCTCCGGCATCAATGCGCACGTTGCTTATAGAAATAACGCCTCTATAGGCGCTTCCGACCACACCGCCGGCGCCCATGTACTTATCGGTGTTCGACCCGGTGGCGAGTACATTTACCCCAGAGATGACTGCCGTGCTCGATGCGACGGCTTCCGTGATGCCAATTTTGGTGTTCACCGATACGTTACTGGAGGTATAACCGAACACGCCGCCCACGTAGGGTGTTGTTCCCGTGGCGGTTATGGTCGAGTTTTTGCCAATAGTCTTCTCGTATACCCCCGTGGCCGCGGTTGTCCACACGCTGCACGGCGAGGCGATCGCACCCACATAGCCGCCAACGTACTTCTCGCCCGTGACGCTAAGGCCACTGTATGAGCAGTCATAGAGATTCGCGGGCGCCTGCGTGCCGGAGCCGAAATTGACCATATAGGTCACGTCGTTATCCGTCCTTCGGCTGGTACGGCCCGAGCTGCCAAGAAGCCCTCCTACGCTCTTTGCGCCCAACACGGTGCAGTTCTTCATCTGTACGTTGCGGTAGACGCCACGCGTGTTGCCGTCGTAGTTGGCCGTTGCGCCCGCCAATAGGCCGGTGCCGATGAGGTCGTTCGATGCCGGTCCCGAGGCAATGCTACCGTTGGCGTCTTTGTACGTGAGCGATACGTTGCAGTTACTAAAGGTAAGGTCTTTGACCTGAGCGCCGTCATTCGCGGTGACGCTCTGCCCCACATTGGTTGAGGTGAACATCACGGTGCTGAATAGGCCGCCCACGCCCGAGACCTTATAGTCGTCATCGGCATATTCGACGACGCCGTAAGTGGCATCTTTGGCGCCTACCGTGATGGTGGCCCCGTTGCCGTCGATCGTTGCCACGTGCGGCGTGATGCGGTCGCGATCGGTGGACGCCTCGTTCGAGCTGCAAGCATTGGAATAGTAACGGCCGCTAAGGCCCACGTATCCCGTGCCGTAGCCGGTCATATCGTAGGTGGCATTTTCCTTGAACTCCAGGCTCATGCCGATAGATTTCGACGCGCACACGTAGCCCGTTTGGTAGTCGGCAGCGTAGGACGCCACCAGGTAGGGCGAATTTACATCGTCATCATGGTCGAGCGGGCCGTGCCACCCCTGTTTGCCCGGGGCCTTCTGGTCATCGTTTTTGGCGGTTTCGAAATCGCCGGCAGCGCTCGCAGGCTTGCCCACGCAGTCGTAGCTGGCATTTCGCACCTTACCATATTCCTTGTTGCCAAACAGGTAGCCGTTTATCGCCGGGTCCTGCTTATCGCTGCCCCAGTACGCCTTGGAGCCGCGGAACACGCCATAATTAGCGTAGTCGGTATGTGCCGCTCCAGCACCCGCACCCGAGCTAATGATGGCCGAGAGCACCAAAAGGCCCTGGGCGTTTTCCACCGTGGTCACGGGTGCCTCGGCATCAGTGCCGATATACTTGTTGTCGGTGCCCGTGGTAGTGACGCAGGCGGTTCCCTTGTTTGTGAGCTCGTTGATCTTGTAGCTAGCGTTACCGTTTTCGACTTTGCAGCCCTCGCTAAAGGCATAGCCATCAATCACACGGCCAACGTAGGGATTGTCGTACTGCCGGAAGTTGCCCGTTCCAAGCCCCTGAGACTTGTCGCTGGTTCCAGCGCGCCAAGACGTCCCTGACATATTGCGGAAGATCACACCGCCGCCCGCAATGGCACCAACGTAACCGCCGACGGGAACAAGATGTGACTTAGTTCCGCCACCAGTAACCGTAAAGCCAGTTGTGGGGTTATCGGCCGTCGCCCCATTTACGACCACGCCATCGATAATGTTATCGCCACCAAGGATGCAGCCGATAACGCCACCAAAGAACGCCGTTGGGGCACCGTCGGCGTCCTTGGCAGAATAAGTAATCGCCGCCGACTCGTTCACATAATTGATGTTGAGGTTGCGTACCACGCTGCCATAGCTATAGGGAACCAGGCCGCGAAGCTCGCCCTTGTTGTTTTCAATCTCAATTGTTGCAGTCGAGGCGCCCAGATCGCCAACGATAACACCGCGGAACGGATTGGCCTTGTTGCCAAACCCGCCAAACGATGCCGCATCGACGGTAATCTTACTATCTTTGTCAGGCTCTATGCTGTAATACGCACTCTGTATATAGCGGCGCACGGTTTCGTCGCTCAGCGTCTGCTCGGGATCGGTCTTATCGCCGATCTTCCTCTCCCATTTTTTATCAGTACCGTTTGCCTGCTTATAGACGTACGTAACCTCATTGTTGGTCGATTGGTCGCTGCGGCGAGTGCAAAGCGCACTCTGGTCAGCGGCAATGGTGACTTCCCAGCCATCCAATGCCACGCTATTGTTGATGTAGTTGGCGATGGCGTTCATCTCCGTCGCGTCCTTAACGGTATACGGATCGCCATATGTACCACATCCCGTTATCAGCTTTGGAATACGCTGGTTGACTTTTATTTCGTGGTACTGGACATTGCTCTCGGTGGCCTTCCCCTTATAAACATAAGGAAGATAGTCACCGAACACCGGGGCATCGACATTCGCCGTCTTATCCCCAGCCTTCACCAAGCCGTTAGGGGTGCCATACGTCGCTTCATCGTAATACCAAAGCTGCTTGCCGGAGTACTCCGTGCCTTTCCTATCAATTTCGGATCCGTAGGTCACCTTGTCATTTTGAGCGGCATCTGCTGTAAAGGTATAGTCCGCCGAGCCCGTGCCGCCGGTCGCGTAGCCAAAGCTCTCCAGCAGGCTCGCGTGGGTAAAAATCGAATTGTCCGTTTGGCTGGGCAAGCTTATTTTCTCAAACTTCGCTATGACCTGATTGGCCTTATCTCCCACGCCGAGCTCGCCAAACAAGCTTGTAGCTGCAATCTTTTTTTTCGTACCGTTATTGTACGAATCGGTTACCGAGATATTCTTCGCATCAAGGTTTACAAGGGTCTGCATCTGGTTGATTAGCAGTGGAGCGTATTGGGTGGCGTTCGTCACACCATCGACCGCAAGACCATCGAGCACTAAACCGTTTATCGTGATTTGTGCCACATTGGTTTTTTTGACGGGTCCGTAGATATAGCGACACACAAGCGCGCCAGACGAGCTTCCCCAATCGCTCACAACAGAGCCCACGGTACCAGCAAGCGTGACATTCTCAACCTTAAGATCGCCCGTGTGAGTTCGGATGAGAGCGCAGTGCATATTCTCGTGCTGCGTGGCTTCGTTATTCTTTTTATTGCCTTCTTGCTCAGCTTTAATATCGGAATAATGGAACGTAATGGTTGCGTTTTTTACCGTTACCGTGGAATTACTGGTGGGGTTGGTGGGGTAGAAGCTGTATCCCTCTAGGTTGATAGCCACGCCCTCGGAACCGTTCGTACCAATATTGTTTCCTTTGAAAATCTCACGATTTCCCGGAATGATATAGCCCTGAATTGCAGGCGGGGCATACAGGCATGCACACCAAAGCAACAAGTACTCCGGGCGGTCCATCCAGCTGCTCGCACTACTATTTTTTGAGTTGCTGCCTACTACCGTATACGCCTTGTCAAGATTGTAGTAATACCTCGTCCAAGCGTTGGTTTTGCGTGAGTTGCCGAAATCCGTTCGATTGTGATAGCTGTTATCGCTTCCCGGATTTCCGCTCATGTCGAGCTTGCCATTATTAACGTCGTCTTTGGTGTGAAGTGAAACGACAGTGTTCCATTCGGCATCGATTAGCTTGCTGCCTGGCTTCCTGCCGTCGCCAACCCATTCATCAAACTTCTTTATGGACTTAGCTTCCGCAACATGAATGCCTTCGACCCTATAGGCAGTACCCCAATAAGCCTTATCTTCTAGATATAATCCCGCATACGGCTCGGAACCGTATATTCCGTCGGCTACCCTGCTGCCACGGCCGACGAGCAAGCCCAACATCTCGGCGTTGCTCGCGTTAATGGTTGCACCCGAAAGGTCGATGGCATAGTCGTTGATGACCCAGTGGCCACTAGCGGCGTATACAAGACCGCCGAGCTCCTTGGAATTCTCCGCAGTTATTGAGGCCTTGGTTGTTCTCAGAGCATAGGAGTTTACATCCTTGTTAACGCTGTTATCTCCGATAGTTACGACCGCGTTGCCCCAGCTATAACCCAAGAGACCGCCCGCGCCATTGAGCTTATCGCCGTTTTTGCCGACGCTCATGGCGAACGAATCGAACACCAACCCTGCGATGTTGACGGTCGCCACATTGGTCTTGTTTGTCACGTTTTCTTGTTTACCCTGTGCGATGCAGCCGATAAGGCCACCAACTTGGGCAATCTTGCCGCTGGCGCAATTGCCGGTTTCGATTTTGCCGCCGGCTTCGAGACCCGTAACATTGAATGTCGAGGCATAATCGCCCACATAGCCGATGGCGCCGCCAATGCGAATATTGCCGTTAAGCGTTTTAGTTGCAGCGATGGTCGCTTGAGCCTTGCTGCTGCCCCCAAACGTAACCGTGGAAGCTGTCGACACGCTGCCCGCAATACCACCAATGTTCACATCGTTAATGTTCACATCGTTAGCGAACGTATCATCGCACGCGATATTCGTTTTGCACGTTGCGCCAGACAGCGTCAGACCGCCCGCAATGGTGCCCGCAAGCGATCCGGCATCAATGGCCGCGCCGTTATCGAACTTCATAGAGCCGGCGATTGTGACGTCGGAGACAGTTGCGCCGTTGATTGCTGCGAACAAGCCCAGGCGGCCGTGGCGATAGATTTTGCCGTTGCCATCACTGGTGGCACTGACCTCGCTATTGCCGCGCATGCCGTAAGGCTCGCCCACCGCCAGACTTATGGTGTGACCGTTGCCGTTGAGCGTGGCGGTAAAGCTGTGGTTGTTCTCGTTAACGCCGGCTTGCTCTTTGGGCTGTCGGTCTTTGGTAAGGCCGGTAAGACCTGTGCCGGAAAGGTTGATGTCTGCAGAGAGCGTGATGTTCGTCGAAGGAATCTGAGCGAAATTGTCATCCGCAACGTCCTCCACGGCGGAGAAGTACCCGCTCGTTTGCCAGGTGATCGCCAGCTTTGCGAAATCGTCGACGCCTGCCAGCACAAAGGCGCCACCAGTTTTTACGAGGTTCGATTTAAAGATACACTGGTGCGAATCGTTGATGGTGATGAGATCATTGCTCAGCCCACTGCCCAGGCGAATGACCTGACCATAGCTGTAGATGTCATCAATCTTGACCTGAGTGGTGGGGCGCTTGTATTGCCATTTTGTGATATCGCCTGCGGTGGCACCGCCGTCGCTTCCGCTACCCGCGGCAAAAATGAGTGAGTTGAAGTTCTCATAGACTAGCTGCGCGGTGTGGTCGTTTTCCGCGAATCTGGCGTCCGACAGATCGGTGACACCGCTGAACTTAACGATGCCGCGCCACGACGATCCGACGACTCCGGCAAAGCCGCCGTTCGAGCCGCCGATGGTGGCGTTGCCGGCGGTTTCGACCTTTAGGCCGCGCACTTCTAGAACGTTTTTTGTGTCCACGACGCCCACGGCACCGCCATACTTGCCACTATTGCTGGCGTAGCCCGATGTTGCACATGTCACCGTTGCGTCATCAATGACCACGGCAGACTCGTTGGGACTCCCGTTGCCTTCGCCAAGGTAGCCTACCAGGCCGCCCGCATAGGTGAGCTTGCCGTTGGAGCCCACGCCAAACGACACCGCGGCGCCATCCTGCACCGTGAACGCACGCAGTGCCTCGCCATCCTTCCTGCCCCACAGCTTGCCCACCAAGCCGCCGTAGTTGCCGCGCACGCTATTGTTGTTGTCCGTTCCGTTTTGCAACGTACTTGTATACGATCCGCCGCTGACGGTCACATCGCCGTTCGAGATGTCGAGCTCGCCGAACAGTCCGCCGGCAGAAGGAGCGACGCTCGTGTTGGATACGCTGAGATCCACGCCCTCGCCAAAGTCGAAGATGTCGCCATTGATGGTGAACTTGCCGGCAAACGAGGCGTCGCCGATAAGGCCACCTGCATACGTGCCGGCCGATGATGACCCAACCGCGCGTGCAGGCTTGATGGTGATGGCATTGCCCGAGGCGTCTTTTCCGCTGTTATCCGTACCCACGGTAAGCGTGAGGTTGGCTGCCTTGCCGATAAAACCGCCGCTGGCGGTGGTGCCCTTGACGGTGAGCGCGTGTAGGTCGAGAGCCTCCGTGACGTTGACCATGGCACCTGCACTCGAGCCAACGAGGCCTACAACGCCACCGGCAAAGCCGCTCGTGGACTGGACGGTGGCGGCGGGAACATTGGTCAGGGTGCCGACGCTCAGGGTCGCACCGTCCTTGACTTCGCCTACGAGCAGCCCAGCGTTGTCAGAGCTCGTTTCGACGGTTCCGCCTGAGGCCAGATCGTTGGGGAACGTGACGGACTCAACCGTCAAGGCCCCGCTTTCGACCGTGTTACCAATCAAGCCAATGTTGCCCGTCGCATTCACCTTGAGAATCTTGTGGGAACCGGTGAAGCTATAGGTAACTTTCGCAGCAAGATAGCCCGTCGTCTCACCCAGGAGGGGTGCCGTCAAGACGGAAGTCGTATCATCCTTCTTATCAACGGGACCCGCGATGTCAACCGACGCGTTAAGCGTCTTACTCTCTTCGCTGTTTTCCGCACCGCTGACCTTCGAAGCGACCATCGGCGCGCTATAGCTAGTCGCGCCCACCCACTTCATCTTGACCATATTGTTTTGGTCGGTCAGCTTGAGGCTATTAAAAACCGTCCGATCAGTCGTGAGCTCGACGGGACTATCAGCGCCATTCAGCGACCTATAGATCCTGCCTTCAAACGGATGCTCATCGCTGCCAAAGCCCTGGAAAGACATGCCGTTATTAGCCGACTCGGTGAGCTTCGCATCGCCCGTGATGATAACCTTGATCTGCGCATCATAGTAAAGCGAAGCGTCGGCGTTAGACAGGGCGGCGAACGCCTCCGACGACTTGACATTGAGGCTTTTGATTCCACTGTTATCTTCTTTGAGCACGATGTTTTCCGCACCATTAGCCTTGAGCAGCTCGACAAGCTTTTTCAAATCCGTGATCGTCGCACCCGCCTGGGCCTCAGCGTCCTCCGAAGTCGCATCATCGGCATCTTGCTCGGCGTCGTCAGCGGCGGCATCGTCAGCGGCATCGTCGCCTTCCGTCTGGTCGCCCGTGGAATCGGAACCCATGGCGCTATCGGTGGTATCGCCTGCTGCAGCGTCATCCTTCGCCGCGTCATCCCCAGCACTGTCGCTGTCGGCACCGGTATCACTCGACCCAGACCCGATCGTGACATCGCCGTTGGTCTCGCCGCCCTCGGCAGTATCCAACGCCTTCGCAGATGCGGCAGCAATCTCGTTCGAGATGTTCTGCCAGCCTGCCGCCACAGCAACCACCGTGGGCGAGCATGCTTGGAGCACCATGACCACCGTCATGAACTCTGCGAGTATGCGCTTTGCCGTTCTCATCGATTCCGTACCTCTTATCCTAAAAACTCCGCTTCCAGAGTTATTGAGTCTCCGTCGTGCCCGTCAGGGTAGTTCCGCTCACGCTAATGCCCAGGTCACCCCAGCCACCGGGCGTTTTGCCGTCCGCTCGGTAAAAGTTGACGACCATCGAACCCGGCTCCATGGTGAACGTAGCCTTGCGAGCTGCAGCATCCACCGTCGCGCCATGGTTGGTCTCGAAGAACGGATCGATCTCCACGTTCTCCCCCCACGTGAGCGTGACGTTTGCCGGTGCGCCCGTAACCGTCACACGGTAGTTGTACGCAGCGTAATCAGCAAACTTGCCAGCCTCATCAACCAGCGCGCCCTCAACCGCAGCGGTTTTGACCTCGGCCTTCTTTGACGGCACGACTTTCGCCGCCAGACAGGTGAGCTCGGTGCCGGGGCTCTCCTTCGAAACAACCATGGCCTTAATCACAAAGTAGGCATGTCCCAACTTGTCCTCAGGAAAGGTCACGGTGTAATCGTTCTTGGTAGGCTGATTCTCCGGAAGCTTGACGTTTCCGGCGGGTTGGGGCGCATAGCTCCACGTGGCACCATCGAGCCCATACCCCTCGACCGTCAAGGTATACGTCACGTTTTTATCGTTGCAGAAGTTGCTGTTGCTCAGCAAATAGTTATAGATGCTAAAGGTGAAGCTGCACTGCTTGTTGTTGGGATATACCGTAACGGAGCGCTGGGCGCGGTCGAGCTCGTCGTTGCCAGGCGCACTCATATAGCCCGTGAGCAGGTCGCTCGCAAACAGGCTCTGCGCGGTGCCCGTTGCGGCGACGGACTTTAGAAATCCGTTGGCGGTGTAGGCGGAATAGGTAAAGTAACCACCCGTCACGAGCGCCACGGCGCAAGCAAGTGCGATTGCTGCCACAACCAGCTTATTCTTGGCTAGGCTCTTGCTTTTTGCCAGCTGCTCGCGCTCGGCATCCTGCTGCTTCTCTCGCTTCTCCATGTGCGCCCCCTCTCCTACTTACCGCTCGTGTTGCGCGCGATCAGGTAGATCACATCGGTCTCTTTGGCGCTCTCGTCCCACGAAAGCTTGATGATAAAGTTGAGCGTGTCATTGTCAGTCGAGCCGTCGAGCGTCTTAGCGTTGAGTTCGCTCTTGCCGAATTTCTTGTATCGGTAGAGCGGGCGCGCGTTGCGCTGGACGTTTTGATAGTCCTTGAACGTAGGGTCGCTTGCGCCCTCGCCCGGCACGGCTGCCAGACCGTCGTTCTCCTTGTTGATATATTCGAAGCTCGTAAGCAGGTTCTCTCCGGTTGCTTTCCAGCTATAAGATTTGCCGTCTGCGGTACCGCTCACGTCGGGCGTCTGGAGCGCAGACGTGTTCTCGGCTCTGTACAGCTCAATAGTGAGACCTGTAATGTTGGTCGTATTCGCGAGTTGCAGCTCAAAACCGTCACCGCCCGTTTGCACGCAAAACGCGCGCTTGAGCGTCACCGTGTTGCCAGTCTTGGTATCGCCGTATTCGGGGTTGTAGCTCAGGTCGATCTGCTCTGTTGCCGTAGCGTTGGGGCCCAGCACTTTGAGCTCTGCCGGCTCCTTGATCTTGCCGACGGTGGAGCCGCGATTGGCATCGACGAACCATCCGAGCGTCAATCCCAGCAACACGAGAAGCACGGTAAGCAAGCCCATGATGGCAAGGGATTCGCGACGGTGGCCGCTCACCCAAGCCTTGATACGCTCGATGCGGCCAGCCGGACGCGCTTCGCCGTGCGAGCCGAACCCGTTGCCGCCGGGGTTTGCCGCTCCTTCGTTGTGTTTGATATCGCCCTGCTCGCGGGCATTAAGCTGCTCGTCCATTTATTTATCCGCCTCCTTGGCGGTAAAGCGCACGCGAATGTACTTGACGTTCTTGCCGATAATCTCGTCGGCGTTGTTGTAATAATTGGCGCAGGTTTCCACATCCGCAGAGGACATGCCGGCTCCGACAGGCGGAACCGCGCTAGGCGCCTGACCTGGCACGCTCGTGCTATCGGCGCGGAAATAGCACGCGTGGTTATTGTTGATGTCGCCGACGAGGGTCGTGTATCCCCCCTCGTCGCCTGTGTTAGCGAAAAGGTTGCCACCGTAGCCGGCGTTGCCCGTGCGAACATAGCTCTTGAACTGCTCCGGCCAAATCCAGTAGAGGGTTTTGGTGACGGTTTCGGTCGTATTGTTTGAGCCCTCAGCACGAAAGCTCTTCGCCGGAATGGTAAAGCTCTGTGTGATGACGGTGACGCTCGCTCCGTCCTGGGTCACCGTGGTTGTCGTGGGAACCAGCGGATTGGAGTAAAAGCCAGAGGTGTCTTTGCCCTGGAAAACCAAGATATGGCCGCGCACCAGATTTTTAAGCGAGTTGATGATCTCTTCATTTTTCGATGCGTCCGTAGCAGTGCCGTCCGTGCCCGCAACGCTCGTCTGGACAGAAATCTCCCAGGTCATCTCCACCGTAATATCGTGCAGGTCGTTGCAGAGCGGCTTGACGTTGAGCTGAAGCTGGCCCGCCGACCCCGGAGAAAGACTGCCATCGGCACTCATGTTATTGAGGTTGAAAAGATTGTTCACGGCAAGGCTTGTACTGTCCGACGCGTAGTTGTCCTGGGCGTCGTACTTACCTGCCGTGCCGCCCTGCGTTCCCGAGAGCACAAACCGTGGGCCCTTCGCCCCGATCGTACTCCCCGTGGCACTCACTCGGTTATTCGCGGCAAACCAGGCCAGGCATGCAAAGATGGCAACGATGGCGGCCAGCACAAACAGACCGCTCACCAGGAAATCCTTCCAGAAATCCTTGAGGGTCCGCACATGCTCGTCGGCAGCTTGGCGGTACTCGGCCGCCGTCTTGTGCTGCTGGAGCTCGCTATGTCGGTCCATGCCACTCATCGTTTGCGTTTGCCCTGCTAGCGGGCGTGCCATCCTTTCCGCTCGGTCGCGTTTATCCGTTGTTCGCAGGTAGAGAATTCAGGCAGAATACAACACCGTACGATAAGGTAAAAGAATAGCATTGACCTGCGGCTTGCTCCACAACGCAAGCCTTAATGATGTCTTAAAGATTACGAACAGCAGCTTCTTCCATATGCCAAGGACATGGTGCAAACAAACCTGACCACTTGCACCAATCCGCAGCACCGGGCAGCGGGCACACGGCGTGCCGCCCCTTAACACCTCAACGCGCGCACGGGTATCACGTAGATACCGTCCTCGACCTCGCGAGCGTACTCACCCACCCCCACAATCACGGCCATAAACTCCGGTTCGCGCGTGCGTGAACGAGGGTTTCCACAGACCTTCTTGCGAACGCGCTTGAGGCTCTCGACGCCGGCGCTCGCCTTATCTTCACTCACCTTAATCTCAAAGGCGGCCCACCGTCCGTCGGCTAGCTGCACGATAGCATCGCACTCAAGGCCCGAATCGTCGCGATAATAGCGCACAGGCGTGCTATCCAGCAGGTCGAGCGACCGCGCGTAGACCGAAAGGTCGCGTATGACCAAATTCTCAAACACCAGACCAAATGTCTGCCAGTCGGCAAGCAACGCCTGCAAGGACATACCTAGCAAGGCGCAAGCAAGGCTCGGATCTGCCAGATAGCGCTTGGGCTTGACGGTAAAGCGTCGTTTGTCGCGCGCGGCGGGAACCCAACCGGGGACCTCCTCGAGAATGAACATGCCTTTGAGGGCATCCAGGTACCTACGCACCTTGGTCTCGTCGGCAAACGCTGCGGGTTCCTCCTCGGCACCGAACATATTCATAAGAATCGTTTTATACGTGGTCGCCTGTCCCAGATTGCGCGCGATCGATGCGGAGACTCGACGAGCAATATCGGGGTCGAGACCGACCGCCGGGAAGCTGCTCGAAAACGCGGTGTTGAGATATTCGCGGGCGATGAGCTGGGCGTCAGCCGAAACCATATCGATCGCCTCGGGCCATCCGCCGCGGCAGGCGGCTTCGACAAGCCCCGGTGTATCGCCATTGCACCGGCAGGGCTCAAAACGATGCTCAAACAAGCCCGCCAGGCTCACCTTGCCGTTGGACTCACCTGTCTCGGCAAGCGTCATGGGGTGCATGCGGACGCGACCGATGCGTCCGGCTCCACTATGCGCGGGCGCCTCCGCCTTTGAGCCAAACGCAGGCGTGGCGGAACCCGTGAGGATATAGGCGCCGCGCGTGCCCCGGGTGCGGTCAACCTCGTGTCTAACGTAGTCCCAAATTTGGGGAACGCGCTGCCACTCATCGATAATATGCGGACGGTCTCCCAGCAACATCATCGCCGGGTCGGCACGTGCGAGGTCGAGATTCTCGTCGACATACGAGGCGGACGCCCCGTGCTCAAGCGCGGCCCACGTCTTGCCGCACCACTTGATGCCCGCAATCTCGACCGCGCCAAAGACACGAAGGTAGCGCTCGATTTGCGCATCCACGATACGTGGGATGTATCCGTCCCGATGTAGCCTCTCGCCTGCCATGAGCCACCCCCGCAGATTTCCAGGTCCTGCTTTCTGATTCTTCTATTCCACTGTAGCAAATTCGGATTTTCGGGTGGTTGCGATTCGGATTTTCGTGTTCATATAATTCGGATTTTCATGTTCTAAGTATTCGGATTTTCTGGTGCTCAAGATTCGGATTTTCTGAACCAGCTGGTCAGTGGGCGCCCTCATTGGCAAAAAGGCGGGGAGCACCGATAACGGCACCCCCCGCCCACTCAATACGCGATAGCTTTCTTGCCTAGAGCTCGTTGGCCGCGTGATATGCCGTGCGAATGGCGCTCGCAATGTCGGCGGTGCGCTCGCCCGAGCAGTCGCCCACGCAGGTCACGGGCACCGTCACGCCGTCCAGGTCAAACGCGTTGGCCTTGGAGCCTACGGCCATCACCACGTAATCGCAGGCGATCTTCACCGGCTCCTCGGCGCCGTCCTCGGTGGTGCGAATGGCCTCCACGCCCTCGTCGGTAATGGCGGTCAGGCGGGTCTTAACGTGCTGCTCCACGTTGTGCTCTGCGAAGTCGCTCATGATCAGCGGCAGAATGGTCTCGGACTCGCCCGCGGCAATCTTGTCGAGCATCTCGACAATCGCCACCTCGCAGCCGTGCTGCAGCAGGTACTCGGCAGTCTCGGTGCCCACCAGGCCGCCGCCGATAACGGCGACGCGGCCCGTAAGCTCCACCTTGCCGGCCAGCACGTCCCAGCTCGAGACGACCTTCTCCGAGTCGGCACCCGGAACGGGGATGACCACGTCGTGTGCACCCACGGCCACAATCGCGGCGTCGGCGGCGTTGAGTTCCTCGGCCGTAGCGGCGTGGTTGAGCTCAGCCTTCACGCCCAGGCCGGGCAGGATCTTCTCGTAGTACTCGACCGAGCGCATAATCTCGTCCTTGCGCGGAGGCGCGGCCGCCAGCACAATCTGGCCGCCCAGATGATCGCTCGCCTCGTAGACAGTCACGTCGTAGCCGCGCTTGGCCGCCACGCGCGCGGCCTCCAGGCCGGCAATACCACCGCCCACCACGGCGATCTTCTTGTCGCCCTCGCCCGGCTTGATGGCGACGGTCGCCTCGTCGCCGTTCTCGGCATTAAGCACGCACGAAATGTACTTGCGGTTTTGAATCGCGTCGACGCAGCCCTTGTTGCAGTTGAGGCACTCGCGGATGGGCTCACCCGTGGCGGCCTTCAGCGCAATGTCGGGGTCGCACATGAGTGAGCGGCCATAGGCGATGATGTCAGCCGCGCCGTCTTCCAGAATCTTCTCGCCGGCCTCGACCGAGACCACGCGACCGACGGTTGCCACCGGCACGGAGACCAGGGCCTTAACGCGCTCGGCCACCGGCAGCGTCCAGTTGTAGGGCATGGCACCCATGGGCGGAATGGTGTCACCCATGTTGCCGGTGTGGTTGGCCTGTGCGACCTGGATCATATCGATGCCCGCGCCCTCGAGCAGCTTGGCAAACTCGCAGGCCTCGTCGGGCTGCAGGCCGCCCTTGCCGCGCGGCGTGCCGTCGGGGTTCTCCATGATCACGGGGAGCTTGTACTCCACCATCAGCTGCGGCGCGGCTTCCTTAATGGCGGCGACGACCTCCAGCGCGTAGCGGACGCGGTTCTCGAACGAGCCACCGTACTCGTCGGTGCGCTGGTTGAGGATGGCCGAGCACAGCGAACCCACCAGACGGTCGCCGTGGACCTCGATGGCGTCGATGCCGGCCTGCTGCGCGCGGGCGGCCGAGGCGGCGATGGCCTCCTTGATCTGGGTGAGCTGCTCTACGCTCGCCTCGTTCACAAAGTGCTGCATGTCGTGGTGCAGCTTGGCATATGCCTGCTTGCGGATCTCGTTGGACTCGGCCATCTTGGCGGCGAAGGCCTCCTCGTCGCCGGCGGCCTTGGCCTCCTGCGCGGCCTTGGCAGCGGCCATGGAACCCATGACCATGCGGCCGACGCCGGGCACGTCGTACTCGGGGTGGAACAGCTGCAGCGCGACCTTGGCGCCGTGCTTGTGAACGGCGTCGGCCAGCGCCTTAAACGTGGGGATCTGGGCGTCGGTCGCTAACTTGGGCGTGGGGCTTGCGGTCATAACGGGAGCGACGTCACCGATGACGATGTAGCTCACGCCGCCACGGGCCAGGCGCTCGTAAAAAGCCAGGCTGCGCTCGCCGATGGAACCGTCGCGCTCCTCGTAGCCGGTGGTCAGCGGCGGGAACATAATGCGGTTCTTGAGCTCAAGGGGGCCAACCGTAATGGGCTGGAGCAGCTTGGATGCAGGTGCGGTCATGGACATTCCTCTCTTGTAGGCGCGGCGGCGATGGTGCCGCGTAGTTGTCTAGAGGATATGGCATGGGAGCACAGTGGCGCAATGGAAATCGGCAGACAGCAGGTAACGGCAGGTGGATGGGGCGGGGCGGCCCGTCGGTTTGTCTCAATCTGTAACAGTTAGGCCCTATTTTGCCGAGCAACTGTTACAGATTGAGACGAACCAATCTAGCCTGCCGAAAGATCTAGATCTGTAACAGTTACTCAGTAAAAACCGTCCCTCGTGTTACAGATTTAGACAAACGAAGACCGTCCTGCCGAAACATCTCAATCTGTAACACCTAGCCGCTCAAATCGGGTCTAGATGTTACAGATCGAGATTTTGTTTGAGAGGCCGAGAATTGGACCGAAAACACGGTCCCGGAATAACAAAAAAGCTCGCCGGGTAGGCCGACGAGCTGCAAGTTCTTGGTCGCGGGGGCAGGATTTGAACCTACGACCTCCGGGTTATGAGCCCGGCGAGCTACCAGACTGCTCCACCCCGCAATGTCTGGGCGCCTCATGTGCGCAAGAAAGAATATTACGCGGGAGTTCGGTAAACGGCAAGGAAAATCTCGTAGAGCATAATTCCTTCATATTTAAACCCCTCAGCCCCTATCACCGTAAACGAATCGCAGCCGAGCGCCGTCGACGGCACGTATACAATGGTGCGCGTCCTTTTATGCCAACACCGGGAGTAGACATGCTGCTCGCTATCGATATGGGAAATACGCAGACGGCCATGGGCCTGTTTGACGGAGACGAGCTGGTGCAGTCGTGGCGTATGCCCACCGATCGCTCCTATACCGCCGACGAGATCCACGTGCGCCTGATGGGTTTCTTTAAGATGTACGGCCTCTCGCTCGATGCGGTTGACGCGATCGCCTTTGCGGGCGTGGTGCCGCAGCTCTCGCGCGAGTGGCACGCCGTGGCCGACCGCATTGCCGCAGACGCCATCGTCATCGGGCCGCAGACGGCCGCCGTGACCAAGCTGCGCGCGGC
>ERZ773142.969-NODE-969-length-19196-cov-34.0852_pt1 | contig 19196 bp, 16 predicted proteins | sample MGYA00580853_ERZ773142 | MGnify/ENA primary metagenome ERZ773142 (study PRJEB29015, sample SAMEA2737862) | human gut metagenome | biome: human gut; feature: human-associated habitat; material: faeces | place: China | collected 2012 ... | reverse complement strand
ATATATTTTCATTATTTTATAAAAATATAAAAATTATTTTTGTTCAATTTCAAAAAAAAGTATTATAAATACTTGCAATTTTCTCTTATTTGGTGTATTATTGTTAATGCGTTCGAACATAAAAGAAAATTATTTTATAAAGTCAATTATAAAATAATGAAAAAACTATTTAAATAATTAAGAATTTTTTAAGTATTAAAATTTAAATATTATTATGAGGTGGAAAAATGGAAAAACAAAAAATCAAAATTGGTCTTGTGCCAAAACTAATTATTGGTATCATTTTAGGTATTCTTATTGGAATGTATCTTCCTGAGTGGGTTGGACGTTTAATAGTTACAGCTTCTAGCTTATTCAGTATGTTCTTAAAGTTTGTTATCCCTATGATGATTTTAGCATTTGTTACTATGGGAATTGCTGATTTGACTCAAGGAGCAGGAAAACTTCTTGGTATCACAGCTGCAATCTCTTATGCTTCGACTTTAATTGCAGGTTCTGTATCTTTCTTTGTAGCAAATAGTCTGTTTATGAGCTTTATGGATCCAAAAGCATTAGAGAGAATTGCAAAAACAGCTGGAATTTCAGTAGCTCCATATCTTAGTCTTTCAGTTACTCCAATACTAGATACATTAGCAGCAGTACTTCTTGCATTTATCCTTGGATTATGTATGTCTACAATGAGAGGAAAAGAGATTGGAAACACTTTATATGACTTTATGAAAGATTTCTCAGCTATTATCAATAAAGTTTTACATACTATTATAGTTCCTTTCCTACCATTATATATCTGTGGAACTTTTATAGATATGACTCGTTCAGGAAAAACTTTTGCAATTTTAGGAATTCTTTGGAAAGTATTTATCATAGTAATTATTATGCACCTACTATACTTAGTTTTTGCTTTCTTTGTAGCTGGTGGAATCTCTAAGAAAAACCCACTTATGCTTCTAAAAAATCAAATTCCTGGATATACAACAGCGGTAGGAACTCAATCTTCAGCAGCAACAATTCCTGTAAACCTTGAGTGTGCTAAAGCTGATGGAATATCTGAAGAGATTCGTAACTTTGTTGTACCACTATGTGCAAATATTCATATGGCAGGTTCAATGATAACAATTACAGCTTGTGCAACTGCAGTTTGTATGATGAATGGACTTCCTATTTCAATCAATACAGTAGTTCCATTTATTGCTACTCTTGGAATAGCAATGGTTGCATCTCCTGGAGCTCCTGGAGGATCTATTATGACTGCTCTTCCATTCCTTTATATGGTTGGACTTGGAACTGAAGAACTTCAAGCTATAATGATTGCTCTTTATATTACACAAGATTCATTTGGTACTGCTTGTAACGTATCTGGAGATAATGCTATTGGACTTATCGTTGATGCAATTTACAAGAAATGGATTAAAGAATAGAATAAATTTATAAAAAATATAACTGCTGTAAGTTGATAGTTTAAATTATCAATTTGCAGCAGTTTTTTAATATATAAATAAATTTTCTTGACTCTAACCCTACTTAAAGGTTTATTATATATAAATAAAAAATTTTTTGACATTTTCACGCCGCAAAAAATAATTATAATATATAAAAATAGAAAAATAATTTAAGAAAAGAGGGAAGATAGATGAAAAAGAAAAAAATAGCGATTTGTATATGTAGTGTAGTAGTCTTATTTCTTATTTTTAAGAAATTTACAGGTAAAGAAGAAAAAACTATATTTTTAACTGATGAGGTGAAAAGGGGAAATATAGCACAAACTGTTATAGCCACTGGAACTATTAGAAGTAATAATAGGGTAGAGGTTGGAGCTCAAGTAAGTGGAAGAATAACAAAGTTAAATGTAGTTTTAGGGCAAGAGGTAAAAAAAGGTGATCTTATAGCTACAATTGATTCTATGACACAGGAAAATGATTTAGAAAAAGCAAAATCTCAACTGTTATCATATGAAAAACAGTTAGAAAGTAAAAAAGTAAATTTAGAGGTAAAAAAATCAAAGTACAATAGAGCAAGCAATCTATACAAAGTAAAATCTATCTCACAAGATGATTATGAAACAGCAAAGCAGGAGTATGCAGATGCAAAAAGTGGAGTAAGTGAGTTAGAAGAGTTAATAAAACAAGCAAAAATAGAGGTAAAAATTGCTGAAACCGATCTATCATATACAGTAATTACATCTCCAATAGATGGAGTTGTAGTTTCAATTCCAATTTCAGAGGGACAAACAGTAAATAGTATGCAAAGTGCTCCAACAATAGTGCAAGTTGCAGATTTGAAGAAGATGTTGATAAAACCTGAGATATCAGAGGGAGATATAACTAAATTAAAAAAAGGGCAAGAGGTAGAGTTTACAATACTGTCATTGCCAGAAAAAGTGTATAGAGCTAAGATAGATTCCATAGATCCAGCAACTACTACATTAACAGATGATGAGTATGAGGAATCGGCAAGTGATACAGAGGCAGTTTATTACTATGCTAATGTTATAGTAGATAATAAAGACAATAATTTGAGAATAGGAATGACAACAACTAATACTATAAAGGTAGCTGAGGCTAAAGATGTAATAACTATTCCTACAACAGCTCTTTATAAAAAAGGGGATAAGTATTATGTAAGAACTTTAGGAGAAAAGGAAGTAGTTGAAGAAAAAGAAGTTAAAATTGGAATAAATGATGATATGAATACAGAGATAAAATCTGGTTTAAAAGAGGGAGAAAAACTGATTTTAACTGAGATGAAAGCAGGAGAGGTAGCAAGTAGATCAACTCGTCCACCAAGATTTTAAGGAGGAGAAAAATTGAGAAAGATAATAGAGATAGAAAATATAAATAAATATTTTGGTGAGGGAGAGAATAGAGTTCATGTTTTAAAAAATATCTCTTTTGAGATAAAAAAAGGGGAGTTTATTGCAATAATAGGGCAATCAGGTTCTGGAAAATCTACTTTAATGAACATATTAGGGTGTTTAGATAGAGTTACAGATGGTTCATACAAGATAGATGGTAGAGAGATAAGCAGATTTTCTAAAGATGAATTGTCAGAGCTAAGACAGCAAAAATTTGGTTTTATCTTTCAAAGATATAATCTTATCTCAACTTTAACAGCTCTTGAAAATGTAGCATTGCCAGCTATATATGCTGGGCTTAGTGAAAAAGAGAGAAATAGTAGAGCTGAAGAACTTTTAGTAAAATTAGGTTTAGGAGATAAGATTAAAAATAAACCTAATCAACTGTCTGGAGGGCAACAACAGAGAGTATCAATCGCTAGGGCTCTTATGAATGGTGGAGAGATAATTCTTGCTGATGAACCTACTGGGGCACTAGATTCTAAAAGTGGTGAAAGGGTAATGGAGATATTGACTGATCTTCATAAAGAGGGGCATACAATTATCTTAGTAACTCATGATAAGAATATAGCAAACTATGCCAATAGAATTATAGAGATTAAAGATGGAGAGATCTATAATGATAGTGTAAAAAAAATTGAAGATGAGATTATAAAAGATTCAGTTAAAAAGATAAATCAGGTGAAGAAGAATCTATTTTACTCTAAAGCTCAATTTTTAGAATCTTTGAAAATGGCAACTAGTGCTATAATTACCCATAAGATGAGATCTCTACTTACAATGTTGGGAATAATAATTGGAATAGCCTCGATAATATGTGTTGTTGCATTGGGAAATGGATCTCAACAAAAGATATTAAGTGATATAAAATCTTTAGGAACTAATACTTTAGATATTTTTAATGGTAGAGGTAGAGGAGATAGAAATGCAAATAAAAAAAGAAATCTTACAATAAAAGATGCAGATTTCTTAAGAAAACAGTTTTATACAGAGAGTGTAACACCAAATGTCAATGGAAGTGGAACTCTTACATATGGAAATAAAGCTTATACAGCCTCTTTAAGAGGGGTAGGTGAGGAGTATTTCAATGTAAAAGGGTTAGAACTTGATACAGGAAAACTCTTTAATAGAGATGATGTTATAAATGGTAGCCAAGTTGTAGTGATAGATGAAAACAGTAGATCTCAACTATTTAAAGATAAAAATCCTATTGGAGAGATTTTAATATTTAACAAAAGACCATTGAAAATAATAGGAAGTGTAATAACAAAAAATAATATGTCAATGAACAGTAGTGATCTTGTTTTATATACCCCTTATACAACTGCCATGAATAGAATAATAGGGGATAATCATATAAATTCAATCACTATGAAGATAAAAGACAATGTAGATATGCAGATAGCTGAAAAAGATGTAACAAATATTCTTACAATAAGACATAAGGCAAAGGATTTTTTTATAATGAATGTAGATACATTGAAAAAAACTGTTGAAAGCACTACTAATACAATGAAACTTCTTATATCTTGTATAGCTTGTATCTCACTTGTAGTAGGGGGGATAGGGGTTATGAATATTATGTTAGTATCTGTAACTGAAAGAACAAGAGAGATAGGAATAAGAATGGCAATTGGTGCAAAACAGAGAAATATTCTACAACAGTTTTTAATTGAAGCGATACTTATATGTCTTATTGGGGGAGTTTTAGGAGTTGGAATTTCAGTTGCCTTTGGAATCATATTTAATATGGTTATAAAAAATTTCACTATGATTTTTTCAATTTTCTCAATAGTTGCAGCAGTTTTATGTTCAACTATGATAGGAGTTATTTTTGGTTATATGCCAGCAAAAAATGCCTCAGAACTTGATCCAATAAACGCTCTTTCAAGAGATTAAAAAGGAGAATTATGAAGAAAAAAATTATTATATTAATAGCTTTAGGAGTTATCCTAGGAAGTTGTAGTAATCTAAAAAAAGATTATCAAAATATAGATAGTGAGATAAAAACTTACAAGGAACTATCTAAAAATTATAATATTGATAGTAGATGGTGGGAAAGTTATGGAGATGAACAGTTAAATAATTTAATAGAATTGGGATTAAAGAATAACAGCGATTTAGCAAAAGCAGCTATAAATATTAATAAAGCTCTATATCAAGCTAAAATTATTGGAAGTGATTTAGTTCCAGAATTTAGTGGAAATTTAGGTTCAAGTGCTTCTAAAAATATAGAGAGTGGTGGAAATTCAAATATAGATCACTCTGGAAGTTTTAATATAAGTTATGAGGTTGATCTTTGGCAGAGATTAAGAGATATGAAAGATGCTCAAGAGTGGGAGTATAAAGCAACTATTGAAGATTATGAAAAGACAAAATTAACTTTGATAAATAGTATAATTGATTCATATTTTTCTATAATCTATCTTGAAAATTATATAGAGATCAATAAAAATATGAGTAAAAACTATTTGGACATAGAAAAAATAGTTGAGAATAAATTGAGATATGGAACAGTAGATATTTTAGATAAAAAACAAGCTGAAAGAGAGGTAATTAGAAGTAATAATACTCTTATATCTTATGAAAAGGATAAAAAGGAGCAAGAATCACTTTTGCGTAACCTTTTAAATCTCAAACCAGATGATGAGTTAAAAATAGAGTATAGAGATATATTAAAAGTTAAAAATCTAGGAGTAAATTTAGATGTACCATTGAACATAGTTGCTAGTCGTCCAGATATAAAAGCTTATGAGTACAGATTAAAAAATGCTTTTAAAGATGCAGTTGCCAGTGAGAAACAGCTTTATCCAAATATAACTATAAGTTCTGCTCTTAGTTCAAGTAGTGATAAATTTAACAACACTTTAAAAACACCAGTAGCTTTAGGAAGTGTAAGTATAAATTTACCATTTCTCAATTGGAATGAGATTAAGTGGAATATAAAAATTAGTCGTGCTGAATATGAAGAGGCAAAATTGAATTTTCAACAGGGGATAGTTACAGCTCTTAACGAGATAGATTATAACTATTTTCTATATGTTAAAGAGCAGGAAAATTATATTAATTTGAAAAATATTAATGAATATGATAATGAGATTGCTATTAATTATGAAAGAAAATATGAAAATGGAAAGGTAGAACTTAGAGAGTGGTTATTAAGTCTCAATGATGAGGCATCATCAAGACTTAATATTATCAACTCTAAATATCAATTGATAAAGATAGAGAATACAATCTATCAAAGTATAGGTGGCATGATTAAAAAATAGTTTATAGATAACATAAAATATCTTCAGTAGAATAGATAGTTTTATATTTTGAAAGATTTTTTATAACAGTTTTTTTCTCTTCATATGTAAGTTTTTTAGAGAAAATATGTTGTTTATTTAAAATTTCATTTTCAGAGGAGAAGATTATATTTTCTGGAATAGAGAAAGAGTCTTTAATAATCTCAATATTTTCTATATTGAGATTATTTTCTTCTGAAATTATTAAAAATCTCTTATTGATAACTTTTTTTACCATATCCATAGTTGGATTTAAAAGAATATAGAAATCAAAACTATCTGAATATTTATTACTTATATCTACACAAGATAAAGTTTTTTGATTTACACTTTCATCTGTTATTAATAGAGCTCTTTCGTTGATATTCTTAAAATATAATCCTACTGTTTGAATTATAGTTTGTACTCCTCTTCCTCTTTTCATATATGCAACAATATTTTTTTTCTCCTTAAATATAGAGGCTAATATTTTTTTCTGGATAGAGTTATATTGAAACTCTTGAATTAAAAAGTTTTTAATCTCTTTAAAAAGTTCCCCTTGTTTAATAGCATAGGATTTGAAAGAATAAGCTTTATCAATTAAAATATGTACATTGTAGTTTTCATCTTTCATAATAACATCTTTTAACTTAACATTAAAATTAAGATTGTACATATTTTTTAAAGATGTAAGAAGATATTCAGTGGAGTTATCCAATGTGCCTAGATACATTTTATTATTGACAACAGTGATTCCAACATCTGAAAAAGCTAGTTTTAACTCATTAGACTCCAATTTTCTTCTAGTATATATTACAGTTTCTATTGGGAAAGTAGTATCATATAGATCAAAATTATGTATAGTGCTATTTTCAATATTGATACTCTCTTTTATATCCTCAATAAAAATCTTATATTGATACTTATCTTTAAAAGTTTCAAGTTTCAATTTAAAAGCTATATCTATATTTGTAAGAGAAACTAACTCTTCAAAGATATCATCACTATTAAACCAAACACAGTTTTTAAACTCCTGTCCATCTTTTATAATATTCATCATAATATGCTTTCTATCTTTTCCTATCAATCTTAAATTATCAAATTGACAGTTATTTAAAGAGAAGATAGGAGATGAGTTTCCAAAACCAAAAGGTTCAAGTAGAGAGATCTTATCAAGAAAATCATAGGAGATCTTATAGAAAGCTAAAGGTTTATCTATTTTAATTGGCTTTACAAAAGCTATATCTGAAATAGTTTTTTCAGCATACTCATTTAATCTTTTTGAAAATTCAGGGATATTTTCAATTTTAATAGAGAAACCAGCAGCTCCACTATGTCCCCCATATTTTAATAGAAGATCTGAAAAATTATTAAGTGCCTCTATAATATTAAATCCTTCAATACTTCTACAAGAGGCAGTGGCGACTCCTTCATCTTTTTTTATCTCCATAATAATTGTAGGTTTATAATATCTATCTAAAATTTTAGAGGCTACAATTCCAATTACTCCGTGATGAAATCCTTCCTCTCCAACTATAAGGACAGCATTTTCATAGAGTTTTTCATTTTCAATTTTTTCCACAGCTTTTTGGAAAATATCCTCTTGAATTTCTTTTCTCTCGCTATTTTTACTAAGAAGTTCACTAATTATAGTTGAACATACTCTATGATCCCTTTCAATAAAAAGCTCAACAGCTCTTTTAGCATCTTCAAGTCTTCCAGCAGCATTGAATATAGGAGCGATTATAAACCCTATATCATAGGTATTAAATTTTCTAGTTTCATAGTCTTCAAAGATCTTTTTAATAAGCATATTGATACCAAGCCATTTACTTCTTCTTAAATATTCCAATCCCTCTTTTACAAAGATTCTATTCTCTTTTAGCAGAGGAACAATATCAGCAACAGTTCCAATAGCTACAATATCAAGATATTTATATAATTCATCTTTTAAATTGTTTTTTTCAAAAAGAGCAGAGATAAGGAAAAAAGCTGTTCCTACTCCAGCTAAATATTTAAACTTATACTCATTATCCTCTCTCTTAGGATTGATTACTGCAAAAGCAGGGGGATTTCCACTGTTTATCTCATGGTGATCTGTAACAATAATATCAATTCCAATCTCATTAGCATGAGCTATCTCCTTATGAGATGAGATTCCACAGTCAACAGTGATAACAAGAGTTCCACCTTCACTTTTTATATAATCGAGAGCTTCAATATTTAGTCCATAACCTTCATCTCTAAGAGGAATATAATATTTTACATTGTAACCAAGCTCTTTAAGTGCAAGATAGCAAAGGGAAACAGATGTAATTCCATCTACATCATAATCTCCATATATCCAAACAGGTTCTCCTTTTTCTTTGGCTATCTCTAATCTTTCAACTGCCTTATCTATATCCTTTAACAAAAAAGGTGAGGTAATATCCTCAACTCCACCATATAGGAAAGTTTTTATATCTTCACCAGCTATAATATCTCTATTATAAAGTAGAGTGGTAATATCTTTATCTAAATTAAAATTGTTATATATTTCATTGGAACTATTTTTATAAATCCATCTAGTATCACGCATCTTTTCTCCTTTTTAAAAATTATATAATTTTTTATAGAAAATATATGTGATAATCAAATCTTGAATCTCATATTTCTCTTGAGGATTAGAGATAGTATCAAGGTTGATATCACCATCAAAGTCAAATTTTATATTTTTTACTACACTCTCTCCAAAATTATAGTGAATAAGAGTTTTTAATTTATCCCCATGATATTTTTTTAGAAGTTCTTTTAACTCTTTAGATCCTAAGTCAATATTAATTGCAGGTTTTAAAAGTTCATTAAATTCATCTTTATGTTTAAAAGGAATCAGCATCAATCCAATTTTAGAATTTTTAGAGATAGCATCTTTATTAAATTTGCTACCTAAAAGCATAGTTGTATAGATAAGTTCCTGTGGAATATCATACTTCTTAGAGCAATTATCAACAATATCTTTATAATATAGAGGATAGTTATATCTCATAAGATCTTTGTATTTGAAGAACTCTTTTCTATAATTGGAAGAGTTTTTATATGCTAAATCATAAAACTCCCCTTTTTCTAAAATATTAGTAATAGCAACTCCATTTGAAATAGAGTATTTATTTACAAAGCTACTATTTTGAAGTTCTATTTTTAGTAGCTCTTCATCCTTTAACTTAGCTATATTATATAATTTTTCTATCTCTAGATCATTGATTTTATCATAAATCTCACTAGGATCTTTTTTTGTAGAATCTATAAAGTTATCAATAATTAATCCTATTTTAAAAGTAGCATTATGAGATTTAAGATCAATATTTTTATTTCCTAAGATAAAAGCAAAAAATAATCCCTCATATGAATTTGGATAGTTATTTATAATATTTTTAGCAGTTTCCTCAAACTTTCTCTTTTTTTTTAATTTTAAATAGGAATCTGCCAATAGAATTTCAGTTATAATATTTCTCTTAGATAGTTTATTTATAGTTGAAACCACTTTATTATAATCTCCAAAAGAATAGTAGATACCAGCTACATAAAGTAGAGATGGAGAGAGATATTTTTCACCTTTGATATTCTCAAAAAAATAAAGACATCTTGAAAAATCTTTTAATCTATAATATGCTATCCCTTTATAAAAGAATAGAGTGTCTCTATTTAAAATTTTATCATATTTGTTTGCTAGCTCAATAATTTCTTTGTATTCCCTATTTTCTAGATATATTCTAAAAATTTCAACAATAGCTTTCTCTTTTATTTCGAGATCATTTGAAGAAGAGGAAAGAGTTTTTTTACCTGTATATATAGCTTCTTTGTATTTTTTTTGGCTGTGAAAAAACTCTGTAACTTTTAAAAGTTTATCATTAGATAGATTATCAGCTGATTTTAAATCAATATTAAATTTTAAATTATAATAATCTTTGAATTTAGAATCTTGTTTTAAAAGTAATGAAAGAGCTTTTTCCTCAAAAAAACTAGATATAGGAGAGTAATAATTATAATCTAATCTTTGTAAATATACTTCACCTAATTCATAGTTACCTATTTTAAATAGAGCATCTCCTAAAGAGTAATCTCTTTCAGCTAAATATCTATTTTTTTCTATTTTGGAATCTTTTCCTAAAAAAGAGTTGTTGTAATTAAAAACAGCTTTTTGAAGATAGTGAACAGCTTTTTCATAATCTCCTAGTTGATAATATGTCATTCCAATAAAATAAAAGGCATAGTTATTTTTTAAGATGGGAGAGTAACCAAAACTTCTCATTAAGGTTTCAAAACTCTCTTGAGCTGTAACATAATCTTTCTGCTCATAAGCATTTTTTCCTTGAATAAATATTGAATAATCATCATAGTTATAACTAAAAATATTTATATTTAATATAAAAAATAGAAGTATAAAGATTTTTTTCATTATAAAGCACCTCTTAAAAATCTAGTAGAATATTACAATATAATTATGACAAAATAAAAAGAAAATGGCAACTAATTTTAAAAAAATTAAAAAAAGCTATTGAAATTATATGAAATATGTTAGATAATGAAAAGCAGTATATTGTTTTTTAAGGAGGTGAAAAATGGGGATAATCAAGGTATTAGATGAGTCAGTTTCAAATATGATAGCAGCTGGAGAAGTAGTTGAAAATCCTGCAAGTATGATAAAGGAGTTATTGGAAAACTCTTTAGATGCTGAGAGTAAAAATATAAAGATAGATGTAAAAAATGGTGGTAAACATGTAATAATAAGTGATGATGGAAAGGGAATGTCACAAGAAGATCTCTTAATGTCAGTAGAAAGACATGCTACAAGTAAAATTAGAAAGAAAGAGGATCTATATAATCTTTTTACTTATGGTTTTAGAGGAGAGGCACTTTCATCAATAGCAGCAGTTTCTAAGATGATATTATCTTCTAAAGATGAAGAATCATCAATAGGATCAACGGTAAATGTATCTGGTGGAAAAATTACAGGGCTTAAAGAGGTACAGAGAAATAGAGGTACTACAATAGAGATAAAAGATCTATTTTTCAATACTCCTGCAAGATTAAAATTTTTAAGAAAAGCTACAACTGAATATATGAATATAAAGGATATTGTTATACAAGAGGCTTTAGGTAATGCAGATGTAGCTATAACTTTAATATTAGATGATAAAGTGAGTATAAAAACTACTGGAAATGGTTTGGACAATGCAGTGGTAGAGATTTTTGGAAACAATGTTTTAAAAAATTGTAAGAAGTTTTCTATGGGATATTTAGGAAATGGATCTCTATATAGATCAACAAAGGACTCTATATTTACCTTTGTAAATGGTAGAATGGTAAAATCTAAGCTTATAGAAAATGCTGTAATAGATGGGTATTATACTAAGCTTATGAAGGGAAAATATCCTTTTGCAATAATATTTTTAGAGATAGATCCACAAGAGGTTGATGTAAATGTTCATCCATCTAAAAAAATTGTAAAATTCTCTGATGAGAAATTTATATATGAAAAAATATTGAGAGAGATAGAGAATACTTTTGAAAGAGATGATAAATTTGTATCTCCAACTTTTGAGGAGAAACAAGAGGATAACTCTTTTTTAGATTTTGCTGAATTTTCAAAGTTTGTTCCATTAAAAGCAGAAAATAAACAATTTGAAGATATAAAAGTTGAAAAATATGAGAAAAAAGAGATAAATGATAAGCCAATTGAAAGAGAAGTGGAGAATAAATTAAAGGAAGAAATTTCGAGAACTCTCGAAATTCCTGCAAAAGCTCCTATTGAAGATAAGAAGATAATAGAGCTTGAAATAAGTGATAGTGAAAACAATTTTAATTGGTTAGAAGGGGAAAAAGAGAAAAAGAAAGTAGAAAATATAAAGATAGAAAAGCCAATTTCAATTAATGAAGATATAAAAGAGAAAAAGCTAGAAAAAAAAGATAATAATTTTCAGAAGAAAAATAAAAAGATAGATTTTAAAGTATTGGGACAAATATTTAATTCTTTCATTTTAGTTGAAAGAGATGGAATATTAGAGATCTATGATCAACATATAGTTCATGAAAGAATACTTTATGAAAATTTAAAAGAGGAATACTCTAATAAAGAGGTTAGTAGTCAACAATTATTAGTACCCATAAGGGTATTAGTTGATCCTAGAGAGAGAGAGCTTGTTTTTGAAAATATAGATAGTTTTACAAAATTTGGTTTTGAGATAGATGAATTTGGAGATAATGAAATTTTAATTAGAGCAGTTCCAATAATGAATTTTAGAGATAGTATTGAGAATATTTTTAGAGAGATTTTAATGAATTTAAGAGAGAATAAATCTAAAGATATAAGAGAAAATATAATAATCTCTATGTCTTGTAGAGGAGCTGTAAAGGCAAATGAAAAACTAACACAAGATGAGATGGAAATTATGGTTGAAAAACTTCATGAGATAGGAGAGTATACATGCCCTCATGGTAGACCAATTATAATAAAAATAACAATGAACGATTTAGAAAAACTGTTTAAAAGAAAATAAAAGATAGAAAAAATATGAAAAGGAGAAAACTTTGAATATATCTATTGTATGTGTAGGAAAGGTAAAAGAGAAATATATTATTGAAGGAATAAATGAATTCTTGAAAAGAATGCAATCTTTTGCTAAAATGAGAATTATAGAACTTAAAGAAGATGGAAATGACAATAATAGAAATCTATCTATTGAAAAAGAGGGAGAAGAAATTTTAAGAACTCTTGAAAAAATAGGTGGTTATAATGTATTATTAGATATACAGGGGAAAAATTTTTCATCTGAAGAGATGGCAGAAGAGATAGAAAGATTGACTGTCAATGGAGTAAGTAGTATTAACTTTATAATTGGTGGTTCTTATGGAGTTTCTGAAAGTGTAAGAAGAGCATCACAAATGAAACTCAGCTTTTCAAAGATGACATTTCCACATCAACTGATGAGACTTATTTTAACAGAGCAGATTTACAGATGGTTTAGCATATTAAAGAATACAAAGTATCACAAATAATTATAAAATATCATAAAAAATATAATGTTAAGTTAAAAAAATTTTAGGAGGGAAGAAGTTATGTATTCACAAGGAGAAACTTTTTATTATGATATCGATGATGAGGAGTACGAATTACATGTATTAGAAAATGTTATAATGGGAGATAAGGAGTATATTATAGCAGAGGATTTTGATGGAGATGTTCATGTATTCCTTTATGATGAAGATGAAGAGGAACTTGAAATACTAGATGATGGAGATGCTAGCGAAGTAATTGATTATTGGAAAGAGGAATATCTTTTAGGAGAAGATATTGGAGATTATGAAGAAGATGAGTACTACGACAGAGAAGATGAAGAGTACGGAGATAAATTTGACAATGAAGATTACTATGATGGTGATGAAGAGGATTATTATTAATGAGTAGATTTATTATTAGAAGTCTTGATAGTTATAATGAGAAAAGTTATGAGATAGTGACAGGGAAAAAAACTGAAACATCTGAAGCTATTGAATATGAGTATCTTAGTAAACTTGGAAAATGCAAAATCTCTGTTTTAGAAGATAGAGTGATTATTGATAGAGATAACAATGGTATTGCTACTATTTTAGATGTAGATATGAAAAGAGAAACAGAGTTTGTATATTATGGTGAGGGTTTTAAAAAGGTGTTCTCTTTAAAAGGAGAAAAAATAAGTTATAAAGATAATATCTTAGATTTCACTTATAGAATATTAGATGGAGGAGAAGAGGTAAATCTTATCTCTATAACTATTAAAGAGTATTAAACTATTTGAGATAGGGCATATAAATTTTGCCCTATTTTAATAATTGGGAGGAAAAATGAAAATAATAGGATTTTTATTAATTTTGTTAACTATGTATAGTTGTACTGGACTTCCTCAAAAAACTGATATAGACAATATTTGGAGTAGCATAAGTGGGGAAAATGCTCCTTTAGAACAAGAGAGTATAGTATTAACTACAACAGATGCACCAGGATTATTACAGGTTATTTCTCAAAATTTAAAAACAGGAAAAACAAAAAGTTATTCAGAAAGATATAATGGAAGCAACTTTGAAGTATATGTAGGAGATTACTTAATAATTCCTTTAAAAGCTGAGGATGATTTTAAACTTTTAAGTTACCCTAAAAATATCTCTTATGAATTGGGAATAAAAGGAACAAATCTTGTGTTTAGAAGTATATACCAAGGGGATTTTGAGGTTGAATTAAGCTCTCTAGGAGGTATAACTAGAAGAATTACAATATCAAATAAATTAAAATATAGATTTACGGAACAAAATAATTATGATATAATTCTAAAAAATTACGCTATGGGTAATTTAAAATTACTACAAGATAGTGTTGCTTTACATAGAATCGCATTTCCAGATAGCTTTAGAGATAAGGAGATCTCTTTTATGTTAATGGAAGTGGCAAGTAAAGCTGGAAATAATAGAATCGTTAAAGAGGAACTTAATTTCTTAAAGAAATTTGGAAATCTTGATGAACATGATAAATTAAGTATAATAGATGCACTTTCTCTTTCAGGAGATAAAAATATAAAACTTGATTCTATGATGTTAGAGTTCAGTGAAGAAAATAGTATTTTAAATGAAACTTTAAAAAATATAATTACTACTAAAAGTGTAGCTAGTAGAGATGAAGTTGAGTTTCTAGAGAAATATTTTAAAACAAATCCTAGTAAAGAGTTAGCTGAATTTATTGGAAATTGGTATCTGAAAAATGGAGATATCAATAAAGGAAACCAATATATCAATGGAACAATAGAGGGAGTTTCTCCAGAGATATTAGGAGGAATTTTCGGAATATTTGCTCCTAGTGACGGAACTATGGAAAATGCTATGGAGAACATAGAAAATCAAAATTATACACAATTTAAAAATTTCCTATCAAATGGAGAGAGTAGCTATAACAATGGAAACTATGTAGAAGCACTTGTACACTTCCAAAGAGCAAGTGAGATTAATAAGGATTATGAAGAAAGTAATCAATTATACTATTATATAGGTCAAAGTAGTATACAAGTTGAAAACTATAAAAAGGCAGTGGAAAACTTTAAGAAAGCACTATCTTTAGAAAAAAGCAATGACAAAAAGGCAGAAATATATTATAATATGGCAATAGCCTATGCAAATCTTGGAAACAAAGAAGAAGCAAGAAATTATTTTACTTATGTAAGACAAAATTATCCTAATACTTCTTGGAGTACAAAAAGTAGTATATATTTGCTTAAATTAAAATAAATTTATAAGGAGAGAACCATGGAAAGATATTTTGACAGAGTGGCTAAAGAGAGCTTAGTCATGGAACAATGGAAAAAAGTAGACGAGTTAAAAGAATTAGGAGTAAACCCTTTTGGGCATAAGTTCGATAAGAAGTACATGGTAGGGGACATCTTAACTCATACTCCTGAGGAAAACTTAATATATAAAACTGCAGGAAGAATAATGGCATACAGAGGAAAAGGAAAAGCTGTATTTGCACATATAGAAGATCGTTCAGGAAGAATTCAAGTATATTTAAGACAAGATGCACTTGGAGAAAAAGTATTTGAAGTAGTTAAAAAAATTGGAGTAGGAGATATAATTGGTGTAGAAGGAGAAATCTTCATCACTAAAACTGGAGAACTTACTTTAAGAGCAAGCTCATTAGAATTACTTTCTAAAAACTTAAGAGCTCTACCTGAAAAATTCCACGGATTAACAGACGTAGAAACTAGATATAGAAAAAGATATGTAGACTTAATAATGAATAAAGATGTAAGAGATACTTTCATCAAAAGAACTCAAATCATCAGTGGAATAAGAGAAATCCTTGATAATAAAGGATTCTTAGAAGTTGAAACTCCATTAATGCACCCAATTCTTGGAGGAGCAGCAGCTAGACCATTTATTACTCACCATAACACACTAGATATGGATCTATATATGAGAATAGCTCCAGAACTATACTTAAAAAGACTTATAGTTGGAGGACTTGAAAGAGTTTACGAACTAGGAAGAAACTTCAGAAATGAAGGAATGGATACAAGACACAACCCAGAGTTTACAATGATCGAAATGTACCAAGCTTATGCTGATTACACAGATATGATGGACTTAGCTGAAGAGATTATTACAACTCTAGCTAAAAAAGTTCTAGGAACTACAACTGTTGAATATAATGGAAAAACTTTAGTTCTTGAAAACTTCAAAAGAGTACACATGGTAGATTTAATAAAAGAGATCACAGGTGTTGACTTCTGGAACAAAGATATGACTTTTGAAGAAGCTAAAGCTTTAGCAAAAGAGCATCATGTAGAAGTAGCTCCACACATGAATACAGTAGGACACGTAGTAAACCAATTCTTTGAAGAAAAATGTGAAGAAACAATAGTTCAACCTACATTTGTATATGGACATCCAGTAGAAATTTCTCCACTTTCTAAGAGAAATGAAGAAGATCCAAGATTTACAGATAGATTTGAGCTATTTATAGATGCTAGAGAATATGCAAATGCTTTCTCAGAATTACAAGATCCAGCAGATCAAAGAGGAAGATTTGAAGATCAAGTTGAAGAAGCTGAAAGAGGAAACGATGAAGCAACTCCAGTAATTGATGATGACTTCGTAGAAGCTCTAGAGTATGGATTACCACCTACAGGAGGAATGGGAATTGGAGTAGATAGATTAATTATGTTATTAACTCAATCTGAATCTATTAGAGACGTATTATTATTCCCACAAATGAAACCAACTAAATAGTAAAAAAATTTTTAAAGACTGATTCATTTAGAATCAGTCTTTTTGTGTTCAAAGAAAAAAATATATTTGAAAGTTTTTGCAATTCTGAACAAATAGTGCTAAAATATCTTTTATCAATATTCAGGAGGAGAAAATGATACAAGAATTTCTAATTATTTTTATTATTAATTATATTGGTGTTCTAATGGCAGAAGTTTTAAACTTTCCTTTGCCTGGAACTATAAATGGAATGTTACTTTTATTTGTAATGCTTTATTTTAAGGTTATAAAGCTAGAGAAGATAGAAAAGGCAAGTGATTTTCTATTGGTAAATATGACAATATTTTTTATGCCCCCATCTGTTAAGCTTATAGAATCTTTATATCTTTTAAAAACTGGGATCTTTAAGATAATATTTATATTGATATTTACAACAATATTGACAATGATAGTTACAGGTTTAACAGTACAATATATGATTGAGAGAAAGGAGAAAAAATATGGAAAGCTTAACTAATACACCTCTATTTGGAGTGGTAATAAGTCTTGTAGCATTTGAAATAGGGAAATATATATTTAATAAAACTAAATTAGCACTATTTAATCCACTACTTATAGGAACAATTATAGTTATGGGATTTTTAAATTATTTTAAAGTACCAGTTAGCAATTATATGGTTGGAGGAGATCTGATACTATTCTTTTTAGCACCTGCAACAGTTGTACTTGCTGTGCCACTATATAGACAGTTAAATCTTTTGAAAAAGAATTTTCTGCCTATAATGGTTGGAGGGGTTGCAGGATCTTTAACTGCTATAATCTCAGTAGTTGTTTTAGGTAAAATTATGGGAATAGATCAAAAATTACTACTGTCTTTTATGCCGAAATCTATAACAACTCCTATAGGGATTGAACTTTCTACTTTATTAGGGGGGATTCCATCAATAACAGTATTTGCTATTATAGTTACAGGAATAATAGGGAATGTGTCAGCACCATATGTGTGTTCTCTTTGTAGAATAAAACATCCAGTGGCAAAGGGAATAGGAATAGGTATATCAAGCCATGCTGTTGGAACAAGTAGAGCGATAGAGATGGGAGAGGTAGAAGGGGCAATGAGTGCTCTTTCAATAGTTATAGCTGGAATTTTAACTATAGCAATAGCTCCTTTAGTTAGGGCAATATTCTTTTAAAAATAAAAACTATAATTTCCAAAAGTAGTAGTCGTTTACACTCCTCTACTTTTGGAAAAAAGCCCTGTTAAAAAAATTTAACAGGGCTTTTAATAATCACTTATAATAATTCCATTCCAGTTTTTACTTTAATTAAAACTTCTTCAGAAAATAGATTTTCTGCTAATTTTAAAGCAAAGTCTAAAGAGTGTCCAGCTCCAACACCAGTTATAATCTTTTCATCTTGAACAACATCTTTATCTTGATAATTATATTTAGACATAGTATCTTTAATAGAAGTATGGCAAGTTACCATTTTTCCCTCTCCAATACCATTACAAGCTAGTACAGAAGGTGCTCCACATATAGCTCCTATATATTTACCTTCCTTTGCATAAAATTTAACAAGTTCTCCTACATTAGAGTCTTTTCCAAGATTTTCATATCCTGGGTATCCTCCTGGTAGAATTAACATATCTCCATCATGTAAGTTACTCTCTTTTAAAATTAAATCACTTTTTACAGTTACCTTTTGAGCAGAAGTAACAAAACTATCCTCAGATATAGAAACAGTTTTTACATCAGCTCCACATCTTCTTAATACATCAACAGGGGTAAGAGCTTCAATAAGTTCAAAACCTTCAGCTAATAAAACATAAACTTTTTTCATATTTTAACCTCCTGATTAGATAGATTACTATTTTTCTACAGTGATTTTTCCTTTATTGATTAGAGAAAGAACAAATTGGTGAGCATCTACAACAGCATTACAATAAGCTGATTTTGTTTCTCCTTCAAAGAAAGCATTAAGTAATACTTGTTGTTGTTCAGCAATATTTCTTTTTAACTCTTCAACAGTTAACATTCCAGATTTATATTCCTCTACAAGAGCCTCGTAGATGTTATCAAAAGTAGCATCATATAGGTCCTCTTCCCAAGTTTCAATAATTGACATTTAATTTCACCTCTTTATAATATTTATTATTATTTTTATAACAGATAAATATTAACATTTCTTACAAAAAATGTCAACTTTATAGTAAAGATAATTTCTAAAACTAGATAGGGTTAAATAGTTAAAATTTAACCTAACAGGCAAGAAGTCACCCACTTCTATAAGTGGTGTGATGAATTGCC
>ERZ773142.964-NODE-964-length-19258-cov-18.3379_pt1 | contig 19258 bp, 24 predicted proteins | sample MGYA00580853_ERZ773142 | MGnify/ENA primary metagenome ERZ773142 (study PRJEB29015, sample SAMEA2737862) | human gut metagenome | biome: human gut; feature: human-associated habitat; material: faeces | place: China | collected 2012 ... | reverse complement strand
CATCTGCAAAGCAACTTCTTGTGTAAGATATTTATCGGGGTTAGTTTCCTTGAAATCTGCTATCTTTTGTTATTCTTCAAGGCAAGGGAATTGAGTAGTAAAATCATTTATCTGTTGTAAGTTCAAATTTGGTTGAGCTCCAACTGAAAGATTTTCATATATATATTTTGTCATTTGTCTTGAATTTAAAATATAAAATATAAATTTATAATTTATATTCTTCTTTAATCTTATTATACTTAATGCTTGATTAGTATTTGCTGGCAAATCTTGTTTTTGAATAATTGCTGTTTTTCCTAAACTTCCTGCTATTGCAAATAATATATCATTTTCTTTTAAAATAGACCTTTTTAATTCTTCTTTATGTGTTATCTCATCTATAAATAAACATTTATTACTATCTATTTTTAAATTAGAAATAGATTCTATTTTGATATATTTTATGGAACCATTCTCTAAGACATCATTACCTGTTCTTTCAATTTTTTCTGATAAGAACTTAAAGAATATAAGTCCTAGTATATAGTTTCTGAACTCATCAGCACCCATGTTACCTCTAAGTTCATTGGCAATAGCCCACAGTCTTTTTTCTAATTCTGCTTGATGTTCTGACATATTTTCCTCCTAAAATTAGTTTTCATTATATCCAAACTCTTTTGTTAAAAGTTTTTCTTTCCAAAGAGTTTCCTTTTCTATAATATTTTTTTCTTCAACTCCTATACCTAGAGTTTCTAAAATGCAAAATTTGAAATTCTCTCTGAAATAATCTTCACCTTTTTCTTTTCTCAAATTAATTAAACCTATATTTCCGCCGTCAATTCCATAAATATAGTTGCTCCATCTTCCGTATATACCATCTACACCATATGCAGAACCCACATAATGTTTTCCTGTTTTAGTATCTGTTAGAAGATAAATTCCGTTTACATTACTAAGAGCTGTTTTCCAATCTTCAAGGTTGTTATCATAAATAAGTTTTAATCTATGATAATTATGATTTATATTTTCTATTCCGCAGAATTTTTCTCCTTTGTATGGGACTCTATAGATTTCTATTATCTCTGAATTTCTTAAAATATAACTTGGAGTAAAGACAGTATTACGAGTATTATCCCCAGTATATTTTAAAACAACTCTTCCTATAAGGTCATCGTGTTTATCAATATATTTAACCTTATATTCTTCTCCACTTCTATCTAAAATTTCAAATATCCCACCAAATAAAAATTCATTACCAGATAGTTGTGCAAAACTAAAAATATATTTAACAGGACTTGGAAATCTTTCTCTGTTGCTACCTTTATATACTTGCCAGTTTAACCAGCTTTCTTTAGAAGATATTAAAGAGTCTAAAGGAGCACCATCTGGAGAAGGTTTAGCTAAATGAAATCTATAATTTTGGTCATTCAAATTTTCTATTTCGTTAAATATCTGTTGTATAGTCATAGCAAATCACCTTACATTCCTAAGAAATTGAATTTATCTAGGATGTCCTCTATTTTGTGCTGAATAGTTTCTATTCTTGGTTTTAATTTTAGTATGCTTGGTTTCTTAATGAAAGAGTCTTTAATGTCTGCGTAGTCTGCTGCCTTTTCAGTGAACTCACATTTCTCAATGATTTCACCGACTACATCAGCTTTTAATTCTTCTTCATTTATCAGATCTTGAATAGCTTTTTCCTTTTCTTTTTTAAGGAACTCAGCTAGGTTGCTCTCAACATCTTCTTTAGAGTCAAAAGTTAAAATAGCTTTATTTTCCTCAATAAACTTTTCAAGCAGTTCTCTCTTATTTTTAAGCAACGGAACACTCTCTAAAGTTCTTAAGATGAACTCAACATCTTTAGCGAAAGAACTTTCTTTGCTGTTAAGATTTTTGATAAGTGATACTATATAAGCAACATTTATACTGTCTTTTCTAAGAAGTTCAATTTCAAAATCTATTTCATCAATAACAGAGGCTTTATCTCCATTTTTTCTGCCACCAGTTAAAGTGTCATACATATCAATATACTTACTCTTGAACGATTCAAACTCATCTTTTTCTATATCCAAGTCATCAAAACTAAAATCAGTAAATGTTTCTAGTCTATTCATTACTCTAACTATGTTTTTGAATAATTCAATGAAATTAAGTTTATTGTCCTCAGTCTCTAGTGTATCCACATCTTCTGGAAGAGTAACTAACTCTTTCAGTTTTTCAATGTACTGATTAATAATTCCTACATATTCACTGTAGTCTTTCATAAGAACTGTTTCAACTGCATTTTCATCAGAGAATAATCTGATTGCATCATCAGTTCTTTTCTTAAGGTTTCTAAAACAAACTATATTTCCATGCTGTTTATTAACATTTAAAATTCTATTTGTTCTTGAGTATGCTTGAATAAGTCCATGATATTTAAGGTTTTTATCAACATACAAAGTATTTAGATATTTACTATCAAAACCAGTAAGGAACATATTTACTACAAGAAGAATATCTATTTTTCTCTCTTTTACTTTTTTAGACACATCTATAAAGTAACTGTTAAATCCATTATCTTGGTTAAGATTAAAATTATCTCCAAACATTCTATTATAATCTGCAACCATTTCATCAAGATATTCTCTTGGGTGTTTACACTCATCACTCTCAACTTCAAATGTACCCTCGTCATTTACTAGGTCAGAGTTTGCCTCGTATGTAAATATTCCAGCTATTTTTAAGTTATGGTCTTTTTCTTTAAATATTCTGTAATATTCAATTAAAGTATCTATGTCGCTTATAGCAAAGATACTTTGATATTCCCTGTTAGAAGTTTTCGCATTATGGTGTTCCAGTATGAAGTCAACTATGTTTTCAAGTCTTTTTCTATTAGAAAATACTTCTTTAGTATCAATACCGTTTTCTACCATTTCATCTGGGGATAAATCGTCTCCGTTTTTATCTTTCATATTGAATGTAGAATAGTATTCAACTGAGAACCCTAATACATTTTCATCATCAATAGCTTCTTTGATTGTATACTTATGTAAGCAGTCATCAAATAGGTCTTTTGTTGTTTTATATCTAATTGCATTATCTGCAAAAATTGGAGTACCAGTAAATCCAAAGAATTGCTTATTAGTAAAGAACTCATTAATTCTTGCATGGGTATCCCCAAACTGTGTTCTATGGCATTCATCAAATATGAATACAATTCTTTTATCTTTTACTTTCTCCATTTGTTTCAAGTAATGTGGTTTGGATATTGCATTATTAAGTTTCTGAATAGTAGTAACTACTACCTTTCCAGTTCCTCTTACCATATTAGTAACAAATTCTTGAGTATCTTCCACTTTACTTATAGACCCCGGAGAGAAAGCATTAAACTCTTTTGTAGTCTGATAGTCTAAGTCTTTTCTGTCAACACAGAATACGACCTTATCTATTTCATCTAAGGTTGCTAAAATCTGACTGGCTTTAAATGAAGTAAGTGTTTTACCACTTCCAGTAGTATGCCAAATATATCCGTTTCTATTAGGATAATCTTTAACTCTTTCAATGATTTTTTCTACTGCATAGTATTGATATGGTCTAAGTATCATAAGTGCCTTTAAAGTTTCATTAGTAACTATGTATTTAGCAAGCATATTACCTAGATGTTTTTTGTCTAGGAATGTTGCAGTAAAATCAGTCAATCTATTTTTCTTTAGGTTATATTTATCAGCCCAAGAGAAAGTGAATGTATAGTTAAGTTCCTTGTTGTTACTAAAGTATCTAGTATTTTCTTCATTACTGATAACAAAAATTTGAATATATTGGAATAAAGTCTTGTATGAATAAGAGTGTCTCTGGCATCTTTGTATCTGGTAAAATGCTTTCTTCAGCTGAATAGTTTTCTTCTTAAGTTCTATCTGAACTAAAGGAAGTCCATTTACTAAGATAGTCACATCATATCTATTTTCATACTGACCTTTAACAGTTATTTGGTTTGTAACTTGAAATATATTCTTCTCTGGTTCTTTCATTTCCAAGAAAGAAATATATTTCATTTCTCCTTTATCAGTTAAAAGTTCAAATTTATCTCTTAGCTTTTTAGCTTTTTCAAAAATAGTTCCACCTGCAAGATGAGTAAGTATTTTACAGAACTCACCCTGAGAAAGTTTTATATCATTAAATTTTTCAAGCTGTTCTTTAAAGTTTTTTATAAGAGAATCTTCGTCTTTAATGTTTGCAACTTCATACCCCTGTTCTGAAAGCTGTTTAATCAAGTTTCTTTCTAATTCCTGCTCAGAAATCATAGTCCCACCCCTTATAAACATTATTACTTTAATTTTAACATATTATACTTTATTTTTTAAGAAGCAAATTTGCTTAGGGTAACTAAATCATTTTATTATAAAAACTGTTGGTCTTATTTTATTAATCATGTAAAAGTCAAAAAATTACAACACATCATTTCCTCATTATTTAGTCCATTAACTTAGATTTATTAATAGTTCTCGCCATTTTTAGAAGCACTGCATAGGTATTCATTACAATTAACTCTTTTTCTTCCTCTATTCTTGTCAGTATTTTTCTGACTCTAGTAATGGCATTTTCTCTAGTATTTTCATTCTTAATTGCGATATTTATAGCTCTTCTTAAGATTTCATAATCATAAATATATCCTTTATCACATAAATCAAGAAGATTTTCAAGAACAAATATTTCATAGTTAAAATTTATATTCTTTCTTTTTTCTATCAATATTTCAGCTAATTCTTCCCCCCATATATCATATAGCATATCTATTTTATTTATATTTAAAGCATAGTTTAAAATATATTTTTTATAATCTTCAAAATAAGAACCTAAAATATCAAATTCAGCAAATCTCTGACTATCAAAAGTTTTTCTTAGTTTTATCCTTTTTGAAACCTCCATTCTTATACGATTAGGTAAATCTTCGTATGCTTGTAATATTTCTTCAAAAACTTCTTTATCTAATTTCTTATTTAAATTTTCATATTGGTTATATACCATCAACTTGTTATTTGCTGATTTATCTGATTTTCCATTATCTGAATAAATTACAGTTTCAAAACTTTTATCTATTATATCCACAAAAGCCTTAGGTCTCGCCCCTTTTTTTAATTCATTATAAACTACTGCACAAATACGATAGATATTTTCATAACCAGTAAAACTTTCTTTATCGTCCATATAATATGTAAAAGGAATATCTACTCTCAATAAGCACAGCTCTCCTATATTTTGTTTCCAAAACTCATGTTCCATTATATTCTCAGCAAAATACTTCTGCACTTCAAAACATTCGCTTCTTTTGCTTATAAGATAAGCATTATTGCCATAAAAGTATCTCGGGTATGAAATCTTTATTATAATATTTCCTTTCTTTGAAACTTCTATCACATCAGAAAATGTATATCCATAAGGACTTTTCAAAGAATTAATTTCCATAATAAAACTTTGAACTAAATCCATTCCTAAATCACCAGTTACTGCTAAACTAACTTCTATTGTATCCATTAACATCACTCCTTTATTATTAAAGTAAGTATATAATTTCAGTGAGCACTCATTTATTCATCTACACTTCGTTTCGATTCATATTCGTTCTCACTGATATAAAATATAAAAAAACAGCTAAATTATAGGGTTTTTAACCTATTTTTAGCTGTTTTAACCAAAAATTATGTATGATTATATTCTTAAAAACATAGCTTAATATCATACTATAAATAATACACCCCCAAGGCAGTGGGGGTGAGTAAGTTGATAAAAAAAGCAAATTACTTATGATGGTATACCTATTTATGTATATCATCATAAATAAAAGAAAGGTATTATCCTCTCTAAATTCTTATTCTATCTTCTTTATGATTATTTCTTTAGTCTTAATATCGTATTCAATATCTACTGTTCTATTATCTTTTGTTATACCAAGATTTCTTATTATATCTTGATTAATATTGATATTATATCGCTCTGCAATATCTTTCTTTGCTTTTCTGTAAGATAATCTTTTTCTCATGATATCTATACCTCTTTCTTCATAAATGAGTTGTTATAATTGCTACTTTACAAATTCTTAAATAATTTAATCATACTTTGTATCTTCTCACAGGTATTAAATATTATGACTCTTTCTCTTATTTCATTTTTAAATATTAATTTTCTTATGATAGTTACTGCTCCTTCTTTCGTCTTGGGATTTCTAATTTGATTTAAAGCTTTTCTTACAATTTGATAATCTAGTATTAAATCAATATATTTATAAAAAAGTCTCTCATAGTCTGGTTTTCTTCTTGTAATCTCATCATAAAGTTTATCAGTAAGTTCATCGGTTTTTTCTTCAATAACACTTTCAATACTTTCTTCATTCAATAAATTTTCTAGTATGTAGTCAATAGCCTTATTGACAAAAACTCCAAATACATTAAAGTTTCTGAATTCATCTAAGGTCATTACTTTTCCTATTTCTCTGTCTTTAGAAATATTTACAGAATATTCAAATCTCATTCTTTTTTCTAAATTTGGAAATTCTTCACAAATATTTTCAAATGTATTTTGATTATATTCATATTTCAGATTTTTAAAATGACTACTAATTATGACTTGTTGATAATACTCTCTGTCGTAACTTCTATCAGAAAAAATAATTCTACCATATCTTTCACTTATCAACATATTTTTTTCAGAACCAAGAGTTAAATTTCTTTTCATGTAAACTTCTTCTAAAATTTTAAAAACATTTTTATAGGTACATATATCTTCTTCTGAATCCATCAAATAGATAAAAGGTACGGTAACTCCCACTATTCTTATTTTTAGATTACAAGTTAATGAATTATTTTTTAATAATTTTACAAAATCTTCCTGTATTTTAAAACATTCTTCTGAGCTATTAATCAAAAAAGCATTTGATTCAGAAAAATATTTTGGATAAGAAAGTTCTATGTTAAACTCATTTTTCCCAAACATTCTTATTATTTCACAATATCCTGTTCTTTCTATTATCCTTTCTATTTCTTGAATTTCTTTGTTCGTCAAATCCTTTTCTGAATCTAGTATTAAACTTAGTTTATCCATAGTATTTTGCCTCCTCTTAAAAATTTTGAGAGCTAACCCCCCTCTTATTACAAAGGGTTGTTATGCAAAAATAAAAAAGCCATAAAAAAAAACAACCCCTTACTTTACAAAGGGATTGTTAGATAAAAATTAAAAATATTTTATTTTAATTTATTTTATTGTATGATGATATAAATGACTTTTTGATGTTCCTTTATATACTGTATGATATTTTACTTGTTCTTTTTTATCATATTCTACTTCATGCCAAAATTCCTTTTCTTGATAATTCTTCATAAACAATTTTCCTTGTTCATCATATACTGTTTTGTCAATCATAATTCCTTCATTATCATATTTGACTATTGCTTTATAACCATTATTATATTTTATTTCCTCTTTAACTAATTTTCCATCTTTCATAATCGTTATACTTCCATCATCATTTATTTCACCATCATAAAGACTTTGTGCAATTCCTTTTATTACATATGAGTAATTGATTCCCTTTGACACATAATCTGGATAATTTAATAAACTAGTTCGATCAAAAGTAAATTTCCCTTCTCCATATAGTTTTTCTCCGCCAGTATAAGTTAATAATATTTCTCCTACAAACATCTCATCTTTCCATTTTCCTTTACCTTCAAATATTTTTTTCCCATTTAATGAGTATAAAGTAAAATCACCACTTGGTTTACCATCTTTAAAATCTATTTCATATATTGTCGTAGTTGTGTTATCTCTATTGTAAACTGTATACTCAACCCAACCTTTAGCTGGTTTTTTTCCTGAATATAATATTTTTCTCCCATTTTCATTTTTTATTTGAAATGGACCATCATTATTATCACATCCTGTTAAAATAAACAATATTCCCAAAATGATTATACTTAATAATTTCTTCATACTTCTTCTCCTCATACAATATTTTATAGTAGTCTTTTAATTATAAAACTATTTTAAATTTTATATTCCTGTTATATATTGTAAAGTTTCTTTCAAATTATCTTTATTATTACTTTTCATTACAAAAGTAGGAGCATATACATATCCTTGCTTATCAAAATATATTGTAAAACTTATTTTTTCTTTTTTATGCTTATATATCAATTCATAAGTATCATTATTTATTATTTCTTCCACTTTAAGTTTGAAATCATCTTTATTTAAACCAAGCCTTTCTATATATACTTCTGCAAACTCATCCACTGTTCCAATAGTATCATAATTAAAAACTGAATCTACAGTTCCATATCCAAGCTCTATTATAGGTGCATTTTTAAAAACCTCTATTTGTTCAGAATCTCCACATCCAATTAAACCAAATCCTAAAATTAAAATTGCTATAATTTTTATAAATATTCTTTTCATAGTACATTCCCTCCTATTTTATATGCATCTATCTTATCTTATTTTATTAATTTATATTTTCCTATTAAAGGTAAAGGTTTTACTCTTCCTTTTACTACATTTATTATTCCCATTATAAAGAATACAAAAGAAACAATTAAACCTATTAATCCAAGTATCCAACCTAAAATTGGAATTATTGTTATAAAACTTGATACAATTGATAAGATAAGTAATAATAGCCCTTGATTAGAATGATATTTTATAAATCCTGAATTAGGTTTAGTTAAAAATGGAATTAGCATAAAAATTCCTAAATAACATAAAATTGCTAAGTTTTTATGTTCTTTTATATCGTCTTCTGTAATTTCAAAGCTTTCTTTTTTTGATTTTCTTGATGTACCACAATTTGGACAAAATTTTACATCATCTGATAATATAGTTCCACATTTCTTACATATAGGATCTAATAACTCCTCTTTCTCTTCAGTCTTAACTTCTGTTCCACAGCTAGGGCAAAATTTAACTCCTTCATCTAAAACTTTTCCACATTTTTTACAAATACATTTTTTTAAAGTTTCTACTGTTTTTTTTATCTCTCCTTCCTTTTCTTCAGATATGCCACAATTTGGGCATACTTTTACTTCTTCTTCAAAAGAAGCTCCACATTTTTCACAAGTTTTCATAACTCTACCTCCTATTTTTTATATAAATATTCTTATTTAATTTTCATTTCCTTTAGCTACATTTAAGCCTAAAGAAATAATTTCTTCATTTGTTGTATTAAATTTTTTTCCATTCAAATCTAAAAATACAAGCATAGCAAGTATTCCTATTCTTTTATTACCATCTAAAAATGGGTGATTTCTTATAAGGGAATTACAAAGCTGCTTAGCTTTTTCTTCTACATTTTTATATAAATCTTCCCCGCCAAAACTTATATAAGGAGAGTTTACAGCCATTTCAAAAAGTCCAATATCTCTTATTCCTCTTATACCACCTGTTTTATCAATAATTTTTTCATGCAAAAGCATAATATCATCAATGGTTAATTTAATCATGCCAGCTCCTTAAATGCTTCATAATATTTTTCAAGGTAATAATCAGCCAATTCTTCAAGTTTTTCTTTATTTTCAAGTTCTTTTATCTCTTCTTCCATAGTCTCCCCCTATATCAGCCGATAATTTCAATTTGGCTTATATAATAAGACTTTTCATCTAACAGTATCATAAGATAGTCAGTATCTTCATCTCTGTAAATACTTTTTATTCTGCCCTCAGCAATCCCTGTTCTTGTATGTATTTTTAAAACTCTATATTCCTTTTGTGCTGATATTAAAAAGGCTATTTTCTCTCTAAACAGATTTATTTCTCTCAAAAATGGTGGTAATATTCCATAAGATGAAAATATTTCCCTTATCATCTCTGATTCTGTAATTCCATCTATCCCTTTACGAAGACTGTTATAATAGACTATATTCTGCTTATATAAATTAAACTGTAAGTATTCCCCCTGCTCAAAGGACATCATATCTTGACAGTAATTAGACCTAAATTTCAAAGAGAATTTTACCAATATATCATTGCACAATTTATATCTTGAAATAGAAAAGTGCTTAACATCTCTATTTATAACTTCTATTAAATATTTGGGAACTAAAGCTCTTATATTATCTTTTAATTTATCTTGTCCGTCTTTGTTCAATTTGCACTCTCCTTTCTTAATATAATTAAATTATAGCATTAGTTACAAATAGATAAAATCCATAGGATATTTTTTATTTTATTTGTATTTATATATATTTTTTAATGAATTTTATATATATAAATTATTTTTTAATATTTGATTTTATTAAGTTTTTAAATTTTAATACATATTTTTTATATATGAAAAAATAAAAGAGAACTCTAAATATATATTCAGAGTCCTCTTTTTTATTTTACTTCATTCTTTTTTTCCAGTGGTTGCATTTTATCTGTTCCACTTCAAATATATTTTCTTGACATAAAAGGTAATAGTAACAGAACCTATCGTCTTTATCAAACCATCTGCAATTTTCACATTTCATTTTATACTTCCCTCCAAACATTCCTCATAATAACCGAAAAGTTCCTCAACATCTGTATAACTAGCAATACTTGTAAATTCTTTACTCAGGAAAAAATCATATAAATCTGCTAAAGACATCTCAAATTTTATTTTTCTTCCTGTATCATTGAGAAAGCTCCAAATTTCATGGTAAAAATTAATTTTATAAGCCATACCAAAAATCTCTTTTTTGGAAAGCAAAAGGACTTCATTTTTGAAGTCCTCATATTCTTTATTTATCTTCTTTAATCCTTTTATCATATTTTTCCTCCATTAATTTGCTAAAAGTCTTTTACACTCTTCTATAATTTCAATATCTTTAGCTTTATCTCTTAAGTATTTAATATAGCTTCTGTCGTTATGGTAAATATCTGTTAATGTTTGTCCCTTGTATTTTCCAAATGTAATTATAATCTCTGTGTTTTTTGATGGCTCTGTTTTAGGTTTTGTTTCAGTTTTAGCTTGGCTTTCTTTCTCTTCATTTAACTGAAGTTTTGGTGTTTCTGCAAATACAAATCCTTTCCCTTGTGGCTTGATAGGATACCAGCTGTTCCTTGTATTATATAAATATCTTCCGATTCCAAAACCACTGCTTGCAACTCTTTTAAAAGCATTTGATATTCCGCCTTTTACAGATTCAAATTCCGTTACACTTGCTCCATCTTCTTTTTCTATCCACTCATCATTTATTCTGATGGAAAGAGTACATAGAAATCCTCCTTGAATTTCCTTGTAGGAAACTTTCCAATTTTCAAATCCCACAACTTCATCAAGTCTGTTTTGTATAGCTCTTGCCTGTACATAAGCAAGAGCCAGTCCCATTGTCTTATCAGAGTTTGTTGCTCCAACTCTAAATTCTAAATCTTTCTCATCAAATTTTTCTTTTAGCTTTTCATATATTCCTTTCATAAAATCCTCCTAGTAATCTTCGGGAAACATAATAGTCCAATATCTTCCTTGTGATTCATCACTGCCTTGTACTGCCCATATATTCATTTTCCTAAACTTGTCATTTAAAGTATGCTCTTCTACTTCCTCTGGCTCTTCCTGACGGCGAATCATTTTATTATTTTCAACTTCAAATATTTGAAACTTATCCAGATTTTCCTCAGAACTCTTTCTTATTTTCCTTTTAAGGAGATGAATAACTTCTGCCACAATCCTTAAATCCAAATTTTCATAAACATTCTTTGTCATATAAATATTTTCCATTTTTTCCTCCGTATGTTCTTAAAAACGACCTCGTAAAATCGTTTTTAAGACCTTTCTTTTTTCTTTTTCAATATTTTATTCAAAAGAAATATAACTGCCTATAAATACCATTTAAATGCTTATACAGATGTCTTATGTATAACTCTTTATTTTTTAACATCTTAATCATTCTAAGTTTTTCTAGTCTTTATTTTCATTTTTCATCTAAAATTTTTTCCCAGTTCCTTTTAAATATTTTTTGGCTCTTTCTCCATTTTACCCCCATTTTTTTGCAAATATATATATCTTTTTCCAACTCAGGATTTAGGAAACTTATATTTACCAATACTTTTCTAAATCCTAAGTTTTTCATGATTTTTTACAAGGATTCCTATTTTCCTTCTTAAAATCCTGAAATTATATCTTGGATTCCTTGTTTTTCCCCGTTTCCATATATTATTTTCTCCATTATTCCTAAAACTTTCTCAAAGGATTTTTCAATATCCACACCTCTTCTGTATGATGAAAGATACTTATATGTTCCTGATGTGTCTAGGTCAAAGTGAGTTCCAAATATTAATGCTCCAAGTTCAGCTTCTATTTCTGCTCTGCTCTTTGATATTTTTTCCTTATTATCAAAATGGCAGTTATAATGGATAAACTCATGTACCATTACAGCTGCCATATCAATACGGTTATTTGATTTTTTAATATAAATAGTTTTTCCATCTGTCTGCCCTGAAACTTCATCATCATAGAAAGTCTTTTTAAGTTCTATAGGTGCATACTGCTCTACACATTTTTTTACAGCCCTGTAAAGTTTCATAGGAGTATATTTAAAATCTTCTGATGATTTCATTTCTACATCTATACTTGGAATTTCAACTGCATTTTCTGTTTTTTCAACTTGAGATCTGTCAAATACAGATACAGGTTTATAGCCGTAAATTTCATCTTTTTCTTTACCGTCTTTTATGATATTTCTAATAAGAGGAACAAGTATTGAAATTGCTCTGCTGCCTTTTTTCACTTTATATCCAAGCTCATTCCATTTCTTAATTCCTGCAACAAGAGTTGCATTTGGATTCTGCTTATAAATTAAAATTGTGTTCCGTATGCTGTAATCGTAGAAATTATTCTTTCTGAAAGCTATAAATTTTTTAAGTTCATCTGAGTTTTGTAAAAAGTCCTCTATTTTTTCCTCAATCCCGTTTTTCAGTTTTATCATTTTTTCGTCCATCATTTTCAATCACTTCTCCTTTTGAAATTACTTTTCCATTAAAATCACTTTCATACCCATAAATTAAGTTCTTTAATTCTTGTATCATCTTATCTGTAAAGAGTAATTATCAACTATTCTTGCCCCTTTAAGTTCGCCGTTGGTCTTAATGTATTCCTTAATTTTTTCCTTATCGGCTTTTCTTTCTTCTGTTACTCTTACAAATTCTTCGGGAAGAGCTGCCATGTCATAAACATCTACAGCAGAGCTTCTTCTAAGTCCATAACTTCCTAAATCTGTTTCAATTTTTTTCATTTCAAGAGCCTGCAAAGTGCTTACTAAATAATTTTTAAGTCTTTCAGCTTTATTCAGTCTTGTTCTGCTTAATTTTAAAAGCCTGTCTGATTCCTCCTTTGCAATTTTACTTTTAGCTTGTAAATCTTGAATGTATTTTAAAAGAGATGAGCTTTTATTTTTCAGCTCATCTCTTAAAAATAACATCATCTCACTATAATTTTCTTTATCTAAGTCATTTCCATCACTTTCAAGGAAAATATCTAAAGTATCTATCATTCCTTGTTGAATTTCATAAAGTTTCATTCCTTCCATTCTTACCAACCCCTTATTTTTTATTTGTTAAATCGTCAATAGTTCCTAGTGCTGTACCGATTACAATCAAGATACCACCAACTACTCCAAGTCCTAACATAATTTCATTCCTCCTTTGCTACAGCCGTAAAATATAAAAACCAGTGCATTTCTGCACTGGTAACTTTTCTTATTATTAAATCTAAGTATTACACTATATAATATATAACTACTTTAAAATAATTTAATTGAAACTAATTTCTATCTTTTTTATTTCTCCTAAAATATCGACTTGTTCTCTTCTCAAGTACAATTCTCTAATTTGAGTTCCATCATATTCATTATTACCGTTTCTTTTAATGTATCTTTCTAAAAACTCAATACACAAATATTTTTTCTCTACATTATTAATAACAAATTTTTTTTCTTCTAATAATTTAAATATTAAAACTTTAGAATTAATTTCAGGTATGTTAAGATAATCTAAATCATCATTACACCATTTTTCTAGTCTTCGTATTGCCCTCATATCTTTTTCTTGTAAAGTTTCATCTTCTGAAAATTCACTTTTAAATTTTTTATAACTATTAATCTTAACTGCATAGCAGCTGCCCTCTTTTAATTGCTCTTGTGCAGATGTTTTTACATCAATACTTGTATACTCTTCATAAAAAAAAGAGTAAATATCTTTTTCATATGTTACATATTTTTCTTTTTTTATATTTTGTGGCTTCATATCTGAAATATTTGAACCTTGAGAAAATAAATTTTTTATATATTCCTGATTAAAATATATTATTTTTTCATAGCTATAATTCTCTTGTATAAATGCCATTATACTATCATGCAAAAACAAAAATCTATATAAATTTTTTATTTTATTTTCTGGCAGCTCATTTTTATATCTTAAAATTATTTTTTCAATAAAAGTAAAATTTATTACTCTATGTCCCCTCAGATAGCCATTACCTATAATCTCTGCTGTTTTACTATTTCCAAGGACTTCATTGGAAAATTCTTTTTTGGTCTTTAAATTTAATATAGTCATACATTCTAATACTTCTTTAATTAAATTTATATAATAAAAAATAGCAATTCTTAAAGGTGTTGATAAAAAATATCCTTCATTTAACTGTACATTTTCTTTTAAAATAAACTTTATTATATCAATCTTTAATTCTAACAAACTTTGTTCTTCTTCTAAAGATTTTTGGATTTTTTCATCATTTATATAGCTGTTTTTTATTATTCTCAGATGTTCTTTCAACTCATAATTTAATATTTTTATACAATTAGCCTCAGCTCTTGTTAAATCATTATTATTTTCACTTTCTTTTTCTAATTTTTTAGATATAGTTAAAATTTCAGGTATTTTTTCACATAAATTCCCTTTGTGACCATAAAATTCATAATTATAGATAAATTTTAAAACTTCTTTTACCATATATAAAACTTTTGTATTACTTTCCTCTTCTACATCACATTCTTCTTTTTCAAAAATATATCTACAATCAAGCTCACAATCTGTTTTTAATAATTTAGACAATTCGGAAATCTTTATTAAATTTTCTTGTTCAAAAGTGGTATTAAAATATAGTTTTCCCACATTGTCTTTAAGCATAAAAATTTCTTCTAATTTTCTCAAATTTTCTAGATTTTCTATATTCTTAATAACTATTTCTTTCTCTGGAGTTAAACTTAAATTCTTAGTTTTTTCTATTAAAATCTTATAATCTCTCTTGTACTCTGCCGCAATTTCAAAATTGTTGCCGAAAAGTAAAAACATTCTATTATCCTCCCTATTAAATAAAAAGCATTGACAAAAAAACATTGACAAAAAAATTATTTTGAATTAAACTTTTATTGTTAATAATTAACTTCGAGAGTTTGTTAAACGATATAAATTTATTATTAACTTTATAATTTAGTATATCATGATGAAAAAATTTTTTCAAGGAGATGAAAATGGATTTACAAAAAATATTAAATAATGCTTCATATAGTGAAGACTACTCTATATATGTTTCTTTACTAAAAAAAATTTATGCCTCATCTCATGTCCAAAGGCTTCTTCATAGTTACGGTGGTACATATACAGTCATTGGGGAAGGGATAGTCAAAACAGAAGTAATAGAAAAGTTGGAAAAAAATTTTGACCTTTCACTATTTATATCTAATTTTATTCCTGTAAGAAATGAAGATGAACTTAAAGCATTGCAACATATTTTATCTGAAGGTCAAATTCAAATAGAGACTGATAATGAAGATGTTGACAAAAAAATAAAACTTATAATATCTAAACATATTACTAAGAAAGAAGAACAAGAGAAAGTTTTTGAAATAGTTAAAAAATCGGAAAGACTAGACTTAAGTAACTTAAGAAAAAATATGACTAAAGTGTATGAGATTGTAAAATCCCAAGGAGCATTAACTGAAATTTTCCAAGCCAATCCTAAATTAAAAGTAAATAAAAATACTTTTGTTGCAAAGAGAGATTATGACTCTAAAAATACAAATCAAAATTCAACTAATACGGAGGTGTAAACTACGATGGATGATTTTTTATCTAAATTATATGACAAGTTTTCTTCTGAATATGGTGCTGAAAGTGTTAAAAAAATTATGAATGAGCTTCTCAAAGAAAAAGAAGAAGAAGAAAAGAGAAAACCTTATAAAGTTATTGATTATCCTCCAGAAAAGGAAATTAAACAAAACTTTTCTCAAGAAGATGTAGATTCATTAATATTTAATGAAAAATCTACGGTAGTAAATAAAACAATACACATCACAAATATTTCTAAAAGTCCCTATGGAGCTACTGGAAAAATTGATGTAGGGCAAAAATCTTATGATATACAAATTCCTCTTCTCAAAGGAGAAGATAAGGCATTTTTAAAACAATATAATGAAAAAGATATTTTATGTAAAGCTGATATTACACATAACGAAGATATCGATGCCTTTATTGTATCTTTCCTTGAAATCTATGATATTTGTTCACCTGAAGAAAAATGGAAAGAGCTTTTAAAAAATAAATCTTTAGCAGAAAGAATTGATTTTTGTATACAGGCTTTTGGCTTAGACCCTAAAGTAATGCTTTACCACGAAAAAATAATATTTATTTTCAGAATTATTCCTTTAATAGTAGAAAAATTCCTTATGGTAGAACCTTCTAAAATGCAAATAGGTAAAACTGAAACCTATTCAAAGTTAGGATTTGTACCATATACTTTACTTGTTACTAGAGCAAACATGTTTATTGATGGAAGAAATGGAAAAAATGGTATTTTCTTTGAAACTCCGATTTCTTTAGTGATAGATGAATTTACCAAAATAGAGGACCTTGATTTTATTACGGCAATTCAAATCTATATGAACGGAGAAAAATATATAGGAAGTATACAAATTGGTTATAATTCCGAAAAAAAATCTAATGTATCAGTTGTCTTATTAGGAAACTTTAAACAAAATAATCTTGATTATACAAAAATTTTTGCAAATAGAAAAAACATTTTTAGAAGGACTATTATTGATTCCAGAGATGGAGAAGCCTTGGTTTCAAGAATAAATGCCATTCCAAACTCTTGGGGTTGTAGAACTTTATCTAAGAATTTAATAGCTGATTCTAATACAAACCTTTATAATCTGGAAATATTAAAAAGAGCCATCCCTTTATTGAGAAAAGAAAGGCTTGATCTTCAGGAGATATATAAAAATCTAGAAATTTCAAATTCTAATTTGAGTGTAAGAGCAACTCAGTCTATAGAAAAAAGTTTTGAAGGTTTTATAAAACTTCTTTTTCCAGAGTTAATTGATGAATTTTCCAAAGATTTTATCAATAGATATAAAAAAGAACTTTTATTCCTATATGAAAGAAGTGTTGAAATGAGACTTGTAGTAAACAGTCAACTCAAAATCATAAATCCTTCAAATAATATACAAGATATTTTTTCAGAATTACATTCTGAGCAAAAAAGTATTCTTTTCAATATAAGAGAACCTCATGTGGTAACTCCACATAGGATTATAATTGATTTAGGAAGAACCATAAAAAAAATTCCATTAGATACTATTGGTGTAGAACAAAACAAAGCTGAAATAGAATTAATCAAAGATTATCATAGTTTTAGAGATGATTATGAATTTGATGAGATATCAGGCATATTAGAACATGATGATTTCTACACTTGTCACGAATTAAAAAGAAAGTATAAAAGAGGAGATTATTGGAGTGAAGGTTTAAAATACAACTACCTGACAGGTGAACTTGAAGAAACAGATATATCTTCTCTAAGAGATTTTATTTTCTATTATTTAGAAGTCAACGAAAGATAATATGCAATGATTATATATTATAATAAAATTCCTGCTTAGAGTACCAGTCTAAGCAGGAGTAAAAGAACCACCACTAAGAACTCTTGAATGGTAATCCTCATCATATTAAAAGTATATCATGCTCAAGAGAAATTAGTAATAACTATTTTCAAAGGAGAGGATAATTATGACAAAAGACGTTAATATTACTGTTTTCGAAACAGATATTGACTGCACTTCTTTAATAGCAATACTTGTTAAAGAGATGCTCGAACAAAATAAATAATATCAAATAAACAGGGTTGAGAAACTCTCAGCCCTGTAAAATTTAGGAGGATTGATTTTATGACAAATGTTGTTGCTTATGCAAGGTTTAGTTCTGATAATCAGAGAACTGAAAGTATTTTAGCTCAAATAAGAGCCATTGAAGACTATTGTAAAAAGAATAAATACCATCTTACAAAAATTTATAAAGATGAAGCCATTTCTGGAACTTCTACTGAAGACAGAGAACAATTTTTGCAAATGATAGATGATTCAAAAAATAAAAATTTTAAATATGTAATTGTACATAAATTCGATAGGTTTGCCCGTAACAGATATGACCATGCTTTATACGAGAAAAGACTTGAAGATAATGGGGTTAAACTTTTATCTGTAACTGAACAGTTAAGTGATTCTCCAGAAAGTGTTATCCTTAAATCTGTACTTACTGGAATGAATGAATACTATTCTCTTAATCTTGCAAGAGAAGTGAGAAAAGGACAAAAAGAAAATGCTTTAAAATGTATCCACAATGGTGGTATCTGCCCTCTTGGTTATGACTTAGATGAAGATAAATCGTATAGAATAAATGAAACAGAGGCTAAAGCTGTAAAACTAATATTTAAAATGTACCTAAATGGGTTAGGATATGCAAATATTGCCGACGAATTAAATTCTCAAGGATTTACCAATAAGTTAGGGAAGCCTTTTAAGAAAACAAGTATCAGAGATACTTTATTAAATGAAAAATATACTGGTACTTTCATTTTTGGAAAAAAAGATAAAAAAGGAAAATTAACTGGAAAAGAAATAAAAGTAGAAAATGGTATTCCTAACATCATCTCAAAAGAAGACTTTGAAAAAATACAACTAAAAATTAAAATGAGAAAAAGAACTGTTACAGGACGTTGTACCGCTAAAACACCATATCTGCTTACTGGTTTGTGTGAGTGTGGAGAATGCGGTGGCAGTTATTCAGGTGGGTATAGAACTGTAAACAGAAATAAAAGTGTTTACTATGGTTATCAATGTAGAAACAGAAAAGATAAAACTAACGACTGCAGAAATACACCTATCAGAAGAGAAATATTAGAAAATATAGTTATTTCTGCTTTACAAGAAAAAATATTTTCTACTTCTCAGATTGATATGGTTCTTTCCAAAGTTAATTGATTTAAAGAAATAAATAATGTATAATATTCTTGA
>ERZ773142.948-NODE-948-length-19578-cov-17.6856_pt1 | contig 19578 bp, 24 predicted proteins | sample MGYA00580853_ERZ773142 | MGnify/ENA primary metagenome ERZ773142 (study PRJEB29015, sample SAMEA2737862) | human gut metagenome | biome: human gut; feature: human-associated habitat; material: faeces | place: China | collected 2012 ... | reverse complement strand
CTGTTATAGTAAGATTATCTCCTATTTTAACTCTTCCTAACTCTGTTTTACTTGCAACTTTATTTGATACATTTTCTATATCTTTTACAATCTTAGATAATTTCATAAATGACCTTGAAAACTTTCTAAAGTCAGCAGGATTTTTTAATCCTAAAACTTCAAGAGCATAATCTTCAGTTATTAAATCATCAACTTCTGTATTTAATTGATTTTCATCAGTAATTACTTTACTCATATTTTTTACCTCCTTTAAGAGTTATTTTTTACAGTAATTTCATAAAAAGCTGGACTAAATTCTTTTATATGTTCTAAAAAGTCAGGTAGACTTGTAATATTATTAATATTATCTTCAAGAATAATTGTCACAGTTTTCTTTTTTTTATCATTTATCACATCAATTACATTTCCTAGAATAAAAAGTTCACACATTTTTAATATATAAGCAAAATTAAAAATGCTGTATTTTGTTATTTCTCTTGCAATTAATATATTTTGTCTTAATTTAACTCCAAGTTCATAATTTGTATTAATACCATATATTTTTTCAAGTCTTTTTAAAGAGATAGCTGTTGCTGTTGTAATAGATAAACTTGATATATATTCACTTTTTAAAAGTTCTATTTTTTGTAGCTCTCTTGATATAGCTTTTGCAAGTTCTACAATTAAAGGGTCTTTTCTCTCGTAGCTTGGAAGATTATTTAATATTCTTTCAACGAAATCTTTTGAAGCTGCTACACCTAAAACTGTAATAATAGTTTTAACTTTTAATTCAAGTAAATCTTTTTTTACTGTTATTAATTGCTTTGCTGTTACATCTGATGAAACCATTAATCTATCTTGAGTATTAAAAGCAAAATCATGAACTATATCATCTAAATAACTTTCTAGGTCAAATTGTAATTGTTCTTCTACATATTTTTTTAAAGCTATTTTTGACATAAAACATCACCTAGTCTACTTTAAAAATGAAAAATGCTTGAGGTATTTTATAAATATCTGCTGCTCTTATTTCTTTTGTATAGTCTAGACCTGAATAAGCCATTAATTCTCCACCTGTTTGCTCTGTAAATAGCCCTATATGAGTTATCCAACCCCAGTTTTCAGTTGCAACAGGGAAATTTATATCATTACTGTTATATGTTTCCCCATTAACAGGCTCTTCAAATATTATTTGTTGTCTTTGATATGAAGCTCCTGTAACTTCCTGAATATTTGTAGCGTTATCAGTAGGATTGGCTTTTAAAAGTCCTAGATAGAAATTTTTCTTTCTAAAATAGTCATTTATTATTAAGTTTTCTCCTTTATGCGTAAGTCCTGCCATTTTATCCTCCTATAATTTCTGCAAAGTAATTGATTTTACTTTACATAATTTATTTTCATTTAAAACTATATCGTTTCTAGTTCCTGCAACTGTAACATCTCCAATTTTATTGAGACAGCCTGCATGCTGAATGATTTCTACAATATCAAAGTAATAAATTTTCTCCTTGAAAAGATTTTCAAAGAAGAAATTATTTAAAACTTCTGTCAATTTTGTTTTTGCAGCTTCATCATTAAAATCTGAACTGATAGAGCCTTTTACAACTATATCAACTTTATTAATTTCAACTCCCTCAACTGTGATATCAATATCAGAGATTATTTCTAAATCAATATAATCTTTTACTTTCTTTTTTAATTCTTCAGAAACTGTTTCAGTGTCTTTTTGAGTTATAACAAGTTTTACAGTACCTGCACCATTAAATCTAGGAATACAATGAGAATGCTCCACTCCTGAAACTTCCTTTGCCTTATCTTCAAATACATATTGATTCCATGAAATACGAGGTTTTCTTATATATTCCAAAGCTCTTGTTCTTAGTTCATCATCTGTTTCTACATCTTTACCATTTATGATGTTCTCTAAGTTTTCTACACGAGATAGTCCAGTGTATTCTTGCCCAAATTTATTTATCTGTCCTACTTCACAATTTCCTATTACTCCTGCTTTTGTACATTGAATATTTACTATTGTAGAGATATTTTCTATTGTTTTTTCTTCAAGAACTTCATATTCTGTTGCAGTAGATGAATTAATAACAATATATCCTTTTTTTATGATACTTCCATTTACTCCTGTAATTTTAACTTTTCCAGTAGATTTTACAGCTTCTTTTCTTGTAATAGCCTTATCAGCACAAGAAACATCTAAATCTGTTCCAGTAGCTGTGTCAATAAGTCTTTTATCCAGTTGCTCGGAATAATCATCTTCTTCTTTTACCATTTCAATCGCACAAGATGTTATTATATCTCTTGCAAAACTTCCTTTTGAGGTATTATAAGAAATCATCTCTGCCATATCTTCAACTTTTTTATTTATTCTTTCTAATTCTGCCATTAATTTTTAAGCACCTCCTCTACCTCAAAGGCTGTATCTTCAAGTTCAATAATAAATCCACAATACATTTTGTCATCTATCTGTATAAGCTGCAGATAATGAACTTCTTTTATATCTTTATGATTTAATAAAGAGTTGTAAATATCATCTTTTATAAGCTCTATTAAGTCCATATCAGGATATAGTTGTTGTCCTCTATATTTATAAAGATTTATACCAAAAGGGTATCCCACATCTTTTATATAGCAGTTCCACCTATCCCTTTCAGTGTAGAACAGCTTTTTTATCCATTGTTTTATAATTTCAATTTTGTCATATGTTCTGCTAGGCTCTAGTCCGTTATATACAAATTCTCCTTTATCAAAATCAAAGATAACATCTTTTTCTTTTATAGTTTCTTCTGCTTGTATTTCTTTTTCTGCTTCAATTTCAGCTATATTATCATTAATTTTTAAATAGCTTATAGGCAATGTCATAATCTCACCACCCTGTCTATTAGATAAAAATATTCTTCTTTATTTGTAGGTAACATAAGAACTTTATCTCCTACTTTTAATGTGTCTGTCCATGTAATACTTCCAACTGTTTTATAATTTCCTGCCCCTTGTATAGTTCCATGAGGATTTGTTGCTCCTAGTCCACAAGGTTGGTTTGATGTTGTAGCATTAATAGTAATATCATTTATAGTTCCATCAAGTGAAAATTCTCTTTTATAACCTACAATTTTTTCTATGCTAATCATAATTTTATGATTTTTTATAATAATTCCATTTTCAAGTTTAACTTCTAATTCAGGAGGAGCTTTTACGACTTCTCCTGTAACAGCTCCAATCCATAAAGGATTATCTCTTTTCTTTATGATTTCTGCTAATTTCACAATGCTTTTATGATATTTTTCTGTTTTATTCATAATTAGTTCACCTTCTCTAATTGCATTGTGCAATTAAACATAGTTTCATGATTACTGAAAGTATATGTAATACTTATAATTTCATATACTCCATTTATTCCATAATCTTGATAATTTATTTTTAGTAGTTCCCCATCAAAAACAAATTCACTTAAAGTAGGAATTTCTAGAGATATTGTTTCTTTAACCTTATTTTCTTGTGATAAAATACTATCTGCTGTAATATTTCCTCCATTAAGGTCATTATCTTTATAAGATACAAGTTTTTGCATTAATCCATATTTATCAATATTTCCTTTATCTTTAGCTCCACTCATTTGTATATATTCTTTTCCTGATGTCTTATAAACCTTGATAGAATTGTGCATTTCCTCAATAGACTGTGTTCTCTTAGGCTCTTTGATATAGTTTAAAGCATTAAATGAATAATCGTTTAAAATGGCTCTCAAACTCTCTAAAGGTGTGTACTGATTTCTTAGAAATTTATTTTTTTTACTTCTCTCAAAATGAAATTTTGTATCTCTATAAAAAAATCTAAAATCTTGATTTTCTAAGTCCTTTATATTTTTTATAATCTCCTTGATGATTGCTCCTAGAGTTTTGCCAAAATAAATTTTATCTATCATTGTATTTGTAGTTTCAATGTTTCCTGTTTTCCCACCAAAAGTTTCAATTAACTTTCTTACTACAATAGAGCTTTCAACATCTTCAAATTGATATATTTCTTCATTTTTATTAAAGTACCAAGCATAATCTACTGCCTTAAATGTCAAGTTTGTAATATCTCCTGAAATTATAATTCCTGAAAATATTTCTTTATTATCTAACTTAACAACAATAATATCTCCAATTTCTATATCATTGAAAATATTGTTTCTTGTTATTTGTAAATCTAAAATCCATGCAAATTCATTTATAGATTTTTTTAATTTCATACCGTCTTTTACGATATTAGTTATATCTACTGTCTGACTTGCTGTATTCTTTATACAATAAACTCTTTTCATATCTACCACCTACTTGCTCAAGTTGAATGCAGACGGTTTAAATGAATAGAATTTTGACTCGTTCTCATAAATACTTGGGTCTTTTGCTTCTTTGAACTCAATAGTAAATTCAATATCTCCTTCAGATGTTGTACTGTATTCAAATTTAGTAATATATACCTTTTGTACTATACCAATACCTGTGATAACTAATTTTAGTGGAGATTTTTTTATTTTTAATTCCTCTAATGTATTTGCACAATCTATGCCAAATAATTCATAATTTGATGAAAAAGGATAGTATACAGACGGAAAGAAAGAAGAAAAAGAAATTGTATGAAAATCTGTATCTTTAATGTAGTTTATTTTACCTGCTATTGTATCTACTGATTGTTCTATATTATTTGCAGAGAAATTTATTTTTGCAGGAACAATAGGAAATTTGAATATAGATAATTCAACACCATTTCGTTCTTCTGCAACTGATATTTGTATATTTTTCATTATTTTTGAAAAAGCATATACTTTATTTAAAAGTCCTGTTTTACCTAAAAGTGAATTAACATTACTTGCAACTCCACCTGTTATTTTTTGTGTTGCCCACTCTGATAATTGTGTTTTAGGGTCAACATTTGCTAGAATACTTGTCTTTTTTAATCTTTCTAGTGCTTCATTTACTATTATTCTCACCCCCTACATATTACCTAGTGCTATTGTTAAATCTTCTACTACTTGAGAAATAATGTCTTCTTTATCATTCTTAGAAACATTAATTTGAACTCTTGAATTATCTGAATTTTTAGAACTTAATAAATCTTTTATAGATAAAAGAGTATCAAGAATTTTTTCCTCCATTGTTTTTTCAGGAACTTTATTTTCAGATGAAACATTTTCAGAGTAAACATTTGAAGAAGTGTTAGAAGAATTATTAATAACTTTAGAGCCTTTTAAGTAATATCCGTTATGTTTATAGTTATCAGTGCTCTTAGTAGCTCCACCACTAAGTAATAAATAATCTGTATTTTCTCCTGCAGTTTGTGGCATATCTCCAATAACAGCATTTGTTTTTTTAACTTCATCTTGTGCTGTATCTTGAAGAGTTTGATTTTTCTTTTTACCAAATCCAAATAAATTTTTTATACCATTTACAGCAGATTTACCAACATCTATAACAATTCCTAATCCTGTAAACTTCTTAATATATCCCCATAAAGTTTTTAATTCACTAATAAGCCACTGAACACCTTTTCTAAAAGTTTCAGATCTTTTATACAAGAAATAAAATCCTGCTCCTAAACCTGCTACTGCTCCGACAACTATTCCTATAATTCCTGCTGTTGGTAGCATTAAGACATTAATTAAACCTAAAACACCAGCAAAACCTCCACCAGCTAATTGAACTATTCCATAAGCTGCAGCTAAAGTCCCTTTTGCTCCGGCTAGTAATAAAGATGATTTACTTAATAATAAAGTAGCGACATATACACCTGTTGTAGTTGCTTTATATGCTATAAGAGCTGTTGTAACTCCAGTAATAGTAAACATAAAAATATTTGCAACTGTACTACCTGAGTTTAACCACTCTAAAAATGTAGTAAATGTATTAATAGTAGATGTTGTTATGTTTGTTACAGTAATAAAAGTAGGTGCTAAAACTTCTATAAATGAAATTGAAACACCTTCTATTGCTGATTGAAGATTTTTAAAACTTCCACCAAGTCCACTGTCAAAAACTTCTGCAACTTGTTGTGAATATCCTTTTGATTCATTTAATTTATTTAAGAGTTCATCTAATTCAGCTTGAGGTGTTGCCATTAAGCCTGAAATAACAAGTCCTCCTTCTCTTCCAAATACTTGGTCAAGGAAACTTTCTCTTTGTGCAGGAGCCATTTCAGCTGTTTTCTTTTTAATATCATCAAATATTTTTAAGAAATTTCTGTATTCTCCATTTTCTGTAAGTTGAACACCTGCTTCAATTAATATTTTGGCTTTGTTTTTATCTTTTAAAGTTGAAAATACAGCTCTTAATCCTGTACCTGCCATAGAACTATCTATTTTTCTATTACCTAAAACCCCAAGTACAGCTGCTGTTTCTTCTAAAGACATCTTAAACCCATGTGCTCCAAGCCCTGCATATTTCAATGATTCTCCTAGTCCTCTAATATCAGTTGTAGAAGCATTAGCAGTTTGTGCTAAAACATCTCCTACTCTTTGGCTTTCACTAGCACTTAAATTAAACATTCTTAATGTTCCTGCTGTGATTTCTGTTGCTTCTGCTAAAGATAATTGACCTGCTGTGGCTGTGTTTAATATTCCAGGAGTAGCATTATAAATTTCATTAGCTTGGAAACCTGCTTTAGCAAATTCAAATTGAGCTTCTGCAGCCTCACTAGCACTCCATCTAGTAGTTCTTCCTAACTCTTTTGCCTGATTTCTAAGATTATCCATTTGCTCAGCTGTTGCCCCTGATGTAGCTTGAACTTTTCTTATCTCATCATCAAAAGCAACAAATATATCAGTAGCTTTTTTAACTCCAATTCCTATTGCTGCTATACTAAGATATTTAGTCGCTATATTTTTAAGATTATCAAGGTCTTTTCCCGCATTTTTAGCTTTATCACCTAGGGTATCTATTTTATTTCCTAAATTCTCAACTTGTTCTTCTCCATTTACAGAGGTAAGAATCTCAATGTACTCTCTTTCAGCCATTATTTTTTACCTCCTTTTATTTCACATTCTAATTTAAAACATGCGTCAAGAAATAATTTTTCAATAGGTCTTAATCTTACTAAAGGTTTTCCAAAGATATTATGACCTTTTAAAGCCCAGTAACAAATTCTGAATAAATCAGAATCTGTTTTTATTAGTTTTTTATATCATCTATAACTTGTGCTTTGTTTCTTGAGATCATCATTTCTCCTAGAATAGATGACATATCTTGTATTTCTTCTTCTGTAAATAATTTTTTTACAAGTGCTTCTGCATTATTTACTCCAAAAGTTTTTTGAAGTTCTGTATCATTAATATTAGGCATTATCATACATTGAGATATTGCATAAACATCTTTCTTATGTTCCTGTATAGCAAGTACTTGTGCTGTTGTAGGTTTTTCAAAAATTACATAAGGTTCTTCAATTCCAAATTCTAAGAATCTTTTAATTAAAACCTTTTTTTGAGTTCTTTTTATATTATCTCTGTTTTTTATTTTTTCTGCATTGTGCATTAAAGCTTCTATTTTCATAACTAATCTCCTTGTTTAATAAAATTTATTAAATAGGTATGATTAAGTTGTTAATAATCATACCTGTTTAATTATCAATATCTAAAAATATTATACATCTGCTATACTTTCAAGAACTTCAATTCTGTCTGGTACACATGATAGAGTGAACTCTCTTTCTGTAAGTTCTCCATTCTTAAATGAACCTAAGTCAATATCTCCTGTAAATATGCAATCATTAAAAGCTAATGCTTCTGCTCCTCTTGCTCCAGGATCATCAAGCTGTATATTTATAGTTGTCATAGGATTTAGCATTCCTGAAACTACTGATTTAAGAAGTTCAATTTCAGTAGAGAATACTTTTTGAAGTTTAATTTTAATTTCTATTGATGAAGATGTATTCTTTTTACCTTTTTGTCCACCTGCTAAAAGAACATCTTTACTGTCTAGTTTTAATTTAGCCTCAAATTCCGATATTTCAGCCCAGTGTCTGCCATTTATATAACATTTACCAAAGCTTCCTGAAACGACATCAGTTTCTTTAAAAACAAAATCTGCCATTTTTTATTCCTCCTTTTATAGATATGCTTCTCCTTGGAAATCTTCCATTACATCTGTTGGCTTATAGTCTGGGATATATGCAAACACAATATCATCTGTATTAGCTCTACATAGTTCATACTCAGTTAATTTTTTAGCTTCTTCTTCTGTAATAGGCTTTCCTTTATATGTTCCTTTTTCTATAATCCAACTTCTTACAGCTTCAATATCTATTTTCATTCTATTTTCATTTGCAGGGTCTAGCTGTCCTGATTTTTGGAATGTTGCAAGATAAGCATTTACTGCTCCAAGGAATAACAATTTATTTGAATAGATGTTTTGATATTTTCCTCTATAAGAGTTTATAAAAGTATTTCTAATATCTTTTTGATGTAAATCCATGATTTCCATTTTTCTTATTTTAGTAAAACTTCTATTCATACTGTCAGTTGCAGTTGTGAATGATGTTACCCCTCTAAGAATTACATATTTACTTCCATCATAAGATGTAAGTAATTTACCCTCTCCAATAGCTGTGTTTTCATCATCTACTGTTGTTGTAAATGCTTTTAACCAAGATTGCTCCATATTAGTTATAGAACTATTTAAAGGAGCTCCTGCACATAAAGAACCAATACATAAAGTATACTCTTGAGCTGTATATGCTTTTTCTTCAAAATCTACTATTGTATGAGCTGTTTGTCTTACATCATAGTCAATTATCCAAGGTTTATCAGGTTTTGCTGATGAAGCTACGATTAATTTTATTGTAGAAGTATTATTACCAAGTTTTACTGTTTCTATATTTCTTATAGAGTTTATCCATGTTTCTAGGTCAGAAACTACTGTTTCAGGCTTATCTTCTCCTGTTGTAAATGGACATACAAGATAATTTGGTTCTTCTATAGATATTTGTTTTAAAACATCTTGAAAATTCTCTTTTGTAGCTTTATAACAAACAACTTTAAAAGGATTTCCTCTAAATGCCATTGCTTTTAAAGCTGTATAATTATCTTTTGTCCAATCTTTTTCGTCAATTTCCACTGCTGAATAATATTCTTTCTTTGTAACTTCTGGTTTAGTAGTATCAAACATAATGACACCAAGAACACCTCTTACACTTTTAGAAATTCCAACAGCAGCTCTTTCTATAAATTCTAACTGAAATTTACATTTTCCATTTAATCCTGCCATTTTTACCTCCTATTTTTCATTTAAAATGTATCTGTCATTTAATATTTCTATGTCCATGAATTTTTCTTCATCTAAAATTCCTTTTGTATTGTCATAAGTACATTGAATTTCAGCAATTCTCAAAGTATCTCTTTCCTCATCTATGGAATATGATATTCTATACCCACTATTACAAAAGAAATTAGATGTTTCAAATTCTTTGGATAAATCATTTTTTATAAAGTTTTTTATTTCATCTCTAAAATTAAGAAGTCCATCTTTTTCCCTAGATATAATATAAAAAATTGAAAAATCTATTGTTTTTTGTTTTTTTACTATTTCTTCACCTGTAATAACAAAATAAATTGTTTTTGGAGAAATATTTTCAGGAAGTTCTTCTTTATAAAAAACTCTCCATTTATTGTTTTTTTCTTCAAAATATCTTTTAAAATATTCAAGTCTTTTATTAATCATGTAATCACCCAACCACAATGATTTTTGCTATTTTTTTCTTCTTGTCTGTACTATCTTCTTCAAGCTCCATAACTTCCTGCCTAAATAGTTCCAGAAGCTCCAAAAGGCTTTCTTTTTTATCCAAACTTTCTTTCTCCAGTTCTATACCTTCAAATAATTTCCATTGAATATACAGTTCTTTAGCAGCATACCAGTTATCTTCTGTAAGACTTTCAATTCTATTTTTAAGATATGTAGTAATGAATCTTTCAGCTTTCTTATTTAAAGATGTTATACTGTCATCTTCTAATTTTTTCTTAAATTCATCTTTTGTGATTCTTAACACATCAGAAACATGTTCAATATAGACTTCTTCAAAATGTTCAATCTTTATTTTAGGAATATTAACATTATTCATAATTTCTCCTTATAAGAGAGAGGGGAATAAATCCCCTCTAATTTTTTATGTTAAATCTTGGACTTCAATTATTTTAATCAGAGAAGGATTTACAACGATAGGACAGTATCCTGATTCTCCAAGAGTTTCTGCTTCTCCTGTTTTTTCATTCGCTGATGTTTCTCTAATTAAAACATCTATTGCTTCCATAGTTGATACTCCGCCTGTAACATTTACAAGCCCAGCATAAGCAGGTAAGAAAGCTAAATCATTGTATATAACAATTTTTTTAGAGCAATCTATTAAAGCACCATCTGTTCCTGTAACTTGTGGTATCATTACTAAGTCAAATCCAAATACATTTAAATGTAATTCAAAATCTTTGTCTTCTGTTTGAACTCTTGTTACTTGTGCAGGAATTACTTTATTTGAAGATGTATTATATGCTTTTTGAATTTCATAGAATACTTTTTCTCCAACTAGAATTTCAGAAGCAGAAACTTTTCTGTTTTTTGAAAATTCATTTAATTGCTGTGTTAACCAAATAGCCCATTCTTTTACATCTGCTTTATTAACTTGTGTTTCTTTTCCAAAAGTATATTTAACTTCATTTTTTGTATCAGGAGATTTATAAGTTCCTTTTAAGAAAACACCTGCTGAAATTTCTTCTTGAACTGTTTCAATAGATTGTTTTAATCCTGCAATTCTTCTATCTCTTTCATAAGTTTTGTTGTCTACTTTTTTACCATTTACATAGATAGGAACACCTACTGGTCTATTTAATTGGTCTTCTGCAAAGAATGGGAAACTATCTTTTATAATTTCAGGTGTAACTGATTGAATTACACTTCCATTTAATTTTGCAGTAGGGAACTCTGCTCCTCTTTGTAAAATCTTAGCTTTTCTTGCAAATTCCTTTACTACTTCAAAATTAATTGTAGTCATATTTGTTACATAAGGAATTTTTCCTCTTTTAATTCTTCTTGTAAAAAATCTGTTTACTACATGAGGGATTTCTCCATATACTCCAACCCATGCTTCTTGTTCTCTTGTTAATGCCATATTATTTTACCTCCTCTAAAGTTATTCCATTTCCCCATAGTTCTTTTACTACATTGAAATCATCTGTTAAAGTAGCTCCTTTAACTTCTGCTGTATTAAATACTGTATTTGGTACTGCTACTAATACAGGAACATCTCCTGATGTACTATCAGCTTCTGATAATGCTATTGTAAAAGCAGGTTTTTCTGTTTTTACATATTTAACTAATTTTCCTGTTGTTTCATCATAAGATAATAATTGACCTATTTCAATTTTCCCTTCTGACTGTTTTAACATAAAATTTTTACCTAAAGGTCCTGAAATTTTATAAACTTTTGTATCAAATTCAGTAACATTTTTAACTAAATTACTCATAATATCCTCCTATTCTTGTCTTTGTATTTTTTTCTTCATTTTCTTCTGTAAACTCTGCTGTTTTAGTAATGTTTTTAAATAGATGTTTGAATGGACTATCGCCTTCTGCAAATTCTTTTAATTTTTCTGCCATTGTAGATTTTTCAGTTTCAGAAAATTCAATTATTCTTGAATATTCTTCTTCCTCAAAAGCCTTATTAATAGCAAATTCCATTAAAGGTTTCATTACTGGTGGGAACATAGAAATAACTTTTTTCTTTGTTTCTTCTCTTTCTGCCTCTCTTGAGAACTCTGCTTTGGCTCTTTCATAGATTTCTGTAGGTGTTAAGTTATCAACTGGTTTAGCTAATACAACCATTCCCAAAGTATCTGCAATAGTTTTTAATGTATCTTGAGAAAACTCTGCTGTTTTTTCAACTGTATATCCTGCTTCTTTTAATTTTTCAGCATAATATTTCTCATTATCTTTTCCCCACATTACATCAAATAAATTTTGCAGCTTTACTTTTGTAGGGTCAATATCTTTTAAGTACTCTACAAACTCATCAATTTTACTTTGCTCGTCTTCTCCCTCTGCAAATTCTATTGTTTCAGTTTTTTCAAGAGCTGTTAAATCTTGGGAAAATTCACTGAATGATTTATCTAAATCCTTAATATGTGGTGGAGCATATCCAAGCATTGCCAAATGATTAGGCTCTCCATTTTCTCCAATACCGATTGAAAGATTTGGATATTGTTCTTTTATGCTTTCTCCAAAAGAATTATATGTAAATTCTCCTATAAGAAAACCGTCATTATCTACATTAGTAACTTTACAACTTCCTGCAATGGGAATAGCTGTTACTGGATAGCCATTATTTATCCAATCCCCAATATGTCCTGCCGTGATATTAAATTCTTTCCCTATCCAAGACTTCAAAGTCTCTGTTGAATAGTTCCCTTTTTTACCATAGTTTCCTGCTTTAAATATTTTAGGCATTTCAAAACCTCCTTTCTCTTATTTATTTAATTCTTTATACTTTGCCACAACTTCATCAGTAATATATTTTCTAAATTCTGCTGTAACTGGATGTACAATATCTACATATTTATTTCCTTTTTTTGAATTTGGGAAACATACTATTAAACCTTTTTTACCGCCAATAACTTTGGCATTATGGATTACCAAACAATCCTCCAAAGTAATATCAGCATAAGATTTTAAATTTCCTGTAGTGTTTTTAGGTGTTCTAAATATAATGTTTGTAATTTTCATTTTTTACCGTCCTTTTATAATATATTTTGTTAAAATTGCTATGTATTTTCTTTTCATTTCTTCGTTAATACCCATGTATCTATATGCTTGAATATCTCCCCAAGGAACTTTTGCTCTTCTTAAATGAGCATGAACTGTAATTTTTCTTTTATACTTGGAAAGCTTTCCATTTTTTTTATATTTTTTTATTCGTCTTGTGTGTTGTCTTACTGCATAAGTCCCTTTCCATAAAGAGCCTTGCTCTGCTCCTTGATTTAATACTCTTGCATAGATAATATTTGTCCCAACTCTTGCATAATTTCTTCCGGAAGTATTTCTGAAAGAGTTATATAATCTTCCAGTGTCTTTAAGAGTTTTTCCGCCTTGCTCTTTAGCTCTTTTTGATTGTTTCCATTTATCACCGTCAAAACTGTGTTGTCCGTCAATATTTCCACGAATCTCATTTTTCATGTCAACAGATATTCTCGTCATAGGTTCTTTAAGATTTTTACATCTCTTTAAAATCTCCTTTAATTTTTTTGAAGCTGTTCCGGAAACTTTTATTCCCATTTAAAAGTCCCTTGTCTGCTCTCTGCTGTTGTTTTTACATTATTCCAATAGCTTTCAGCAGGATTTCCTTTAAATGTTTTTACATCTATATTAAAATCATCTTTAGAGATTTTAAGATTAAATCTTTTTAGTTCCTCTTTACTACGAGAAATTACAGTTGAACGACAATGAAAATGATTAGGTGGATAATATGCACTCCAAAATGGGTCATCATATTTTTTTACAACTCCGTCAAGCTGACGGCAAATAACCGAAGTTCTGTTGTCTTCTATTGCTGAGTATTCCCAGTATGGATAATCTTCTATAACTTCCATTTGCTGTTTATAATTCCCAATGCTGTATTGTGTCATCATATTAGTTCTATACACATTCTCAAGATAATATCCTTGTTTTCCCAGTCCTGCTTTACTTATAACTTCCTCACAATCTTTTATCCATTGTCTGAATGTAGTTCCCTCTTCAAGAGATTTTTTCATATTGTCAAATAGCTTTGAGGTAATCTCCAAATCAGTAGATTTTTTAAGCCATACAAAGTTTGCTCTGATATCTTCTGTTACTTCTTCTATCGTGTCATATAATACAGGCATTTTATCTAAGAATGATTTTATAGCTTCTTCAAACTTCATTTTGAATGGGTCAAATTCTTCTATAACTTCATTAAAAGTTGTATATCTTGAATTGCTGAAACCTTTTATCCTTGAAATTATTAAATCATCTTCAAGCATTGAATAATCTAAGTTGAGTACAAAATCATCTCCTTCTTTTATATTCATTACTTGTTCAATAATTTGTTGTGAGATATTTTCAGTAAATTTATTTAATTTTGAAAGAACATAAGCATTAAATGTATTTGCTCCCTCAATAGTATTAAATAATTTCTTATCTTCTTCTTCAGTAAATTCTTTTATATTTATTACTGAATTAGTTTTTTTTAATATCTTTGTATAATCTATACCTAAGTATTCTCCAAGATATTCATTTTCTAATTCATAACCTGCTGTTGAGAGTTTATTGATATTATCTAATTTTATTCCAATAAACTCTTGCTGTTTTTTATCAATTTCAACCTGTTCTTCTTCTGTGACTACTTTTTCAAGTTTCCATGTAAATAAACCAGGATTATATCCAAAATATTCACTGTCAAGCTGTATTAATTGATATAAGCTATCTGAACAGAAATTACATACTTCTTGTACTACTTGTTCAAATCCCTCTTTATGTATCTCTCCTAGAGCTTGAGTACCCTTTCCATTTTTACTACTTGATTCAAGTGTTAATGTAGAGCCTAAAAGATTTTGAATAAGCTTTTCTTTCTCCGCTGCATATAATTTTGTGTATATTTCAGGATCTAAATCTGATAATCTTATAAATTCAAAACTGTCTTTTAAAGAATGATTTCTATTAACTGGAACACCTATTGCATTTTTACCTTTAGCATTTAAAACTGTTTTACCAATTTCAGCAGCTTCTTTTTCATCAAGGTTTTCATCATACGGGAATACTATAATGGTATCTCCATATTTTTCTGCTAGTCCTCTTAATTGTCTTGAGAACATCTCTTTATCTAAAAATGCTTGTTGGCAACTTTCAAATATTGTTTTTCCTGTTGGTTGTGCAGGATTCCATTTATGAATACATAATAAGAACTTATCTCTGTTTAAATCAGTTTCATTTGTTCCTATTCTTAATACCCATTTTTTATCAGATGTCTTATATGTAATATACTTATACGGAATAGGTACTAATGAATTAATTGTAAAATCTTCATTATAGACTATCTCAAAACAACTATATCCATAATATCTTGCTGTTATTAAATGATTTATAATTCTATTAAATTTTATATTTGAAAATCTTTGATTGATTTCCTTTGCTTGTTCATCATTTTCAGGATTTTCAGCAATAACTTTTAAAATTCTTCCCGCTGTTTCTCTCTCAATCTTATTGAGTGCTGAACTAATATCAATATCTAAAAGTAATCTATCTATTGTTTCATCTGTTATCTTATTAGTTTCAGGAGAACTCTCACTAAATAATTTAACAACTGCTGATGTAATAATTTCTTTTTTTTCTTTATTCTCTTTTGCCATTTCTCACCTCCTAAATACCGATATATTTTTTCTTTTTAACTCTTTCTTTTAATGGAATAAAATCATATTCCTCTAAACCATAACTCATAGAGTCAAAACTATGTGGGTCAAGATTATATTTTCCTGCTTGAATTTCTCCGTTTTTATCTTTCTTATACACACATTCCTCAGCCTCTTTTTTAGTATTCGGACATCTATTTATATCAATTACAATTCTTGAAAAACTTCTTAACAGCTGTTCGTGGTATTCAACAGAGCCTTTTCCTTTTGTCGCTCCGTCAATGTTAAATCCCTCATCATAAAAATCTGCTATCGTCTGAGATGAAGCACTATCTGCATAAATTGGAATATTATTATCTTTCATAGGCTGTAACCCTTGCATTAATTCCTGTGTAGTTTTACCTTTATCATAATATTCCCAATATACATACAGTTCATTTAGAACTTTATTAACTGCCATTTTCAAACCACAGGTATATGAAATAGAATGTCCCCAGTCAATACCTCTGTATTCGTCCCTTTTAGTTAATTTTCCCTGAACATATCTTTCATATACATTTTCTTCAAAGACTGCATTGTATAAAACTAAATCTCCGTCAGCTCCAAACTTTCCATCTCTAGCAATTCTTTTAATACGAGGGTCTTTTTCACTTTCCAACTCATAAATAAAACTTGCAGGAAGAAATGGATTGTCCCTATAAGTCGAATGATGAACTTTTATAATGAAATTTTCCTTTGTTCCGTTATCAAGAATTATTGTTTCTGTTTTCTTAAGAAATCTTTTTTTATAAAGTTCTTCCTCATCAAAGTTAAATCCCTCCTCTGTAAAGAACATTCTATATACAGAAGAAAGACGGGATACAGGATTACACATAAGAACTAAATGCTTTTTTATATTCAAGACTCTCAATCTTTTTCTTAACTCTTTTATATCTTCCATACTCAGCTCATCAGCTTCTTCTATTAGAATATAATCAATATTTTTAATAGATTTTAATTTTCTCCAGTCATCCATACCTTTAAAAATTATTTTTGAGCCATTAATTTTATTTTCAGCCTCATAAGGAGATTTTATTATTTTCCATTCATCAGATACTCCAAGCAGAGAAAAAGCGTCTTTTAAATCTTCAAAGCAACTATCTTTTAAAGTTGCATATACTTTTCTGACAACAAGCACCTTTCTTTTCTCTTGGGTTGCAAGTAATGCTGTCTTTAAAAATCCTGTAAAACTTTTTCCGGAAGAATATCCACCAATCATAAGAAGAATATCAAAATCATTATCTAAAAAAATATTATAAAAATGTCTTTTCATTGTAAGTTCTATCTCTTGCAAATTAATCAACCACCTTTACAATTATTGCTCTATCTGAACTCTGTATTTTTTCTTCTTCTGTTTTATTTTCAAGTTTTTCAGATAATTTAATATCTAACATTCCTAACAATTCTGCTTGTCCCTTCATAGTCTTAAGAACAATATTTGTTGCTCTCTCTAAAACTATTGCATCATCTTTTAGTAGCTCATCTTCTCCCAATTTTTTCATTGTTTTTCTCTGAATGTAGTTAAGAAATTCAATAGCTTCCGCTCTTCTTTCAATATGCTGCTCTCCCTTTTCTTCAATGAGTTTATTGAAAAGATATTGATTAAATGCTTTTTGTTTCTCAATCCACTTTTCTTTCACTGAATAGTTTTGAAGTGTGCTTTCTTTTACTCCGGTTTCCTCTGCTGCAGCTTTTATAGTTGAGCCACTAATAACTTTTATTCTAGCTTCATTAATGGCTTTTTTTCTATCATCTGCAACTGCACCCATAGTTGCAACTTTTTTACTTTCAGGTTGCACCCAGTCATAACCATTTTTTTTATCTCTTGATTTCCAACTTTTAACAGTATTTTCAGAAATACTAAAATATTCAGCTAGTTTTTTTAAAGATATGTTATGTGTTTCATAGTATGCTCTAACTTCATCTTTTGTAGGAGCTCTTGTATTGTTACTCATATGTAATGCACCTACTTATTAAAACATTGTCTTATTACTTCTTGTGCCACCCTTTTCATCATTAAAGGCGGAACAGACATTCCGACAATATATTTTATTGATTCATCAGCAAAATTATAGTCTATTGGAAAAGAACTACACTTTATAAGAGCCTCTCCTGATAATTTACAAGGTTGTTCATAATGAATAAGAGCTCCTCCCTCTGCTGCTGTAATTGTATTAACAGGTTTATCTTTTGAAATTCTATAATAATTAAAATAGCTTCCTCGTGGATGAGCACCTGATAAACTATGACCTGGATATGTTTTTTTCCAAATATCAAATACTCTTTCAGAAATTCTATCTCCATATTTCTTACTTAATGTTTCTTCAACTTCTCCATAAGAAATAGGTTTTTCATTAAAAGATATATTTAATTTTGGAAAATTGTATTTTCTATTCCTTGCAATAAAAAATGTTCTTTCTCTTGCTTGAGGAACTCCCATACTGGCAGCATTAAATAAAAATAGCTGAACATCATATCCAAGTTCATTGAATCTTTTAGCAATAGCTTTTACATAGCCTTTAGCATTTCCCATTATCATGCCTTTTACATTTTCAGCTATTACTACCTTAGGATTTAATTTTTCAACTACATCTAAGAAATCAAAGAATAGGTCTGATAATACCTGTTCTGTCTGTCCTTCTCTGAATTTCTTCTTTTTTCCCCATGCTTTTTCCCTGCTACCTGCAATAGAAAAAGTACTACATGGAGGACTACCATCTAATATATCTAAGTTAAATAATTCTTTAGGCAATTCCTCATTTGGAATATTTTTGAACTCTTGCACTCCCATCAAAAAAGGATATTTTGGATTGTGATTTAGTTTATAAATTTTAATAATTTTAGGATCTATTTCCACATTTCCTATTACTTCACAGCCTGCCAGTTTATATCCCATTGTTGAGCCACCACCACAACTGAAACAGCTAAAAACTTTCAGGCCATTCTTTTCAATATTTTTTAAGTCTTCTAATCTCCAAATATAGCTGTTCATTTATCCTCCTAATTAAATTCAAATCCACACCGAGGACAGCAATGAGAAAAATCCTTAAATTCTTCATCTTCAAGATCTATCTCTTTATTTTTATCCTCATAGGTTTCTGATAATCTTAATTTTCCACAATCTAAAGTTTTATTTATATCCTCTAATTCTATTTGGGAAAATCCAGTAAGAGTTATATCAAAATTTTCAACTGTTAAAGCATTCATTTCATATCTTAATTTTTCTAAATCAAAATCGGTATTCATACACAGCTTATTATGGGCTATTGTATAAGCTCTGATTTGTTCATCTGACATTCCAGTTAAAATAATACATGGGATTTTTTCCATATTTAATTCTTTTGCTGCTAAATATCTTCCATGTCCCTCTATTATCATAAAATTTTCATTTATAGCTATTGGATCATTAAACCCAAAAGCTTCTATTGATTTCATTATTTGTGATATTTGCCATTCTGGGTGTTCCTTAGAATTATTTTCATAAGGAATAATTTTATTTGTTTCTATTTCAGTCAATTTTAAATTCATTTTATTACCTCTTTTTAGTTCTATAGTAATAAGATAAAGGTATCCCATAAGCACGAGTCCCATGTCCATAATTTCCATATATATTAAAAAAATTCATCATTTTTTACTCCTACTTTTTATTTTTTTTATGATCGTTATATAAAGTGTATGCTGTGAAAATTATGCAGCCAAAAGCTATAATATAAAATCCACCTTGAAGTCCTTCTATTATTTTTTCCATTTTTTCACCTCTTTTTCAGGAAATAAAAAAAACAGAGAAACCAAAATAAACCGCTCATCACGGAATATTTAGGTCCTCTGTTGCTAGGTCCTTTAATCATTTAATTGTCAGTTACATTATACCCTGACTTTACTTATTTTTCAATATAAATATGTACTATATCTTCTTAGTTAATTCTATTTTCTTTTGATTATATTTATTGTTCCACATTCACATCTTATAGTAATTTCATTTTTTATAAGGTCATTCACAATGTTCTTTCCAACATATCTTTCTGTTTTTGATGTTTTCTTTCCAATGAATTTTCCACATTTTCTGCAGTAATATGTCATGTGTATCTCCTATTCTTTCTCCAAGTAAAAATTTTATTCTTCCTCCCACTCTGCTATATCTGAAAATTTTTGACCTGCTAAAACTATCATTG
>ERZ773142.947-NODE-947-length-19588-cov-4.49808_pt1 | contig 19588 bp, 16 predicted proteins | sample MGYA00580853_ERZ773142 | MGnify/ENA primary metagenome ERZ773142 (study PRJEB29015, sample SAMEA2737862) | human gut metagenome | biome: human gut; feature: human-associated habitat; material: faeces | place: China | collected 2012 ... | reverse complement strand
AAAATCGAAACAATATTATTTTAGATTTTCTATTTCTTGCTCTAATTGTAATTGTTCAGCTTCTAAATTATTAAATTCAGCTTCTAATTCTTCAATTTTTTCACATATTTTTTCTTTTCTTTTCATTATTGTATCTATTTTCTTTTGTAAAAACTTTAAATCTCTAATACATTCTTTTTGTTTCTTTTGTTGTTTATATCTTTCTCTAAACTCTGCTAATGTTTTTTTGTAATCAAATGAATTAGTTACTTCTTTTATTTCATTGCTTTTTAATTCTAATCTTTTAATATCGTTTATTACCCTAATAGGTAAAGACATTATTTCTTCTTTATCATCTTCATCTACAGTTATATCTATAACTTCAACTTCACTAACATTCTTATACGACAATAAAACTTCATAACGACTTATACAATCATATACAAAACTTCTTTTTAAACCTAATCCTTCAAACCACAAAGTAAATGTTCCACTTTTATAGCTAGATAATAATTTATTAGCATTATATAAAACTCTTGATAATTCATATATATTTTTAGTTGCTTGTTGAAAATAATTACTTGCTTCTTTTTCATAAGACATTAATATTTGTTCATCTTCATTATTTAATTCTAAAGATTTATAGTCCACTAAAAAATTTTCTTCTATTTTAATTTCTGTTAAATGTGTTTCATTATTTTTAGTTGAATTATATTTATTTCTTAAATCAAACTTCGCCATTTTATACTCCTTATTATTTTCTTAATATCTCTAGTATTTCTTCTGATAATTCTGTGTAATCTATAGCTCCTGCACTTCCAGCTTTGTAATCAAATATATTAGTTCCTATAGTATTAGCTTCATTAAGTGAAGTGTTTTTTCTAATTTTTGTTTTCATAATTTTATCAGTAAGTTTTATATTATTTTCATTTTCAAAATGTTGTAATATATCCATAACAACATCTTCTATAGCACTATTTACACTAAGTTGTTTTTCAAATTGTGTTACAAATATACCTTTTACTTTTCTTAAACCTTCAACATCTCTTATACCTGTTAATAAAGTTTCGAATCCATCTAATTCATACCCTCCTAACTTAATAGGTATAAATATAGCATCACAAGCTAATAAAGCATTTGTTGTTAGCAAAGATAAATTAGGTGGAGTATCTATTACACAAAAATCATAATGTGTATTTACCCAACTTAGAATAGTTTGTAAATAAAAATCTGCTTTAAACTTACCAAGTAATTCTCTATTAGCTAATTCTAACAAAGCTGTTGCAGGTATAATATCTAAACATTCATGTATTGTTATTATATAAGGAGTAATATCAAATTCTTTTCTTTTTTCTTCATATTCTTTAAATATATTTCTCATATCATAGATTTTACCTTCATAACTTCTTTTATCTAAAAAGTTTTTAGTACCATTACCTTGAGGATCCATATCTACAAATAAAACTTTTTTTCTTTCTTTTTTCTTCATACCTTCATCTTTTTTATTTCTTTTGCTTATATAAGCAGCAACATTAGCTGCACTTGTAGATTTACTAACCCCACCTTTGTTATTAAAAAAACCAAATGTTATCATGTTTTCCTCCTACTCTATAAAATTTATTTTCCATATTGATAAAAAGCTTAATGGTATATCTTTTTTTAACTCTTCATACCTAGCTATTAGTCTGTTATATCTATCTATTTTCATATCTATTTTTTCAACTGGTCTACCAGAATCTTTTTCTTTATCAACAATTTCTATAAAAGCATCATAATCAAAATCATCTTCTTTATTATTTAGATATTGTTTAGGTATATTTTCTTTTATAACATCAGCTATAGAAACTACTTTGTCTTTTCTAATATTTGTTGAAGAGCTAATATTTTTTTCTTTTTGATTATCTGTATTTTTATCTTTTTTATTTAATTCTTCTTCTAACATTTTTTTATCTTTCTCTGTAGATTTTTTCTTAGTTTGTCTAGTATTTTTTTTACGTTCTAATTTATTTTCTTTTTCATAATTTTTAACTATACCATTTATATATTGAGTTATCGTTGTTGTTATTTCACTATTAAGACTAGTATATAATCTTTTAAGTATTTCTATAGTTGCCTCTTCTCCTATAGTGTTTAACAGTCTATTTATTTTTCTATCTCCATCAGTTTTCCAAGACTTATTAACATATAAATTCTTTCTAGCGTGTTGAACTGCTTTCAATACTTTAGGAACTTCTTTATAATCCGAAGTTGTTTTCTCTGAAGCGTTAACTATTTTTAATTTTTCCATAGTCTTACTTTGAGTATTACGTTTTATTTTAAACATTAAACTTCTCCATCTTTTTTCTGGTATAAATTCATAATCTACAGAAATTTCTGTATATAAATTAATTTGATCTAATGCTGGTTTTAATACTCTAGCTTCTAAATCATATTTATTACCTTGGCATTTTTTATTACATTCAATAAAACCAAAAAATTCTTCCTTAGTTACTTCTACATAACCTCTTAATAAATGGTCTTTCAAAAATTGGTATAAATCCACTGCTACTGGGTCAGTTAATTTTTTCAAAGTAATACCATATACACTTACAAACATATCTGGATTTAATAATAAATTGATTATCTTTTTTGGTATTTCATACTCCAAAATAGTGAAATCTTTTTGCTGATCAAAAGCAACAGATGCTATAAAATTAGATTGTACATCTACATTAAGTTTCTTTTTATTAAGGTAATTAAATCTCAAGAATGTTTGTGATGCTGATAATATTTCTTTTTTTAATCTAGTAATATTAGTATCAAGAGAATTAGCTAGTTGAGTTAAATCTATTCTCTTTTCATATTTAGTAGCTTCTATAACTACTTTTTCTTGTATATATTCTTTTATCTCGTTAATAAGAGCGTTTAGTTGATTATTGTCAAACTCTTTATTTGTAGGTAACATTATCTTATTTTTATTCTTGCTTTCTATAATTTCGTATTTTTTCTTTTCTTTATCAAAAAAATCTATAAGATTATTATGTGTATTAGAATATATTTTAGCTATATAAGAATCAATAAAATCTTTTAATATAGTAGCTTTAATTTTAGATTCTTCTTTACTAGTTAAAAAATATTGTTTTTTATCTTCTACTATAATTTCTATAATTTTAAATATTTCATCCACATCTACTTTATGTTTAGAAAAATCAATTTTCTTTTTACTATATACATTAGAAAATATATCGTCTAGTTCTTTATCATCATTGTGATAAAATATTTTTTTTGTTACTTTTTTAAATTCTTCAGAAAAATGTTCTTTTAATTTAGCTTGTTCTTCTCCTAATAAAGCAAATATAACTTTATGTGCATTAGCTGATATTTTATCTCCTTTTAATTTTGAATAAGAAGTTAAACTGCTATGTTTGTTCAAAATAATTTCAAATTTATCTTTATCCACATTTACCCCTTTTAAGAATGTTAAGTCTTTTTTAGTTTAAGGTTAAAGGTTTCTGGTTTAAGGTTTAACATATAATTAACTTAATAATATCAATACTTTTTAATATACTTTTACCCTAAATAGTAAAGCTAATACCCTTATTATTTTTTCATTTACCCTAATTAAGAAAACTATTACCCTAAATAAGAATGTTAATACACATTACAGAAAATACTTATGATTATTGAATTAACATTAAGTTAATATATTTATATTTTAACATTTTTCACAAAAAAACCAAGCTTTTTTTTAAAAAAATATAATATTTCATTTGCAAATTTGGGTAATAAAATTTAAGTTTTTTGATTATATTAATATTAAAAAATATAATTTATATGAGGTGATTTTTAAAATGAAAAAAGTAATGGTAGTTGTAGGTCATAGCTTTTATGATAAAGGAGCTTATAACAAAGAATTTGATAGACATGAATATGATTGTTGTATGAAAGTAGCGACTAGATTATTTGAAACTGAATCTTGGAAAGATATTGATTTAGTATTAAAATCTCGTAATGCTTCTTATAGTAATTTACCTATTGAGATTAACGAATGGAATCCAGATTATATTATTGAATTACATTTAAATTCAATAGGCACTAAAAAAGTACAAGGTACTGAACATTTATACTATCATACTTCTAAGAGAAGTAAAGCTATGGCTGATATTTTACAAAAGAATTGTTTGAAAGAAATGAGATTGAATGATAGAGGATTAAAACCTATTAAGAGAGAAGATAGAGGTTGTAATATTTTATTAAATACTAAAGCTCCATGTGTAATTACAGAGCCTTTCTTTTTAAGTGGTATTAAAGAACATGATGAATTAGAAATGTTATTATTTAAATACTTTATTTATTTAAGAGATTCTATAAGAGAAATAGTAGATAAAAATATATAATCGTTCCTAAATCGTTCCTAATTATTATTAAGTAGTTTAAAATTAATATGTTTAATCGTTCTTAATCGTACCTTAATTGGTACGATTATTTTTTTATTAAAGCTTATAAAAGCCGATAAAAAACTTATTTCAGGTTAAAGGTATAGGGTATAGTGTTTAAGGTTTAGACCGCAACAAACTTAATAATATCAATAATATTAAAAGGGTATTTACCCTAAATAAGAATGTTAATACCCTTTTTTGAAATTGATTTACCCTTATTAAGAAAGTTAATACCCTAAATAAGAAGGATATTACCCATTTGTGAAATTACATTACCCTTATTAAGAAAGCTAAATAAAACCATTCTTAAATTTATCATTGGTAATTATTTCATAATCATCTACTTTACCTTTTGTAACAATTTGTTTTAATGGTTCTTGATTATCATCAAAAGCAAATCTAATTACAGTTCTAGCATATAAATAAACATTAAATTCATACAATTCATCTTGTATAGTTTCTATATCTTCCATATAATCTAAATCACAAATATTACATTGTAATGCACTTTGATTAAAAGTTAATAAAACCATTAATAATGTTTTTAACACTTCTCTTTCGTGTAAAGTTTTGCATTTGAAATTAATTTTAAAATGATTATCAAAGTACTTAATCATTTCTTTAGTTCCATCATCATTAAAATTAGTATATTTCCATCTATCTCTATTGCCACTAAAATATCCTTGATTACCAGCAGATAAAGCTTTCTTTTTTAAAAATGCAAAAGCTTTAACCCCTTCGTATTCTTCTGATTTTTGATCAGAAGTTTCTCTGTTAGAACCATAAGTTATTCTTATTTTTTTAACTATCTTCTCATCATTATCAGTTAATATTCTATTAAGTTCATTTTGGATAGATTTAACAAAATCTAAAGAGTCATTGGGGTTTTTTATCATTAAATAACTTAATTGATTATTAGTTGTAAGTCTTAACATTTAAACCACCTTCTTTTTAGTTCCAGAAACTTTATAATATTTAAAATCACCATCAACAAAAAAATTAATAGCAGTTATTTTAAATATATTTTCATACTGTATAGGGAATATAACTTCATTTTTATCATCTAATTTAACAATAGCTATATAATCTTTCATAGTTAAAAATTTATAGTTATAAGGAAAATAAAATGTTAAGAAATCATCTTTTAATAATTCATATTTTTGTAATTCTATTATATCACTAGTCATGCTAGAAATGGTAGAATTTTCTACTCTTATTTTATTTGATAATATAGGAAACAATTCTTTACCAGTGCCAAAGCATATAGGACAATTAGGATTAGCTATTTCTATTTGTGGAGCTACCTCTAATAAATCTTCTATATCAACAAAACTATTATCGAAACCATGTTTAGGTTCTGGTCTTTTAGAAGTACATTCACATTGTCCTATATCTCTTAATATAACAACTTGAAATCCTGTTTCACTAATCTTATCGAACTGTTGTTTAGTTATATTCATTAAAACCACCTCTTTTGTTTAGGATAATAATTACCTATACGTTTAACAGGTTTTCCAATAATAGATTGGTCAACAATCTTTTTATCACAATATAAATAATCAAATACATCTTCTATTTGTTCTTCTAGATGTTCTACGTATTTTAATAATTCTTGATGAGTTTTAATCAATTGTGTAGTCATAGTTTCTGTTGTTGCTGCTCCATGTGATAAATCTGCTAAAGTAACAGATATGGTACCTAAAGATTTTTCAACCAAATCTGGAGTTAAGTTTATATCAGTTAAAGCAGTAGATATAATATCTAATAAAACTCTATGGCATACATAATCATTTAGTAAAGCATTGTTTTGAACATAAACCACATCATCTGTAACAGTACCTGCTATACCATAAGCTATTTTACTGTATTTCCATAATAATAGTTTTATATCAAATTCTGTTTTTTCGTTTTCAGTAATATATAAATCATAATTATTAGCAAGTTGTTTTATATGATAAATAGAAGAAATATAGAATGTAGGTTTTTTATGAATATATTCTCTATCTATAATTTCATCATTATATTCAATATGAACTTTATATATATAATCTAATTCAAAGTTAAACGGAATAACATTGTTTATTCTGCCTTTATCGTCACAATGAATATCTACATATATTTCTTCATCTGGAAAATCATCATATCTTTCTAAACAAAATTTCTCTATATATATTTCAAGTTCATCTTTCATAATAGTATCTTTAGTTTTTATAACTATAGAATCATCTTTAAAAATATATTTTAATTTTTTCTCTTTAGCAGGAACAATAGGAATAGCTTCTATTATTTCTTCAGCTAATAAAGATTGTGAATTTCCATTTATATTTATAGTTACTATTAATCTTTCTGTTTCTTTTATATCTTCTAAAAAATGTAATTTAACACTATAAGGACTAACTATTTCTATTAAAAAAAGGACAGAAGAACTGTCCAGTCTTTTTATTTGAAATGATTGTTTATCATATCCTTGACTGTGTTCTTCTAGTCCTTCTATTAGAATATAGTCAGTGTATTTTTTTATATCCATATATACACCTCTATATATCTTTTTATTTTCCTACTTTTAAAAATCCTAATTTAACTTGTTCTTCAGCTGCTTCTATTAGAGTTTTTTCAGTAGATTTTAATTTAAGTACAGGATTACATAATGTAATAAAATGTTCACCTACAGCAGTAAAATTAAATCCATTAAGAGAATAAACTTTTTCAGAATCAACTTCTTCTCTAGTATCTTTTTCTTCTAGCACTTCAGTAGCAACAGCTACTTCTTCTTCCATTTCATCAGTAGCTTTTTTTCTTGCCATTAAGCACCAACTCCACCATTAAGGTCAGCACCATTAATAGCGTTTCTAGCTTCAGTAAGAGATACATGATAGAAAGTCTTAACATCTAGAGTATCATCTGATACTGTAATGTTTTTAGCTAGAAGCACTCCAGTACCACCATACATTTCAGAGAATGTATATCTTTCTGTTAAATGAATTCTAGTTTTTTCTCTTAGTAAATCATTTTCTTCTGCTGATTTAACTCCTTCTTCTTCTAAATGTAACATAGCTTTACTTGAATCAAGCATAATTAAGTTAGTTAATGGGTCTTTACCACATTTAACAGGATTAGAACCATGTTCAGTATCTATATAAGGAACTTTAACTGAACCAGTAAGTTCTGCATTTTTATAAACAATTTCTCCTTCTTGATAGAAAGGAACAAACGGAGTAACTATAAATCTAAATGCTACATTCATTAATCCATCTGGAATACTAGGAGCAATTCTAGTTTTTTCTGGTCTTGTTCCAGAAATCATTGCTCTATAAGGATCTAGATTTTGCCCGATTTGACCTGTAGGTCCTCTGAAGATAACTCCACCATTTTTCTCAACAAATCTTTGCATAATAGGGTCAGACATAAATATTAGCCAACCGATAGTAGATAATAGAACTGTGTCACAAGTTATTCCTGTTTGAATTCCATATAAATACATATTATAGAAATCTCTCAATGTAAATGTTCCATTATATTTACCAGTTTTAAAAGACATACCTGTAGTCTTTCCTAATTTAGCATTTTTAGGGTCTAAGTTATCAAATAGAACTACCCCTTTATTAAATGCAGTTCTGATTGATTTAATATCTTTCCATCTAGCTAGTGAGTTTTTAGCTTCTGATAGATATAAATTCATTAGATTATATTTAGATAATCTCATAGCTTCATGTTGTAATTCAACAGCAATTCCAGATCTTCCACATTTAGCAAGGATTGTTGCATCTGTACTTACAGATAGTAAATGTGGTTCAGTATTTGGTGCCATATCTAATGAAGCCATAGCAACTGAATTAGTTACTGGAAGAATAATTTCTTCATTAGTTCTTACTGTCATTTTCTTAGTGAAGTATTGGTATATAGTTCCTTCAACATCTAATTTTTCAATCATTCTTGTAACAACTTGTCTTACAACAATGTTTCCAGCTCCCATACCATAGTCTTTTGTTACAATTCCTCTTAGTTCTTCTAAATCTCTGAACCAAGTTTCCATATCAACACATTCTCCGTTAACTGGATTAACTCCTCCATTTAACATTGTGTCTGCCATGTTTTCTATGTTAGCTAGTAATTTTCTTTTTTCTGCAACGTCATTCATTTTACCAGAGTCAAATGCTGACATATTTTGATTTCTATATAAAGTTTCCCAAGATCTAGCAGCATCTTCTAATTGCTCATCAGCAATAGGTCTGTATTGATCTAAAGTAGGGTTTACATTTTGTTTAGGTGTATTTAATGGACTGTTAGGGTTCATAAACATTCCATCATGTGTAATATGATTTTGATAAAACATTTGGTTTGCCATCTATCTCTCCTTTTCCTATCCTCTAATAATAGAAGCAGTAACGATTATTTTTTTATAAGTATCATCTTTAATATATTTTTCTTGTCCCATCATGTTGTATAGTTCCATAGGGAATCCCATTGTTCCTCCACCGTGAACATATGCTCCATAAGAGTCTTGCATATATTGTCCTGCTCCTTGTGTATCGAATTGGTCTATAGTTTCTACATAAGTAACTTTTAAAGCTCTTTGACATAAATCATCTTTTGCTTTATCCCATTTACAAGGTAGTCCCCAAGCTGCCATTGGATTTTCTTCTCTATCTGGTTTTCCGTCACCTTTTAAATAATCTCCGATTTTTAAGTCATATTTAGAATCTTCAGTTTTATAAAGTAAAGCAAATCTTACTTGTCCTTGTTTTCTGAATTCTCCACTTTCTTGAGTTAACATAACTTTCATTCCGTTATAACAAGCAGGGTTTTGTAAAACATCTTGAAGAATTAATCCTTGTGGAACATTTCCTTTGAAAGTTCTTCTTTCTCCAGCTTTAACTCTTTTAGACATAGTCTTATCAAGAACACCATATTGTTCATCTAATGCTGTGTATTCTATTTCGATATCTTCTCCACCATTAGCAGGAACCATCATTCTAGATTCTGGGTCTACTGCTGCTATAGTACACATTTGAAGTGCTACTCCCATATTATATTCTGGATTAACAAAAGCAACTGGTAATCCAGCATCTGGACCAGGGTTACCATGTGAACCTAGATTTGGAGATAAATCTTCTGATTGATAAATTTTTCCTCTTTGCCCCCAGATAAGTCCTGTACCATAAGGTTTCATTGTTACACCAGGACCTCTGTTAGCTGCATAAATTTTATTATCCATATTTTCAACTCCTTATTTAATTAAAGAAATCTTGAATTTCTTTTTTGTTTTGTATCTTTATTTTCTTTGTCTTGAATATCAGATAAATCAGGAACTGTGTTATCTAGTCCTTTTAATTTAGCAAGTTCTTGTTTAGCAGAATCAAGTTGAGCTTGTAAATTTTTAAATTCTTCTGTATCTTCAATTTTAGTTGCTTGTTCTTTGTCTGTTGTATTTGTTGTAGGTTTTGTTTCAGGTTCTTTATCATCTTTAACAGGTACTACAACTTTATTTTCAGCAATAAAATCTAAGAAATTAAATACTGTATCAACAGCTTCATCAGTTAATTTATCAAAGAATGTTTCGATTTTAGTTGCATCTTCAATACCAAAATCTTTAATTTCTTTTTTAAACATAATTTTAGCAGTATCTCTTAATCCCATTTTTCCTCCTGTTTTTTCGTTTTTATTATCGTTATTTAAATTTGGTTTTTTTTCTTCAGATAAAGTTTGCTGTTCTTCATTAGGTTTTTCTGTGAAACCATCTAAAGTAGCAAAACCTTTTTCATCTAATTGTTTTTGAATGTATGCTATTTGCTCTGGAGTTAATCCAGGAGTTGTATTTTTCTTATCATCATTCAAAACAGGTTTAGTTTTATTATCTGAGTTATCAATATTTTTATTATCATTATTTGTTAAAACAGTAAATAAATCACCGTATTCAGTAACATTATCTAAATTAACAACTCTATCTTTCTTCATGTCGTATACTAATAAAGTAGATGTATCATTAGCAGGACTATTAACTACAGAATCTTCAACAGCAGTTAATGGACCAGTATAAGGAATACAAGTTTTCATTTCTTTTATACTTTTACCATCTTCACTAAAAATTGGATAAGTAGTACCTCTTGAATGAGAACAATTTTTCCAATCATAATAAGGTTTTCCACAAATATTGCAAGTTAAACTATCTGTATTAGCACCTTGTGATGTAGTCCAATAAGTACCATCTATTATTTTAGTTTTAAAATTTAAATCAGCAGTTTCTGCCATTCCTATAGTAGAAGCAGTACCTTCTTTAAAAGCACCTCTTTTTTCAAATTCATCTATTACACCTTGAGGTAATTTCCCATATCCATGTTGTGGTTTTAAATCTGAATGTTTCAAATACCATGAATCATAAAATCTAGCATTTGCATCTTCACGGATATCGTGATTACTTTGTAATGGTTTTGGAAAAGGTGTAGTCCAACTATGATTTTTACACATATCTTCTACGTGTTGATCTGGATACATTCTTAAATTTATTTCTTTATCAGATGTAGTTAATAAAGAAAATATTTTAAGATTTCTATGTCTTAAATCTACAGTAGAATATGTAACAGCAGAATCATTTAATTCTTGTGTAGAATCTTTTGTAGATATAAAGTCAGAAGATTGTTCATTAATATCTACAGCATCTTTTATATAGAATCCCATTTGTCCCTCCTATTAGTTTTTAACACTAGGTTTTGAGTTACCTTTGCTACCATGTTGGTTGCTAGGATTTGTTTTGTTACTAGCACCTTGTTGTGTCATACCTTCTTTAGCAAATAAATTGCCATATAATTTTTTCTCATCTACGTTTTCATCTTCTCCTAACTTATTTCTAAGTTCTTGAACGGTTATTCCGTTAGATAAGAATTTGAAGATATCATGTTTTTCTTTACGTTCTTGAGTAGTGAAAGTAGGATTGAATCTTAATTTAACTTGATTTTCGGCAGTTACTTCACCAAATAAATCAAAACATAATTGCCTTATTATTGTTAAATTTAATTGATTTTCAAGTGATGATTGTAAATCTTCTACAACTACATCGTCTTGTCCACCTAACGTATCAGCATCTTGCCTACCTGCTCCCATTTCTCCTACTGAAGTTCCAGAACTTCTTAAAGAAGATAAAACTCTTTGTTTAGCAGCATTAACAACTTCTAAACCAGACTGATTATATTCTTGACTCAAAGTTTCGGCTTTTATATGTCCACCAAAAACTAAATCATCATTAGGAGAAAAACTATTTAGATAAGAAACCAAAGAATCCAATTCAACTTGCTTAGCTCTATTGTTATTATCTCCAACATAAAAAATAGTCTTCTTTTCTAAAGAGTTTAAATAATCTTGATAATTAGAATTTTCTAATTCTCTAAGTAATCCAGCATCATCAAGAGCTGTGTATATAACAGGCACTCCAAATACATGGTGAGTTTCTTTTTCATAATATAAATGAAATACATTTTTTAGAGTGTAAGTTTTTTCAATTTCACCAGCTTCAAATTTCCATTGAACAACTTTAGTACCATAACATTTATCAGGTCTCCAACCTTTACTTGGCATTACAGTTAATTGATATATTTTTTCGTCAACTGGATCAATAGATTTATGAATCCATAAATTACCAAATGAAGAATAGTTGTTGAAACACTCTTGTATAAAACTTTCTAAAGAACTTCCAGAATTTATAAGTATATTTTCTAAGTGATTTTTAAGTTTATTAATATTTTCTTTTTTTTCACTTTCAAAATAAAAACCAGTTTTTATTGCCTTTTCTCTAAAATTGGCAAGAACTCTGGCTATATATCCGTCAACTTCTTTAGCTCTAACTATCTTATCTATAATATTGTCTATGTTATAGTTGAAATCAGAATCATCAACTCTTATAGGATCGTTAGATAGTTTATATATTTTTTTTACACCTAATGCTGAACCTGTAATTTCTTCTTTAGAAATATTTTGCTTTTTATCTTCAAATATTAAGTTTAAAGAATCTTTTACAATATTATTTGCTGATGGAAGTAATTTTCTAAAAAAACTTTTCATTCTTTCCTCCCATTGCTTATTATATTTTTTACAATATTGCAAAACAAAAACGCCGTCAAAAACAACGGCGTTAATTATTAAAATTGGTTCATAAATTTTTCTAATGCATTAAATATTTTAGGCATTAATTTTTCTGGGAAATTTTCTAAATTAATATTTTTTATATTATTCAAATCAAAAATATCTTCAACTAATTTTTCAGCATCTTTTCTATTAATATCTTCAATAACAACTAATTCAGATAATAATTGAGTTTTGTATTTAGATATTTGTAATATATTTAAATTACCTATTTCTTCTTTAAGTTTTATTACAAATTCTTCTGATAAATTCTCAAGATAATGTAAATTTTCTTGAAACTTTTCAGAATCAACAGGATCATAATTATTAGGATTTATGCTACAAGCATTGATATATGTTTCTAAATTTCTTATTATCCAATCTATTATCACAGGAAAAGATTGTAAATAATAATATCTTTCTTTTTCTATTAATTGAAATTGTCTTGTTTTCATAGCATCTATAGTTTTAGTTTTCCATTTATCAAAAGTAATTTTAATTATTAAATTAAAACAATTTAATATATTATTGATAAATTTATTAAGAGTTTCTATACCACTTAAACTAGTAAATCCAAATGCTTGAGCTATCATTTCATAGCTAGGTAACATTTTCATCATCCAATCAATTACTTTTTCATCAGAAATTTTAGATACGATATCACTTTTTAAAATTCTTTTATTTTTGCTCATATTGTTTATAAACTCTTTTAAAAAGTTTTTTTGAGTATAAATAAACTCATCAAAGTCTTCATCATTTAAAAGTATTTTGTTTCCTAATTCATCTATATAAGGATGTAAATAAGTTACACTAGAATCTGTATTTTTAGATTCAGCTTCTAACATAGTAACTATTTTTTTTATATTTAAATATCCTAAATCTAATATATCCATATATTCATCTATAACTGAATTAGCCATTTCTTTATCTTTTGTATTTAGCATATGAACTGCATATATAGCTATCCATTCATGTTTTTGTAATCTGTTTATTCTAACAGATAATTTATTTATTTCTCCAGGTTCACATTTTTCATCTTTGTTTCTACAATATTCTACTATGTCATATAACAATCTATCATCACTTAAATAATAACCTGTTAATTTATCATACAATTCTGTAGATAAATCAAAATTATTATTCCAAGATTTGTTGTATGTAAAGAAACCTAATTTTTGAAACATTTGATAGTCAGATGTGTATTCAGCTAATTTATCATATTTAGTTATTGAATAAGACATTTGATTATTTTTAGAAATTTCAACTATAAGTTTAAACATCTTTAACATATTATTTAAAGAATTCAATGTATATTTTTTACCATTTATGTCTATAGAAAAATTAAATAAAAAATCATATATAGTCATAGCCGTTTGCATTTCTAAAGAAGATATACAAGCATTTAAAAATTCATTGATTATATTTTCTCCCATGTCTATAATAGAAAAATCTGTATATAAAGAAATAGGTGTTGATAGTTCGTAAGCTAAGTCTGCTATCCCTTGAAATATGTCATAAATTTTATTTTTCCCATATACAAACTCTTTTATATTCTCAATTAACTCTTCTCTTTTTTCTTCTAACAATTCTCTTAATTCCATAGCTTCTTTTTGAGATTGATTAAAACCATTATCTCTCATAAATTGAGTAAAAGGATTTTGTTTATATTTAACAAATGGATACAACATAGAAAAATGTTTCTCTATATCACTATATTCATGTTTCCATTTTTTAAATCTCATTTTATTTAATAGAGAGCTAACATTGCTCATAAAATCTTCTTTGTTATTTTCTTCATTTTTAGAATTGTAAACAGAATTTTTTCTAGCAGCTATGTTTAATATTAAATAAATTAATATCCATATTCTTTGGCAACCGAACTCATCTGGTTTTATTCCTACTCCTCTTCTTAAACAAGCTTCTAAATTTCTATAATCTAATTCTTTCATGTATAAAAAATCAGTTTGTTTTAAAAGTATAGTTAAAGGATTTACAGACATAGTTTTTGTATTTTCATTAACCTCTTCTCCTCTATCTTTCATAAAACCATTAGTTATTGTTTGTAATTCTTTATTGTTTTTTAGTAATAATTTTTGTGTCTCATCCATTTTTCCAGTAGCTAAAACATATGTTGCAGCAGCTTCTGTATTTGTCATCTGTTCATAAACTTTTGTGAAATTATCTATATTATCTATTACTATTTTAAATAAATTAGAATTTCCAACATTATTTGAAGAAGATATATTTTTATAAAACTCTTTTAATTTAACAACATTGTTTTTTAAATCAATTCTAAGTTCGTTAGTATTATTACATAATTGTTTTAATGAATTATTATATATTTTAACTGTATCAACTTCTAATTTATTTAATAATTCTTTTAATATTATAAGTAATTGAGAAGTTTGATATTTTTGAATAGGTGTTTTTTCGTTAATTTCATCTGGTATATTCAAAACATCATTTATACGATTTTTTATTTTTTCGTTTTCATCTTCTTTTAATTCTTCTTTTTCTTCAGACATTGTAACTTTATCATATGTAACTTCCATTTGAGTTATATCGTTAGTTATCATTCTATATTTAGTTACAATATCGCTTATATAAATAGTTTCTGAAACTATTGATAATTCGTTATTAGCAACCGCATCTAAAGCCATTTGTGGAGTAACATATTTATTAATATCTTCTATTTTTAAATTTCTTAATCCATTATCTTTTATATTGTTTTCTATATTATTAAATCTTCTTTTAACATCAGAATTATTATTTTTACCATATTCTGTATATTTTAATTTGAAATTTTTAATAAATTCAGATGTTAATAACGGATTTTTGTTTTCAACTTTTTTCTTTAGATGCCAATATAATTGAGTATCTTTTTCAGCTATACTATCAAATCTAAATTGATTATCATAATCAAATAAATGTATAAATGTTTTTGTACTTTCAAAAACTATTTTTTTAACATACTCATAATTAGAAATTACATCTATTCTTTTTTGTGTTTCTTTTAATTCAAATTCATTTAATTGTTTTTTATATTTAGAAAGTTTAGTATTTAAATCTAAAACTTTAGATTCAGCTTCTTTTTTAACTTTGTTTTTTTCTTTCTGACTAGTTGCATTTTTATATCTGTTTGTGTAATTAGTTACATTAGTAAGTCTTTTTATTTCTGCATCAGTAAAATTACAATATTCTTTTAATACTTTAACACCTATATTTTTATTTGTAGTTAAATTTATTTGTAATCTACTAAAAGCGTATCCTTTTATATCCCAAAAGAATTTTGTAGTATTTTTATTTCCTGGATTGTCACTAGAAATTGTATAAGAATTTATTCCAGAAAAAGAATCTATAGAATACATTTTTAATATATCTGTTTTGCCATAATTAAATATTATATCCATAAATATAATTCTTAATTCTTCTAAAAATTCTTTCATTTTATTAGGATTATTTTTGTTGATATAAATATACATAGCATTTAAAATATTTATTTTATAAGGTTTTAAATCTTCTAATCCTTTATAGGCTTGTTTCAGATCACATTTAAAATCACTAGAATTATTATCTATAAGTATTTTTGCAGTTTTATATACAATACTATTAAAAATAGTTTTGTTAGTATCCAAATCTTCAAATTCTCTTTTATTACTAGAAGAGTTTTCTTTTTCTTTAAGAAACATCATATTTAAAATTTCTGTTTTAAATTCTTCATAAGTTAAATAAGAACTATAATCTATCATTTTTCCAACTCCTCTTTTTGAAGTTTTAATATAGCTTTTTCTTCTTTCATCTTATTTATTTCTTTAACTTTTTGTACATATTCACTAGGGAATTTACTTCCTAGAAAAGTAACTATATGTGTAGCGGCATTCATTATTTCAGCATCTTTAGATAAACTTCTCATATATACCTCCTTAAACAAATGTTGGTTGAAATGAACTGTCACTATAATCTGGTTCGTAAAAATCTAAATCATCTATCATATCACAGTTATAACTAGCAAATAGACCTAATTCTATAACTTTATTAACGTTACTAGGGTCTACATTTACATCAACATTTTCAAATGTTTTTGCAGCAAATACTTTAGTAGAACTTCCAGGTTGTATACGACTAATATACTTGTGTTCTAAATCGTTAGTTGCTTTACCAGTTGTATAATCTAATACGATATCACTAAACATTATATGAAAGCCTTTTTCATAGCAATCTTGTATATCCCATTTACTCATGGCTCTTCTTCTACTAGTTTTAGTAGTGTTATATAATTTTATCATTTCATCTCTTTTTTCATCTTCTGTATAATTATTATATTTGCTATGGTAATGAGTATAGTTCCATATAATAGCAAAGTTCCTTCTAAAATACATTTCTATATCATTTTTATTTCTTCCTTCGTTGTTTATTTCTTCTATACCATCTATCATCAAACCTTCTCCAGTTTCTTTGATTTTAGGTATTATATATTGACTATCACAACCATGCATACTTCTTATTTCTTCAGAAATCCATTCTTGAAACTTTAATAAACAATGTTCTATAAAAGCTCCTATATCTATAGCAGGTAATAATTTTATATGTGAACCAGCTACACTGAATTCTAATATTGAAATATTTATATCAAAAAATGGTTCTAAAAATCTTATAAGCATTTGTAACAAACTTATTTTTAACCCTTGTCTATTTTTGCTGTTATACAGTTTGTTATGTCCTGTACGATAATTACGAGGTTTAGAATAACTAGCACCAGTACCACTTTTACCACCTAATCCAATAGCTTTTCTTTGAGGTTTTTTATAAAAATCACATACTCCTCCACCTTGAGGAAATGGTGCTTTTTTTTCAGAACCTCCACCTATTATAATTAAGAATAATAACCAAAGATAGTTAACTTTGTTAGTGTTACAAGTTTGTATACCTTCTGGAAAATTCCTTATATCTTTTATTATTTTTTTTATTTCTTCAAGAGTATCTTCTGTATTGTCTTTAGGAGCTATTTCCTCTAAATCTCCTAAAGTAACATCTTTTTTTATTTCTTCAATTATTTCATCTATTTTATTTTCATCTTCAATAGTAGGTTTTTCTTTATCATATTCATATATATCTTCTGGTTTAACATTTTTATCAAAACTAACTTTTCCAGGTTCTTTATTTTCTACATTAGGATTATTTATTATAAGTTCTTCGATAAGTTTATCTTTATCAAGAACTTTATCTATTTTTATATAAACTCCAGGCTTGAATTTTATTATTTCATTCGGAAAGTCTATATAATCAACAATTATCTTATCTTTATCATTAGAATTAAATATCATATTATTTCCATGATATATATTTCCATTTGCACTTACAGAGTAATCATTAGCAAAGTACATTTTTTCTATGTTTAGATTTCCATTGTAATCGAATTCTTCTACTATGTTTTTTTCATCAAATCCAAATTCGTTAAGTATATAATCTCTAGCATCTATATAAGCTTGTAATGATATTTCTATACTTCCATCTTCTTCTTTTTTATAATAAGGCGGAATACCAGGCATAAATTGTTTCATAAAATTATGAAATTTATCTAAATCATCTATTATTGTTTTATCAAAAAAATCATTTATTCCACCTAATGTAGAATGAGCTATTTCGTTTTTCAATATATTAGTTAGTTCTTCATTTTTACTTAATAATTTATCAATTAATTCTTTAGTATTTTCTTTTTCTTTTTCAAGTTCTTCTTTATCTATCTTTTCTGGTTCTAAAACTTTAACAGTAGTTAGTTTTATATCATGTTCTCTTTTTATTTCTATATCTTCATGTTTGAAATCAAATAATCCCACTATTCAATCACCTCTGCATCAGGAATAATTTTTTTAACAGATATAAGATTTGGAACTTTATTAGTTTTAATACTTTCTTTGTTTTTAATAATATCTGCAGTAAGTTTTTCAGCTTCTTTTTGAATTTCACTTTTATTATCTCCAATTTTATATCTCTTTTTAAGTTCTCTAGTACCTATCATGCTCTCTAATAATTTTTGCTTATTTTTTAATTCATCATTTCTTATATCTATATAGTAATTTTTAGAACGAACATATTCTTTTCCAGTTGCTGTCATCTTTTCATTAATAGCAGTTAAACTATAAGAAGCTAAAGCTCTCGTAGCTCTATATATTATTAAATCTGATATAACTAATTGTATTATCTGACCTTTATCAACATTTTGAGCTACTAAATCTACATCTAAATCATTCATATATCCTTCTGTTATATGAGATATATAGTGTAATTCAAATGGACATTTCTCTCCTGCAGGAGCTATTCCTTTTTCATATAAAGGACACATTTTATAACCTTCACATAAATCATCAAAAAATTTATGTGGGTTTTTTAATTTAGTTAATTCTTTATTAGCTATATATAATTCTTTTTTTAACATTTTATATTTAGGATTTTCATCTGTATCATCACTTTCCATCTCAGATAATTGAAATTCTAATTCATCTACTTTTTTCTCTAATTCATCTGGTGGTTCTGGAACTTTGCACAATCTAACACAATTAAATTGAACACCTGCTTTATCTTTTTTTATGTAATCTATAATTTCTTTTTTTATTAACACAGATGATTCAATATTCTTTTTAAGAATATCAGATATATCTGGAAATATATTTTCTATATTATAATCTTTAGCAACTACTAAAGAAGTTGGTTTTAATTTAATCATTATTCCTCCTTTATTAAAAAAAGAGGACTAATTAAAGTCCTCTAAAATACATTACAATTTCTTTCATTATTACTCTATCAGTGATTTCTGAATATTCTTTATATTCTTGTAAGTCACTTAATATATATTTAAATATTTCTTCAGTTAATTCATATGATTCTTTTACATAAGTCATTCCATATTCATTAACAAATTTATTACTTACAGTTTTATACATTGCAGAAATTCTAATATATAAGTTATCTATATTTTCATAGATAACAGGACTATACTCTTTGTATTTTTCTTTTTCTATAAAAAATTTCATATTGAGCATAGTATTTATACTTGATAGTATTTTTATATTTTTAAATTT
>ERZ773142.920-NODE-920-length-20094-cov-22.1971_pt1 | contig 20094 bp, 17 predicted proteins | sample MGYA00580853_ERZ773142 | MGnify/ENA primary metagenome ERZ773142 (study PRJEB29015, sample SAMEA2737862) | human gut metagenome | biome: human gut; feature: human-associated habitat; material: faeces | place: China | collected 2012 ... | reverse complement strand
CCATTAAAAAACTGCACCCTCCATCTTAGTTGTCTAAGATTTTGGGTGCAGTACAAACTAAGCTACTTCCAATTTTATTTTCTTTTTTGAAATAAATGTGATTCTTAATTCACTGTTAACTTGAGCATTTTCCTGAAACCACATTTTAAGAGGTTTATTTCCAATTATTCTTGCAGCCTTTGAAGTATTTGCAGTTCTGTTTATCTTTCCTGGAATAGTATATTTTTCTTTTCCCTCAAGAATAATTTGAATATCTGTTTTATCTTCTCCTACAAGGTGAGAATAAGAAGTTTTTAAATTAAAGAAACCTCTTTCGTAATAGCTTTTTCCAAGAATAAAAATATATGTTTCATATTGTTTTTTTGATTTTTCTTTAGTAGGAACTTTAATAGTTTCAGAAGAGGAATTATTTTGTTCTGAAACTTTTGCTTCTTTCTCTTCTTTTTCTTTAAGTTGCTCAGATTTAAGTACAGCATTTCTATCTTTTCCTACAATATTTTTCATACGCTCTTTAAGGTCGTCTGAATTCCAAGAAGGGTTCATTTCTTTTATTATATTTGCGATTTCAACAGGTGAAAACTTTGTCATAAGTCCAAAGAATTTTTTATTTCTTAGCGCATATATTGCTATATCTCCTGTATCAAGTGCTTTTAAAAGAAGATTTTTTATTCCTGTTTTTTCAAGATCTATATTTGAAGGATTTACAAATGAATTTAAAAAAGTTTCAAAATTACTTGATGCTGAAGCCATATATACAACAGTGGAATTTTGAACAAAGGCAAAGATGATATCTGTAGAGTCTTTAAATTCAGAAAGCTCAAAAGAAAGAATTTTTTCACTTTTTTTCCAGAAACCAATTTTTTTAAATCCAAGTTCCAATAATTTTTCCATATTTATAACCCCCTAAAAGAAATAATAAAAAGTGCCTGTAAAAAATACATTGTTTATATTATATTACCTTAATTTCTATAAGAAAGTAAAGAAAAATTTCAAAAAAAGAAATAAAAATTTGATTTTTAGTATTTGAAAATAAAGGAAAACTAGATTTATTGCCAAAAAAAATTAAAAGAATAAAAAGAAATAATAAAAGTTTGTAAGTATTGCTATAATATAAAAAATGGTGTAAAATTGTAGAATGAAATTAAAAAAGTATTCAGGAGGATTCCCGTGCTTGTAGACAGAGAATTTGGAAAAAAATTAGTTGAAGAATTAAAAAAACAAAATAAAACTGTAGTATTTACAAATGGTTGCTTTGATATTCTTCATGTGGGACATTTAAGATATCTTAATGAGGCAAAAAGACAGGGAGATGTTCTTATTATAGGTGTAAATTCAGATCGGTCAGTTAAAAGACTTAAAGGGGAAACAAGACCTATAAATAATCAGTATGACAGGGCTGAAATGCTTTGTGGACTAAAAGCTGTTGATTATGCAGTAATTTTTGAAGAAGATACTCCTGAAAGTTTAATAGGAGAATTAAAGCCTTCAATTCATGTTAAGGGAGGAGATTATACGAAAGACGATCTTCCAGAAACAAAAGTGGTTGAAAGCTATGGAGGAGAAGTGAGAATTCTTACTTTTATTGAAGGAAAATCAACTACCAACATAGTAAAGAAAATCCAAGGATAAAGGTGAAGAAATGAAAAAGGTATTAAAGTTTGAAGAAATAAATAGACTTGCAGAAAAACTTGCAGATTATGTAAAAGCAGGAGATATTATTGCTCTTATTGGAGATTTAGGAACAGGAAAAACAACTTTTACAAAAAAGTTTGCTGAAACTTTAGGAGTAAAAGAAAATTTAAAAAGCCCAACTTTTAACTATGTGCTTGAATATTTTTCAGGAAGACTTCCACTATATCATTTTGATGTGTATAGACTTGGAGAAGCTGAAGAAATATATGAAGTGGGATATGAAGACTATCTTAATGGAGATGGGGTAATGCTTATTGAATGGGCAGATATAATTAAATCAGAACTTCCTAAAGAATATATTGAAATTATTTTAGAATATGACGGAGATGATACAAGAAAGGTATCAATAGAATATATAGGAAATAAGGCAAAAGAAAAGGAGATGCTGGAATATGTTAATTTTAGCGATTGATACATCAACAAATGTAGGAACTGTGGCACTGTATTCCAGTGAAACAGGTCTTGTTGGTGAAATAACAATAAATATAAAAAGAACTCATTCTGAAAATATAATGGTTGCAATAGATAATCTTTTAAAACTTACAGAACATACAATAAAAGATGTGGATAAATTTGCTGTAAGTACAGGACCAGGTTCTTTTACAGGAATAAGAATAGGAGTTGCAGTAGCAAAAGGACTTGCTTATTCAACAGGAAAACCTATTGCAGGAATAAATGAACTTGATGCAATAGCTTATGGAATAAGTGAGACAGACTGTGAAATAATTCCTATTATAGATGCGAGAAAAGAAAGAGGATATTTCTGCAGATATGCTTACGAAAATGGAAAAATTATAAGAAAAGAAGAATATGCTGTAGGGGAAATAAGAGAGTATTTAGAAAATAAAAAAGATAAAAAGATAATTTTCACAGGGGACGGAGCATTAAAATATAAAACTCTTATAGAAGAAATTATGGGAGAAAATGCAAAATTTTCTATAAAATCTTTAAGTCTTCCAAGAGGAGCTGTAATAGGAGAAATTGCAGAAAATATGGAGGATAATCTTTATACAATGGAGCCTTTCTATCTTAGCAAAGCACAAGCTGAAAGAGAAAAAGAAAGAAGAAGTTAAAATTTTAGAGGTTACTATAAATTTATAAAAGTATATTTAAGTGTCTTTCTCTTAAAAAACTATAACAGTACACAGTGTTTAAAAAATTTTTGAAACTAAGAAAATTTTCTTGTAAAAAAATTGAAGGTTTGACAAAGTAATGAAAACTGTGATAGATTATGAAGAGGGTTATTTTTTAAGGAGGGAACTTAATGAGTAATATAATTAAAGTAGATATAGGCTCTTTTGAAAATGAAATTTTAAAACACTCAGGAGTTGTTCTTGTAGACTTTTGGGCTGAATGGTGCGGACCATGTAAAATGCAGCTGCCTATTTTAGAAGAAATTTCAGAAGAACTTCCTAATGTAAAAATATGTAAAGTCAATGTTGATGAAAATACTGAATTAGCAGTAAAGTTTGGAATAAGAAGCATACCAACAATGATGGTTTTTAAAGATGGAGTAAAAGTTGAACAGTTCGTAGGGCTTAAACATAAAAGCGAACTTTCAGGAAAACTTCAGTCATTATAAGTAATAAATTTTAAACAGCAGAACAGATTAAAAATTCTTTCTGCTGTTTTTTTATTTTTATAATTATAAAATTTATTTGTCAGAAAATAAAAATAATTAAAATAAAAAGTTGAAACTCTATAAAAATAAATAAATATATGGTATAATCAAATGAAATATTATGTGTGATTACATTAAAAACTGAGGGGTATTTTTTATGAAGAAAAAAATATATCTTCTTCTGGCATTGATGCTTGTATGTATGAAAGCTTTGTCTGAAGATAAAGTTGTTGAAAGCAAATCAGATAAAAAAAGTACTGAAACAGAGGTTGAGATAAGTCTGGATAATGAGAATGTAACCTCAACCAATGGGATAGATATAATTTATGGAAATAATAAATTTAAAGTTTTCAATGTAAGAAGAGATGAACCTAAAAACAGAATGTATATAGATGGAGACTTTACCCTTGATTCTTATCAGCCTATGGGAGACATAAGAATGGAGTCAAAAGATGGAGTTGCTCTTCTTGATGGAAGCAAAGCTATTTTTGGGCAAAGCTTTGGATATATGGAGGTAGGAAAGGTAACGGGAGCAGAAGCTCCTAATGACAAAATATATTTTGGAGGAGAAAAAACCAAGTTTGATAATGGGATTGTTCTTCTAAAAAATGCTTGGTTAACAACAGATCCAAAAGTTAATACTAACAGGGATCTGACGGGACTTGGATATTATCTTCAAAGTGAGAGAATAAAAATTGAACCAGATAAACAAGTAACTCTTACAGGATCTGATTTATTTATTCAGAATCACGATGTTATGCCTTTTACATTTCCATGGTACAGATTTAACATAAGACAAGGTTCAGAAGTTCCTTTATTCCCAATGTGGGGAGATGAAGATGACTATGGATGGACTATTTCTACAGGGGTTCTGTATGAAAGTAAAGATAACAAATTTAGAGGAGGATTTGCACCTAAATTTGGAGACCAGATGGGATTCTTAATAGGAAGAATGGAAAACTGGTATGATACAGGAACATATGGAGAGTCAAGACTTAATATAACAGATCTTCTTGTTCATAAAAAAGGAGATCAAAAAATAGATTCAGAAACAGGAAGACCTGAAGCAAGTCATGATGATAGATGGAGTATAGATTATACTCATAGTTATGAGGGAAATTATGGATACTTTAATTTTGGTGTCCAAAGTATGACCTATAATATGAATGAAAATTTAAAAGATATTATAGAAGACTATGATGCCCAAGGAAAATTTAATCATAGAGGAAAAGATGGAAAAACAGTGAAAGGAGATTTAGGAGAAATTCCAAGTATGGGAGATTATTCTAACTTCTATACTTTAGATACTGCACTGACGGGACTTGGAACAGAAAAAGACATATCTCTTAATGCTAAAGTAAAACTTACTGATGATAAAAAAGCATATCAATATATAGTAACAGATCAGATTGATGATTTAGGTTATGATTCACAAGTTGATAATGATTTATTTTCTGAAATTTCTTTAGTAAAAGATAATAAAGATTATAAATTCAGTGGATATTATAATTATCTTTACGATATGGATCCAGGATCAAGCCCTAATGATCTTCAGTCAAGAGCAGAAGATTTTGGTTTTGGATTTGAAGATAAGAGAAATAAAATCTCTTTCAGTTATGATGAAGCAAATGGGGATAAATACAGAAGACTTAATTCTTGGGAAAGAAATCCTGATTTAAGTAGTTTAAAACATACAGGAAGATATGGTCTTGAAGCAGACTATGTTCCATGGACAGTATCTCAGTATGATATTTATGACAGCCGTAAATTAAGCACAGCTTTTGGAGAATATAAGCTGACGGATAATATAGCTTTTAAGACAGGATATGATTTTAATTTTTCTGAAAAAGAATTAAATCTAGAAAATGACCCAATGAGAGTAAAGGTTTTTGGAGATAAAAGCAGATGGAGTCAGTATAATAGATTTGAAAATATTATCTATGAAAAAACAAGAGAAGACAGAGCTTATGCAACTCTTTATACAGGACTTGCAGATTTTACTTTTGCAGGTGGACAGTCTGAAGAAACTATTGTAAGCAGAGAAGGCTTAAACGGAATAAAAGGTTACAGAACTTATAAAAATGATTCTGATTTTTATGAATTTGGAATTAATAAAAATAATATAGAATTAGGATATCTTGGAGAAATTGATGTTTTTGGAAATATCAGACAGGATAAATATACTTCAGGTATAAATGATGGAAGAGATACAGAAAACAGTGATAAATCTACAAGATACCAAGGTGGTTTAAATCATAGAATCACACTTCTTGATAATTCAGGAAATGCTGATAGATGGGCAGACATTGGACTTAGCAATGAGTTTACATTCTTCTGGCAGGATTATAAGTATGACGGAGATAATGAAAGACAAGAGTATGGAAGATTTATAAATAAAGAGAATATTTATAAATACGGAGATAAAATTGCCTTTGAATTTGGAAATACTGAAACTGTTTATACTGGAGAATATACTGTAAAAGAAAGACCTGTTAATGATGAAAAAACAGGAGAGATATTTAAAAATAAAGTAGATTTCTTAATTGACGGAGATAAAGCATTCAGTGCATATTACAACAGTGATGACAGATATGTAAGTGAATATGGTTCTAATGATTTATTTAATAATTATAAAAATGATTTAGGATATAAAGATTATGGAGCAAATATCTATTTTGGAAATCATGAGTTTTACTATAAAAATCAAAGTATAGATTTTGTAGATAGTAATTTTGAAGCTCAGTTAGTAAGAGGTCTTGATGAAAAAATTAGAGAAAATGTATATGGTTATACATACAGCTTTGATGAAAACAGATTAAACTTCCAATATACAGAAGGTAAAGACAGTGCCTCTGTTGGAAATTATGATGTTCTTGATATAAATAATAAAACTTATGCAGTTTCATATTTAAACGGAGGAGAAATTGAACACTCTTATGGAGTAAAATATGAAGATTATCAAGGAAATTATAAACCATATGGAAGCTATGAAAACAAATTTAAAACAGACTATAACTCTAATGTAATAACATTAAGATATGGTTTCAAAGATAAGAGATTATCAGAAAGAGAACTTTCAAGATATGCAGAAAAAGAATATGGAAAAGAAGCAGGAGAACTTACTTCACAAGATTTAAACCATATTAGAAGCATTATTGAAAATAGAAATTCTGTTGGATTTAATTTAAATAGTGTAATGGACAATAAAGTAAACTTTGGAGATTACAGAAGAAGTTTTGATGCAAGACTTACACTTGAAAGTAATGATGACAGAAGACATCAGGAAGATTATTGGGGATCAATTTCAAAACTAGAAGCAGCTGTATTCTATTCACAAAATAGAACAGGACTTGGATATACATTTACACAAGAAGCTGATTATAGAGGAGACCGTACAAATCCTGATAACTGGAAAGTAACAGAGAGAGAACATGAATTTAGTTTCCACACAAAACTTGGAAGACCAAGTGAAGGATGGAGACTTAAGACTTACATAGAATTCTATGACAATATTGATACTCCATACGGAGATGGAAGTGGAAGAAGATTCTTTGACGGAGTTGGAGTTGAAATAGGAAAAGAAATGGGATACTATGAATGGTCTGTTGCATATATGAGAGAATATAGTATAACCACTCGTGATTACGAATGGAAAGCCGCTCTTCAATTTACACTTCTTACATTCCCAGATAAGAGATTATTTGGTCTTGGAGCTAAAGGAGGAAGTGCAGAGGGAGAAAATGTAAGTCCTGATGTACATGTATTCAGCGGAATAAAAATTGAAGATGAAATAGATTAATAAAAAAGAATGACTAAGGAGAGGATATATAATGAAAGTAAAATTAATGGATGGAAATATAAAAGAATTTGAAAATGCTGAAAATATGTTTGTGATAGCTAAAAGTATAAGCAATTCACTTGCTAAAAAATCAGTTGCAGCAAAAGTAGATGGAGAATTAAAAGATATGTCTTATATTCTAGATAGAGATGCTGAAGTTGAATTTATAACAGCAGATTCAGAAGAAGGAGAACATATCATAAGACACTCAGCAGCTCACCTTATGGCTCAAGCTGTTGTAAGATTATTCCCTGGAACTAAAGTTACAATAGGACCAGCTATTGAAAATGGATTCTATTATGACTTTGATCCTAATGTTCAGTTTGTTCCTGAAGATTTAGAAAAAATTGAAGCTGAAATGAAAAAGCTTTCAAAAGAAGATATAAAAATAGAAAGACTTGAAATGTCAAGAGAAGATGCTATAAAACATTTTGAAGCTCTTGGAGAAAATTATAAAGTTGAAATAATAAAAGATATAGCACAAGGAGAAATGCTTTCTTTCTATAAACAAGGAGATTTCATGGATCTTTGCAGAGGACCTCATGTACCTTCTACATCTTATATAAAAGCATTTAAATTAAAATCTCTAGCTGGTGCATACTGGAGAGGAGACTCAAATAATAAAATGCTTCAAAGAATCTACGGACTTGCTTTTGCTGATGAAAAAAGATTAAAAGATTACTTAAAATTCTTAGAAGAAGCTGAAAAGAGAGATCATAGAAGACTTGGAAAAGAACTTGAACTATTCTTTGTAAGTGAATATGGACCTGGATTCCCATTCTTTATGCCAAAAGGAATGGTTCTTAAAAACACTCTTATAGACTTATGGAGAAAAGAACATAGAAAAGCAGGATATGTTGAAATTCAAACTCCTACAATATTAAACAGAGAACTTTGGGAAACTTCAGGACACTGGTTTAACTATAGAGAAAATATGTATACAACTTCTATTGATGAAACAGATTTTGCTATTAAACCAATGAACTGTCCAGGAGGAATTTTAAACTATAAAAATAAAATTCACTCATACAAAGATCTTCCAGAAAGAGTAGGAGAATTAGGACATGTTCATAGACATGAATTTTCTGGAGCATTACATGGACTTATGAGAGTTAGAGCATTTACTCAGGACGATGCTCATATCTTTATGACTCCTGAACAAATAGAAGAAGAAATTATAGGAGTAACAGAATTAATTGATAAATTCTATAAAGGAATTTTTGGATTTGATTACAGCATAGAACTTTCAACTAAACCTGAAAAAGCAATAGGAAGCCAAGAAATATGGGACAGAGCAGAAGCAGGACTTGAAGGTGCTTTAAAGAAAATGGGAAGAGAATACAAAGTTAACCCTGGTGACGGAGCATTCTATGGACCTAAACTTGATTTCAAAATTAAAGATGCTATTGGAAGAACTTGGCAATGTGGAACAATTCAGCTAGACTTTAACCTTCCAGAAAGATTTGATATAAACTATATCGGAGAAGATGGGGAAAAACATAGACCAGTAATGATTCATAGAGTTGTTTATGGATCTATTGAAAGATTTATAGGAATCTTAATAGAACACTATGCAGGTGCATTCCCTATGTGGCTTGCTCCTACTCAAATCAAACTTTTAACTATCAATGAAGATGTTGTTCCTTATGCAAAAGAATTAAAACAAATCTTAGAAGATATGGATTTAAGAGTTGAACTTGATGACAGAGCAGAATCTATAGGATATAAGATTAGAGAAGCAAATGGAAAATACAAAATTCCTATGCAGTTAATTATAGGTAAAAACGAAGTTGAAAACAGAGAAGTTAATGTAAGAAGATTTGGTTCAAATGAACAAGTTTCAATGAAACTTGATGACTTCTTAAAATATGTAGTTGAAGAAGCAAAAGTAAAAATAAATAAATAATAAAATTACGGCTCCATAGTTAAGGGAGCCGTTTTTTAATTATAATAAAGTTATTTTTTTAATTCTTCAGCAAGTTTTTTAAAGCCAATTTTTTCAAAGAATTCTTTTTCTTCAATAGAAGGAATAGATTTTTTTATAATGGATTTTATAATTTTTTTATCAAAAGGAATTTTTACAGAAACTTCAGTTCCTTTTTTATGTAAAAATTCTTCTATTTTTTTTGAAATTTCAGGAGAAAGATCATATTTATTTATTATAAAATAAGGCTTTATTCTAAATCTTTCTATAAGATTTAAAACTCTTTCTAAATCGTGAAGTCCTGAAAGAGTAGGTTCAGTTATAATAACAGCTTTTTTAACTCCCGTAAGGGAACTTATGACATTACATGCAACTCCAGGAGCTCCGTCTAAAATAATATATTCCATATTTTGTTCTTCAGCTGTTTTTTTTGCTTTTTTTCTCACTTGGGCAACTAATTTTCCAGAATTTTCCTCTCCTGGAAAAAGGCAGGCATGGATAAGTTTTCCATATTTTGTATCTGATTCAAAAATTTCTCCTGCTTTATTATCAACCATTTTAATTGCTCCAACAGGACATATATATTCACAAAGTCCACAGCTTTCGCACTTTTTAATATTTTCAACAGCATCAAATTTACAAAGTTCATAACATTTTCCACAGTTTATACAAAGTTCTTTATTAAGAAGAGCTTTTTTCATTCCTAAAAAATCTTCTTTCACAGTATTCTGAGGATTAAAAAGTATTTGAAGATTAGGAGCATCAACATCACAGTCACCTATGACAACATTTTGAAAATAAGGAATAAGAGATGATGTAACTGTAGTTTTTCCTGTTCCACCTTTTCCTGAAATAACTACTATTTCTTTAATTTCCATAATTTTTCACCTTCTTCCAAATATTTTTATAGTATTTTCTGTATTCAGGAAGAACATCTGAAATTATTTCTCCTTTAGAATAATTTTCTGCAATTTTTCTGCTGAAAGGTATTTCCCCTAAGATAGTTATATTTTCTGAAAGACAGTATTTTTTAAGTTCTGTTTCATCATCTTCAGCTTTATTTACAACTATACCAAAAGGTATTTTTATATCTTTTAAAAGTTTTACTACAAGTTTCATGTCACTAAGTCCAAAAGGAGAAGGCTCTGTAACTATTATAGCAAAGTCAGCTTCTTCTACAGCAGCTACTGTTGTACAAGCAGTTCCTGGGGGACAGTCAATTAAGAAGTCTTTATATTTTGCATCTTTATACATTTTCTTTATGATTCTTACTCCTGACATTTCTCCTATATTTAACTTTCCATACACAGTATCAGAGTCAAAGTATGTTTTTCCTGTAAAAATTTTTCCAATTTCTCTTTTTTCCCAAGAAATTGCTTTTTGCTTACAGATGATTCCACAACCACCACAGTCATGACAGCTTTCTTCAAAGACAAGAACTGTATTTCTAGCAGGAATAACAGCATTAAATTTACAGAAATCCCCACACTCCCCACAAAGATTACATTTTTCCATATGAATTTTTGGATAATTCATATATACTGATTTTTCATTGATTATATTATTTTTTAAAAAGATATGTGAATTTGGTTCTTCTATATCAGTGTCAAAAAGAGGAAGTTTTGAAATAAAAGCTAAGTTTGTACTTACAGTAGTTTTTCCTGTTCCTCCTTTTCCACTTAAAACTGCTATTTTCATTTTTCACCTCTTTATGCCATTCTAAGACCTTGTGGTTTTGGGGAAAGATCATATTTTTCAAGTTTATTATCTTTATAGTTCTTTAATATTTCATCAATAGTTTTTAAATCTCCCATTTTATAAACAGGAATTTCAAATTCATTAATAAGAACAGCTGCCTTTGGGCCTATTTCTCCTGCAATAATTTCATTTACACCAAGATTTACAAGTGTTCTCACTGCTTTAAGTCCAGCTCCTGTAGCTTCATCTTTTGCTTCATTTTCAATTATTTCATAGTCATTTGTTTCTGTATTTATTAAAATAAAATAAGCTGCTCTTCCGAATCTTCTGTCAGTTTGTGAAGAGTAATTATTTTCTTCTAGTGCTATTGCTATTTTCATTGTGATATCTCCTTTTCATTTTTAAAGAGTATAAAAAATTAAAGGACTGTTAATATTAATAATTTATAAAAATAAAATTTTATACTGTGAAAAAGATTTTCTATTTACTTTGCTCATTTCACTAAAAACGACAAACTCGGACTTTGTCCTCAAACATGTCGTTTTTTAGCATTCAATTCGCTGTGTAAATTACGAAAATTTTTTCAAACTTCTAAAATTTTATTTTTATAAGTATATAACAGTCCTTTTTTATTATAGTATAAAATTAATGTTCACAACTATGGTCGTCATCATGGTGATGATGAGCACAAGCAGAACCTTTTGAATATAAGCTTCCTTCTAAGTAAACAGCAAGAACATCTTCTATTCTTCCACTTGCTCCTAGAATAACTTGTCCTCCATTGGCTTTTATAAGATCAATAGCTCTTTGTCCCATTCCTCCTGTGATTACAACATTTATGTTATTTGCAGCAATAAATCTTGGGAAAACTCCTGGTGCATGCTCAGGTGCAGTTAAAAATTCTTTATTAACTACTTTTCCTTCTTCTATTGAATAAACTGCAAATTTTTCACAATGTCCGAAGTGTTCTTCTACAGTTACTCCGTCATTTGTTGGGAAACCTACTCTTAATATTTCAGTTGCCATTAAAATCATCTCCTGTCCTGTATTTTTTAATTTTATAGCTTTTAAATGTAATAAACTGTCCAGAATTTTTTTTCTTCCTGAATTTAAAAGTCTTTGTACAGTTCCTCTTGAAATTTGCATGATTTCAGCTGTTTCAATCTGGCTTTTTCCTTCATAGTCACAAAGCCTTACAGCCTCAAATTCATCTATTTCAATTTCATTTATTTCAAGATTTGACATAGGAATTCCAGTTGGCTTAAAAATTCTTTCATTATCTAAAATTCTGCAACATCTTTGCTTTTTACATCTTGGCATATTAGCCTCCTTGTTTAATTGTGCATATGCACAATTAAAGTATACTCCTCATATAATAAGTTGTCAATATTTATTATTCAAAAATATTAAATTTTTTTCTTCCAAAAGAAGTAAGTTTTGATCCTGTTCTTCCTTCTCCAGAAGAAATAAGTCCGTCGTTTTTCATATTTTCAAGAATTTTTCTTATTTTAGCTTCAGAAATATAAATATTTTTATTTTTTAGTTCTTCAGAAATACTTTTTCTTCCACAAGATTTTCCCTTTTTTTCAAGTTCGTCTATAACAAATGCAGTTTCATAGAAAATATTTTTTTCTTCATAAGAAGATGGTTTTGTAATATTTTTATTTAACGAATTCATGTTCTGAGGGAACATTTCAGGTTCAATAATAGTTTCTCCAAGACATCCAAGATATTCAATACAGTTTCTTAATTCTCTTATATTTCCAGGCCATGTATAGTTCTCAATAAGATGTTTTGATGCTTTTGTAAATATAAAATTAAAATCCATTTCCTGCTTAAAATCTTCTATAAGAAGATAAAGATCGTCTATTCTCTCTCTTAAAGGAGGAATAGTTATAGGAAGAGTATTTAATCTGTAATAAAGGTCTTGTCTGAAGACTTTATTTTCAACAAGTTCTCCTAAATTTTCATTGGAAGCAGCAATAATCCTTACATCAATAGGAATCATTTCATCTCCTCCAACTTTTATAATTTCTTTTTCCTGAATAACACGAAGAAGTTTAAACTGAAGATTTTTACTCATTCCTTCAATTTCATCAAGAAAAAGAGTTCCGTTATTTGCAATTTCAAAAAGACCTGTTTTTCCTCCTTTTTTCGCTCCAGTAAAAGCTCCTTCTTCATATCCAAAAAGTTCACTTTCCAAAAGATTATCAGCAAGAGCAGCACAGTTTATAGCAACGAAAGGTTTATCTCTTCTTGAAGAATAGTTGTGAATAGAATGAGCAAAGAGTTCTTTTCCAGTTCCACTTTCTCCTGTGATAAGGACAGCAGAATTTGATTTTGCCATTTTTTTAGCAACTTCCTTTATTTTGATTACATTTTTACTTTTAGTAATAATTGAATCAAATGTATATCTTGCAATATGTCCCTTTTTTAAGATTTTGTTTACAGCACTTGTCATTATTTCATCTTCAGGATTTGCTCTATTTATTATCCCTATTCCAGAAAGATAAATTCCATGTTTGACTATAGGAATAACCTTTAATTTTAATTTAATTCCTGAAGGGGAAAGAAGAAGAACTGTTTTAGTAATCTGATCTTTTGCAGCCTGCTCAAAAATATTATTTTGAAAAGCATTTGAAGCTGGCTTATAAAGAATATCTATCCTTCCTTTTTCTAAAAAGTCGTTTGCTTTTTGATTGCACATTATAATATTATTTTTTTTATCAACTAGAATAATTCCTTCACTGGAAAGACGAAGAAGTATATTAAATTGTTGTGTGGCAAGTTCCATCTTTGAAATAAGAGACTCTACTCCAGTATTATTTTCAGAAATTTCATCAAAGTAATTTATAAGTCTGTCTGTTTTTAAAAGGTATTCACAGTCTGTAAAAGAGATAATTTCCAGGATAGTATTTGTATCAAGAACTCTGTTTCCAATATCTATAATTTCTTTTCCAGCAGGGGCAAAGTGAGCTTCCCCAGGAGTTATAGCAAGAGGAATATCTTCATATTTTTCCTTACATCCAGGATAATAAGGAGAAAAAGAAATATTGTTTATTCCTTTTTGATGAAGAAGAACAATGGATTCTTCACACATGGATTTTGTAGAATTTACAAGAAGGGCTTTTGTTCCTGAAGGTAATTTTTTTAGTTTTTCAATGGTGCTGTTTCTTACGGTAATAGTCCCATTAACAATGTGCTTGTCTTTAGGAATATACCTTAAAACTTCATTATGACTGTCAAAAGAAATAGTGGTTATAAGAAAAATATCCTCTGTTTTAGGAGAATAGGCTGTTCCATCTTCAATAGAATATGTATAAAGTTCAACTGCATCAGCAAAAAAATATTCAAGTTGTTTTTTATAAAAAAGTCCTACATCTTTACCAGCTGAAATAACTGCAATTTTTAAAGAAATTTTAAACACCTCCATAGGAAATTATTTTTTTATATAAAATTTAAAACTGATAGATTAATGTATAATTATTATTTTATAATATTTTTTAGGTTATTACAACCTAAAAAACCTATAAAAACAGGTTAAAAAATAAAAAAACCAATTTAAAAAAATAAAAAAAAAATAAATTTAAGTCAGATGCTCTAAAATTAATTATCTATAAAAAACTTATATTTTGGCATAAAAATTGCTAAATATAAAATTGTGTAATAAAATGAAATGTATAATTCTTAAATAAAACTTTTTTATAAAAGAATGACATTTATATTAATAAGGAGATGTTAAAATGAAATATAATTTTAATGAAAAAATTGACAGAAGCAACAACCATTCAGCTAAATGGGAGGAAATGGGAAATAAATTTATCTCTAATGATTTATGGCCTATGTGGATAGCTGATATGGATTTAAAAACAGCTCCTGTAATAATTGATGCAATGAGAGAAAAATTAGAACAGGGAATATTCGGATATGTGTACAGACCTGCATCATATTATCAAAGTGCAGCTGACTGGATTGAAAGAAGATTCGGATATAAAATAGATGCGAAAACTTTAATAAACAGTCCTGGGGTTGTACCTACACTATCAATACTTGTTAGACTTATGACAAAAGCAGATGAAAAAGTTCTTATTCAGAGTCCTGTATATTATCCTTTCTCAGCAGTTGTAAAAGAAAATAACAGAGAACTTGTAGTAAATAACCTTGTGAAAGATGAAACAGGATATTATACAATAGACTTTGAAGATTTTGAGAAAAAAGTATCAGATGAAAAAGTGACACTTTTCATTCTTTGCAGTCCTCATAACCCTGTTGGAAGAGTATGGAAAAAAGAAGAACTTGAAAAAATGTCAGAACTTTGCTTAAAATATAATGTAAGAGTGATTGCAGATGAAATTTGGAGAGATATTATTATGCCAGGGCATAAACATACTCCAGCAGCTTCTGTAAGCAAAGAGGCAGAGTATAATACAATAACATGTTTCTCTCCTACAAAAACATTTAATATAGCAGGACTTCAGGCTTCATTTGTAACACTTCCAAGAGAAGAAGAGTGGAAAATGCTTGATGAAGAACTTGGAAGACTAGATGTAAAAAGAAACAGTCCTTTCAGTTTAGTAGGATTTGAAGCAGCCTATACAAAAGGAGAAGAATGGCTTGAAGAACTTTTAATTCATCTTGACGGGAATATGGATTATGTAATAAACTTTGTAAAAGAAAATATTCCTGAAGTAAAAGTAAGAAAACCTGAAGGAACATATTTAATGTGGCTTGATTTCTCAGCTCTTGGAATGACAAAAGAGGAACTTTCAATGTTTATGCAAAAAGATGCAAAAATTGCTCTTGATGATGGTTTCTGGTTTGGAGAAAATGGAGCAGGATTTGAAAGAATGAATATAGCATGCCCAAGATATATGGTTGAAGAGGGTATGAAAAGAATAGAGAATGCAATAAAAATGTGGAGAAATAAATAAAACTTTAATTTAATAGGGGGTAGTTTTATGGCAACAGATAACAAAAAAGGTCTTGGAGGAATATCGTTTCTTCCGCTGTTTATTTTTTTAGGATTGTATATAGGAAGTGGAGTATTTTTTTCAATAAAAGGATCAGCATCACCTTTTAACCAATTTCCTCGTCATGTAGCTTTATTTATAGCTATTGGAGTTGCAGTTCTTATGAATAAGAACAAAAAGATAGATGATAAGATAGAGGTTTTTTCTAAAAATGCAGGTTCATCAGGTGTAATGATAATGGGTCTTATTTATCTTCTTGCAGGAGGATTTTCAGGAGCAGCAAAATCTATGGGTGGAGTTGAATCAGTAGTTAACTTAGGTCTTACTTTCATACCATCAACATTTATAGTTCCAGGAATATTCTTAATTTCTTGTTTTATAGCAACTGCTATGGGAACATCAATGGGAACAATGGCAGCTATGGCGCCAATTGCCGTTGGAGTTGCAGCAAAAAGTAATATGGATGTAGCAATAACACTTGCAGCAGTTATGGGAGGAGCATATTTCGGAGATAACCTTTCAATTTTATCAGATACAACAATTTCTGCAACAAGAGGAGTTGGCTGTGAAATGAAAGATAAGTTTAGAATGAACTTCTTAATAGCTATACCAGCAGCACTTATTACAATAGTTCTTTATACAATTTTAGGTAAAGCAGGAGAGATTGAAGGAGATCTTACTTTCCACTTTATAAAAGTTGTACCTTATCTTCTTGTTCTTGCAGGAGCTCTTGCAGGAGGAAATGTTGTTCTTGTCCTTATGGGAGGAATAGTTCTTTGTGGAATAGTGGGACTTGCAACAGGAAGTGTAGGTTTCCTTCCATTTATTAAAGCCATTGGTGGTGGAATGGAAGATATGATGGGAATTACAATTGTAGCAATTCTGATTGCAGGTATAATTGGTGTTATTAAAGAAAATGGTGGAATTGAATGGCTTATTGAAAAAATAACTTCTAAAGTAAAAACAAGAAGCGGAGCTGAATATGGAATAGGAATTCTTGCAGGATCTCTTGCTGCAGCACTTGTAAATAATACAGTTGCAATTATTATATCTGCTCCAATAGCTAAAGAAATAGGTTCTAAATATCATATTGCACCAAAAAGACTTGCAAGTCTTATAGATATTTTTGCTTGTGGAACACTTGCTCTTTGTCCTCACGATGGTGGAATGCTTATTATGACAGGTATGGGACATGTATCTCCTCTTGATATATTAAAATTTGCATACTATCCTGTATTCTTAATTTTAGCAACACTTGTAACAATTAAGTTTGGATTATTAAGAACTGCTGAGGAAAAAGAATTTGCCCGTGTAGCAAAAGAACATCATGAATCTATAACAGAAGTATAAAAAATATAAAAATAAAAACTCCTGAAAGTGATTTTACTCATTTTTCAGGAGTTTTTTTATAAATATATAATACTAGAAAGCAGGAACTACTCCACCTTTATAAGTATTATTTATAAATTCAGCAGTTTCAGGGCTGTTTAAAACCTCTATTAATTTAACAATATCTTCTCTTTTTTCATCTCCAGCTTTAACAGCAACTATATTAGTATAAGGAGATTCTTTACCTTCAAGAAGAAGAGCATCTTCAACTGGAGAAAGTCCAGCTTCTAAAGCATAGTTTCCATTTATTACAGCAAAATCAACATCTTTTAAAACTCTTGGAAGTTGAGCTGCTTCAAGTGTTTTGAATTTAAGTTTTTTAGGATTTTTTACAACATCAAATTCTGTTGCATATAAATTTGAAGGATCGTTTAAAGTAATAATTCCTGCATTGTGAAGAAGAATAAGTGCTCTTCCTCCATTTGAAGGATCATTTGGTATAGCAACAACAGCTTTGTTAGGAATATCATTTATAGATTTTAGTTTATCAGAGAAAATTCCAATAGGTTCAACATGGACTCCCCCAGCAGAATTAAGTTTAAGACCTTTTTCTTCACAGAATTTATCAAGATAAGGTTTGTGTTGGAAGTAGTTTGCATCAAGTTCTCCGTCAGAAAGAGCAAGATTTGGAGTGACATAGTCTGTAAAATCTACAACTTTTAAATCAATTCCTTCTTTTGCAAGTGTATCTTTTACAGCATTAAGAATTTCAGCATGAGGAACAGGAGTAGCTCCAACTTTTAAAACTGTATTAGCAAAAGAAGAAGTACCTAAAATTAAAAGTGCAGCAGTTGAAAGTAAAGTTCTTTTGAATGTGTTTGACATAAATAACCATCTCCTTAAAAATATAAAATTTATAATTAAAAATAAATTAAAAACTGTTTTTAAAAGTTAAAAAAATTTATAAAATATTTTACAGCAACAGCGACAATGAAGATTATAGCTAGATGTTGTAGTATTTTTTTTCTATTCATTGTTCCAGATTTTTTAGCTAAGTAATTTCCAAGTGACTGTAAAATTTGAACAAGAATTATTATTACAACCACAGAATAAAGCATTATATCTGTTTTAAATCTTTGGTATCCAAATCTTACTGCAAGATCTCCCAGTCCCCCTGCTCCTATACTTCCTGCCATTGCAGAAAATCCTATAAGACTTATTACAGTAACTGTTATACCATGTATGATATGAGGAAGTGTCTCAGGAATCATAACATCAAAAATTATTGTTTTATTACTTGCTCCCATACTTGAAGCAGCTTCAATAAGACCTTTGTCAATTTCATTTAATGCTCCTTCAACCATTCTTGCAACAAAAGGTGCTGCTGATATTGAAAGAGGAACAATGGCAGCAGTGCTTCCAATTGTTGTTCCCACTACAATTCTTGAAAGAGGAAATAGACATATCATCAAAATGATAAAAGGAAAAGATCTTAAAGTATTTATAATAATTTCAAGAAACTGATTAAGTTTTGGTCTTTCCATAATATTCCCTTCTTTTGTAACCACAAGAAGTATTCCTACAGGAAAACCTATTGCAAGAGAAAAAACAGTAGAAAAGAAAACCATATAAAGAGTTTCTAAAGTTGAAGTCCAAATCATATTAAATACCATCGTATATCACCTCTACAATAACTCCAGATTCTTCAAACCATTTAATAGCTTGTTTTTGTTTTTCAAAATTTCCTACAAGTTCAACATAAAGATGTCCAACTTGTATTGTAGAAAGATTATCTATAGAACCACTTATGATATTTAAATCAATATCAAATTTTCTGGTAGCTTGGGAGATGATAGGTTCTTCAGCTATTACTCCTAAGAATTTAAGTTTTACTATATGCTGTCCTTTATGTTTCATAACTTCTATTCCTTTTTCATCTGTGCTTGGAAGATATGAGATAAGTTCTTTTGTAATATCTGACTGAGGATCTGAGAAAATATGGTGTACTCCTCCTTTTTCTACGATCTGTCCTCCAGACATAACAGCTACTTTATTGCAGATTTCTTTAATAACTTCCATTTGATGTGTTATCATTACAACAGTAAGTCCAAGTTTTTTTTGAATACTTTTAATAAGTTCAAGTATAGATTTTGTAGTTTTTGGATCAAGAGCTGAAGTAGCTTCATCAGAAAGAAGAATATCAGGGTTATTTGCAAGAGCTCTTGCAATAGCAACTCTTTGTTTCTGACCTCCACTTAATTGATTAGGATAATAATTTATTTTATCTGATAGTTCAACAAGTTCTAAAAGATCTTTTACTCTTTCTTGAATTTTATTTTTATCCCATTTTGCTATCTCTAATGCAAAAGCAACATTTTCTCCTACAGTTCTTGAAGAAAGAAGATTAAAATGCTGGAAAATCATTCCTATTTTTTTTCTTTTTTCAAGAAGTTCAGTTTTTGAAAGAGAAGTGATATCCACTCCATCAATTATTACTTTTCCACTTGTAGGCTCTTCAAGTCTGTTGATAAGTCTTATAAGTGAGGATTTTCCTGCACCACTAAGACCTATAATTCCAAATATATCTCCCTTTTTTATTTCTAAGTCAACATTCTTTACTGCATGAAAGCCATTTGAATATATTTTGTTGACTTTTTCAATTAGAATCATATGTTATGCCCCTCCCCATGATGTTTATATAAAAAAAATCTCCATTACCATCAAGTAATAGAGATTTGACTGTACAACAAGTTTAGCTCTTGCCATCTGTCTGGAATTAGCACCACACCTGATAAGGTAGGTTGCTGAAACGTCCTAGGGCCAGTCCCTCAGTCTCTCTTGATGGATATTAAATTTTTAAGTTGGACTAATCATATACCAAATTAATTTTTTTGTCAAATAAAATTATAAAAATTTTTTTGATAAAAATAAAAATAATCAAGAAACCTTTTGAAAAATACGGAAAATAATGTATTATGTAGTTATAAAAAAATTTTTTAAAAAAATAAAATTTAAAATATAT
>ERZ773142.917-NODE-917-length-20112-cov-24.7946_pt1 | contig 20112 bp, 29 predicted proteins | sample MGYA00580853_ERZ773142 | MGnify/ENA primary metagenome ERZ773142 (study PRJEB29015, sample SAMEA2737862) | human gut metagenome | biome: human gut; feature: human-associated habitat; material: faeces | place: China | collected 2012 ... | reverse complement strand
CTGAATTTTTATTTTCAATTTTTAATAATCTTTTCTCTATCTCTTCTTTGTATTTATTAAAATTTTTAATAGTTACAAAAGCAGATAAATCTATAAAAGCTTCTATCTCTGCATCAGTTGTTACCTGAATAACCACATCTATAATTATTGCATGTGGATTTTCATTTTCTGCAGGAATATTGTCATATTTATCCATTGCATTGGTATAAAGAAATAGAATTTCTTTCCCATCTTTCCCACTTGCAAAAATACCTATTTCTTTAAAAGGGACTTCAAAGGTAAAGCCTTTATTAGTAAATTGTATTTCTATAACCGTTTTTGCTCTTTCTTCCTCTATTACTTCATGATTAGAAATTTGTGCATCAATAACTTTTTTCTTTAATGCTGTTAAAAATCTTATTTCATCTTCATTTGCTATTGTTCCACTTCCTATTTCTACCCTTGTTATTTTTAAAACTTCAGATAAATTGCCATTTATCCGATTTATTAATTGTTCTCCTGCTTTTGTTAATTTAAACTTAGGAAAATAACTCATAACCACTCCTCCGTCATCTTATCTCTATTATTTTACTCAAAGCTAAACCACTTACATAATTAATATTTCCATTTACATGAACCGTTCTATCTATATCAAAATCCGCTCCTATCTCAATGATTTTTGATACTCCTACAGTAGAAGCAACTTTTATTTCAGTATTTTCTTCTGAAAATCCAAGCTCCCAATACATTCTTGCCCCAGCCTCACAAATTTTATTAAGGTTTGGAAATTTATTTATTTTAGAAAAATCCATATTCACATCAACTTTAAAATATTGACTAGCTACTTCTCCTTTATATCTAGTTTTAAAGTCTATTACTTCTGCTCCTGAAAGCTGTCTTGCAATATCTAGCAAAAATTCTGTAGTAGGAAGTCCTGACACTGCCATTCTTTTAGAAACAAGTGCTTTTCTATACTGTTCGTCATCTCTTCCATTTCTACTCTCTTGATATCGAACTCCTAAAAAATCTAAAAAAATTCCTTTAGCTTTCGTTAATGAGGTTTGCCCCTTCAAGCATTCAATTAAGTCATTTAAGTAGTCAACAACAGGTTCAAGACTTTTATAAATTTTTATATTATTCTCTTTTTGGAAGTGTAAAGGAAGACCTTCTATTACTTCATTTATCATTATCCTCACTCTCCATTTGCTTTTGAACGCTCATTGAAAGCTAATTGTAAAGATGTTTTATATTCATTTTCAGTACTTCTTTTAAATTTCAAATCAAAGTCATAATATTTATATCCTTTTCCACAAACCCAATCAGATATAAAAACTCCTGTGCTTAGTTTTACTCCTAATCCTGCATTGTTTATATATTCTTTCAAAAGTTCTCTTATTGCTACTTCGTCAGGACTTTCTATTGTCAACTTATAATCAACCAATACATCTATTGGTCTATCAAATCTTATTTTTTCGGTTTTACCTTCAACTGAAGTTTTAACATCAACTTCAATGCTTCCTTTAGTATCAGGAGTATGAATATGTTTATAAATAGCTTCTGCTATTTCTTCCTTTATTCCTCCATCTACTACAAGCCATATACTTTTAGGATCTAATCCATTTTTATCTGTTTCCATAGTATTGTTTCTTATTCCATTACAACTCTTTACTCCAGCAAGAGCTCTTACTGCTGCTATAACAGGTTCAAGAGCCCATTCTCCTTCAGTATTCCCTGAAAGATATCTATTAAGATAATCAAAATCATTTTCTTGAGTAAGTCCACCCTCTCCAAGTTCTCTATTCTGAATATTTACAATTCCTGCTGGAGCTGATAAAACTCTTGTTATAGAATTTTCTTTTATGTTTCCCTCTTCTCCTGTAAGAACAGCTTTAAATAATGCTGTTTTTTTCTTAGTTGAATTAATATCAAATTGTTGTATATTTTCAAACTGTATTCCTTCTGCTGTTTCAATTAGAATGTCTTTTTCTTTTACACTGACATAACTATTAGCAGTAATTTCACAATTAAGAAAAGCATAAGATCCTTGACGGCGAGGAAAACTGTCTAGTAAATCATCTAACTCATTACCTTGTGCATTATATAAATTAAGCCCTTTCATTATAGAAATAATTTTATCTTCCAAATAAGATGCTACTGTTATAAATGGAGCTACTATTTTATAGTAATCTGATGTTTCTGAAGCATTAAAATCTTCCCCCCAACAATCTTTACTTTTTGCTTTTTCTTGAGCCATTTCCATTAACCCCTTAAATCCTTTTGTTTCCAATTTATTCACAATACCACCTCCTGCTGTATATTTTTATATTTTTTATGCTGAAAATAAAATACAGCTGTTATTACTCTATTTTTTTCTGATATTATTTCATAATATAAATCTTCAAGTTCTTTTCCATACCAAGAAAGTGTTTTTTCTTTTATATGTTCCATTTTATATTTTGCATCATCTATTCCATTAATAACAGTTATATTAAGTCCTAAATTTTCATTATAGTAACATTCATTGCTGTATATCTTTAAAGAATTAATCCATCGCTGTAAAAACTCTTCCATTCCTGTAACCTTTTCTCCAAATTGAATATCTCCATCTTTCATTCTTAAACTTTTCATTATTTTGCCCCCGATGTATCTCTACCTTCTGCATCTGTATGTTTATGTCCCGCAAAGTCTATTCCTCCAATAGTTGCTACTTTGGAAGCTAAACTTTCTAAAATATTTACTACCTTAGCAGTTATCTTTTGAGTTACTGTTAAATTTCCAGTGATATTAACATCTCCTGTGATATTAGTATTACCTGTTCTTGTGATATTCCCTGTTTGGTTTATTTCTCCTTCCTCAAGCCTATCTCCTATAATCTTTATTGCTTCAGGAAAACTTCTTGCATCTTGCATACTAGGAACTGTAAAAGGAATAGCAAAACAACTATTTAATGAATTTCTTTTTATTGTATCCATTTTTTCTTTATTCCCTTGACTTATATATGATGAAATATCAAAAGTTGTTATAAATGCTGGAACAATATTCCCGGTATTTATTTTCCAATCAATATAATTTATTTCATCACCAAATAGGCACATTGGAACATTACGAAGAACAGGAAGAGAAATTCCGTTCGGCTTGAATAAAGGTTTAAGATCTACAAATCTATTATTTCTCACAGCTTGAACTTCACATAGAATAATACTTATATTTTCCATTACAACACCTTAACCTTTAAATTCATAATCCAACTATCTTTTAAATTGATTTCTATCTCTCTTACTTGTGCTAACCCTGTAAAAGTATCACTTACAATATTTACAGTATCCCCTTTTTTTATATAATGAATTGGGAAACATTTTATGTCATAATCATATTCTTTAGTAGTGGTTGCTGTAAGTTGTGGTTTTTTGCTTGTCCATTCCATATTTCCCTCTTTGTTGTCACTTGCTACATCTATTTCAGATTCATTTACAAGTTTCTCTGAAAATGTAGGATTTTCAATAAGTCCACTTCCAAAACTCAAACTTATAATTTTTTCTTTAAGTTCTTTATGATAAATATACAAATCATTTGATTTTAATATCATTTTACTTTCAGCATCTTCTACAAGCTCTTTTATTTCCTGAAAGGCTTTATTATAACAGGTATAACCATTTGTATAAATTTTGTCGTTTAAAAGTTCCATATTTATGATATTTATCCCTGCTGATTGACAAACTTTTTTTAAAGCATCTGATATTCTCACATTCCCATCAATAGAAAGAGATATTATTTGACTTGTATTTTTACTTCTCTCAGAACAAAGAAGTTCTTTAATAATATCACCACCGTCTCTATATTTATTTGTTTTTATAACCTCATAAATTCCATATTCTCCTACATCATCTGCATAACCAAAGTTTAATTTTACTTCACTGCCTACTGCAATATCTTGTGATAAATTATAAATATAAAATCTTCCTACACCTATTTTTTTATCATTTCCTGATTTTATTTCAGCTTGAAACTTTAATCCACCATTATTTTCATCATTAATTGTTTTCCCGTTTACTACAAGAAAAGAATTTCTAGGAAAAAGAGGTCTTAAAGCTGTTATTCTCTGCATCTTAAACCTCCTTCACAAGCATTTCTATTTCATCTATATTATCATAAGTTATTTTTTTATAAATTCGGTCTTTAGTATTAGCAATTATATAAGCCTTTGGAAACTTTTCATTAAAGTTTCCTCTCTCATCAGCTAATTTATTAAACCATAAAGGTATCCCAAAACTTACAGGTTCAGCATAACAAATAGGATTTAATTGATTATCATATAAATCTATGTAAATCCTCCTATCATAAGAGTTCATTTTAAAATCAAAAATAAATTCTTTTTTATTTATTACTATTGAAGTTCGATAAGGTATCGAACCTTTTATAATATTAAATTTAAAATTCATATTACTCCCCTCTTAACTTTATGCTTTCACTTGCAAGTTCTCCCTCCCATTCTTGTTTTCCTGCTCTTATTTCAGTTTTTTCAGAAACAAGTGGTTTCGCAGCAATGGAAGGAGCCGGAATAAATTCTATATGTGCATATTCCATTTGTGTGAATGAAATTGTTATTTCAATATATGTATAAGTAGTGATGTTTTTACTTACACTTGTTATCCCTAAATTACTATACAACTTATCTATATATAGACTTACAGGTTGCCTTTTTTTTACTAAAGATATTATCTTTTCATAGATTCTATCTTTATCTGCTCCTGTTATTTGTGCTTTTATAGAAAATGAAGAGGGATTGTTAGAAATATTATCTGTTTTATTTGAACCATCATCTAGTTTTGTTACAGGAATTTCTGAAGATAAATCTTCAGAAAATTCATTTGTTAATTCCAAAGGAATACCTTCTAAAATAACAGTTTGTGCCGTCAAATATTTTTTTACAGGCTCTATTTTTTCTGTTATGCTTGACATCAGACTTCTAATTGAAAAGTTCATCTATATCAACCCCTCTGCTATTTCTCTTTCTTCTTCAAATTTCTTTATTTTTTCAATTATTAAACTACCTATTCTATTCCAATCAATTTCATTCCCTGAGGTATTTATATTAAAATTCAAGTTATAAATATTACCTGATTTTGTTTTTACCTTTGAATAATTTTCATTTTCTTTTTTGGTTAGTACCCTTTCTCCCTCATGCAGTTCAGCAATATAATTATCTTTAGGAACATATGAAAGTCCTGTTTTGTGACTTCCATCTATTTCAACTTTTCCTTCAGGTTTTTCTTTGTTATTATCATTTTCTTCTTCATTATCAAAGCCAAACCATTTTTTTACTTTCTTTACCGGAGAAAGTTCTGCTATTTTTTTCCCTAGATTCTTAAAACTATCAACAGTCGATTGTATACTTTCTTTTAATCCTGCAAAGAAAGCTGAAAAAGCATTTTTTACATTTTCTATTATTCCTAAATTACTATCCCAAGCTCCCCAAAAAGCTCTTAAGCCATCAAAAATTATTTTTCCCGGTATAAGAAAATTAAATATTCCACTGTATTCAGAAAATTTTAAAAATAAATCTTTTACTCCATCTTTAAAAGCTTTTAAAACTCCTGTAAAAACATTAAAAGCCCCTTTGAATATCCCTACTACTTTATCCCAATTCCTGTATAAAGCTACTCCTGCTGCTATTGCAAGTCCTACTCCTATTACAATAGGATTAAAACTTAATCCTGCAAGAGCTGCTTTTAGCACTCCTATCATGTATGCAACTTTTTCTATTACAAATAATCCTGTAATAGCTGAAACCATTGGAATTAAAACTTCTTTCCATTTAATGCAAAAACTTATAATTTTATTTCCAATACTTACAGTTTTTTCAATGCTTCCTGCAAGATTTTCTGCCCATTTTGTAAAAGTTCCGTCTTCTTGCCACTTAACCAAGAGATCTGCAAGAGGAACTAAAACTTTATCCCGGATAATTTGAAAAGGAGAATTTTTTATAACATTTCCAAATTCATCTATTCCTGCCACAGTAGAAAGTCCTGATTTAAAAACACCTTTTATTGTAGAAATAGCTCCTTTAAAAGTTTTTGCTTGTTTCTGCATAGCTCCACCAAATTTGGAATTCATCAGTTCAAATAAAGCCTTGTTAAATAAATTAATATCTTTTATTTGCCCCTGATTATTAAACATTTCTCCATATCCTTGCGACTTTGCAAAATCTCCGATCATGTTCTTAGTTATTCCAAATTCTTTTAATCTTTCAAGTTCTCCTGTTCTACTGTCTGCTAGAGCTTCCACAGCTTGTTCAAAAGGTTTATTCATAGCTGAAGCCATATCTCCAATCATTTCAATATAAGTTTTCCCTGTAGACTTTAAAACCCTATCTCCCTCCATTCCATAAGATTGCATTTTGGTTAATCCACCAATAATTTCTTCAGTTTCAAAAGGAGTTCTGTTTGCAAGTCTGCTCCCCCAAGCAAGTTTTTTTTGTGCCAAAGTTGAATCTTTTAAAACAGTTTCAAGAGTATTTCTATATTGCTCTATATTTGAAGCCCCCTCGAAAGCTGTTTTAATAGTAAGCCCAGCCCCTAGCACTCCCATCATTCTCTTTAAAGTTCCTGTAAGAGTATTAGCTTTTTTTTGAGCTTTCTCAAATACCTTTGTAGAATATGCTGAGAAAGATTGAAACCCTTTTTTTATGCTTCGAGTAAGCCTAAATTTCATTATAAATCTGTCCAACGATCTTGTTGTTCTATTAAAAGCATTTATTCCTACTTGCTGAATTCCTAAAAAAGCATTTTTAAAAGCTCCTGATATTCTATATCCTTTTGTAATAAGTTCTGAAGCATAACCCTCTATTTTTCTAAAAGGATTTTTTATAATATTACTCAAATTTATTTTAAGAGGATCTTTCAAAAGTTCTTCAGTTTCTTTATATGATTGTTTTATTTTTTTTAATGCTTCCGTTCCATTTCCACTAACATTAAATTTTAAAGTTAATCCTTTAAGCACCTTTTCCAGCCTCCTCTATTTCTTTATTTCTTCTTTTTACCCAATCATTCCATGCCATAGTTAAGAGCTCTACCTCTTCTATGCAGAGCTCTTCTATGGATTTTCTATAATAATTTATCCTTGTTGAAAAAGATAAATCAAATCTATTCTGTAGCTGTTTCCGCCTCTCTTCTAGCTCTTTCTGTGAATAAAAAGGGAGTTACTTGGAATTGTGAAATAAGTTGAATTATTTCTTTCATGGCATCATAATCTAATTCAAAGAAATTAGTATAACGAGCTTCCTCTGGTAAAGCTATGAAAGTTTTTAATATCTTCTCAGTAGCTTTCAAATCTTCTTTTTCATTTTCAAGTTTATCTGCTATTTGTAATGCAACTCTTTCTATTCTGAATTTTACAGTTTCTACTTCAAAATTCTTTGAGAATATTTCTTTTTCAAACTCTAATGCTCCTAAACCTTCAGGCTTGAAATTCACATTTGAAAAGTTTTCTAATATTTCAGCTATTTTTTTCTGTTGTTCTTCTCTTGTTTTTTTGCTCATTATACTAAAGCCTCCTTGCACCCTGCACAATTTAATGTAAATTCTCTTTGATCTGTATCACCATCATTTGCTAGATCTCCCTTATTCACTCCAATTTCTGCCAAAACAATTCCTCTTGAATATTCTGAAACAGAACTATCTTTAAAATATCCTGCACCTAAAATTCCTGCTTCTGCAGCTGTAAGAAGAACAAGTTCATCTTGTGTGCCTGTTTCTACTGTAACAGTTATTGTTAAATTAGGATCTGCTGTTTTTATAACTCTTCTTTTCCCGGAAAGAGATTTTTCAGATAATTTTGTTCCTTCTCCAGCTGGAGTTATATTTATGCTTCTTGGTTCTTTTATTGTGTATCCATTAAATATAAGTGTTTTTTTGCTTAAATCTACACCCATTTTATTACCTCCTACTTCTTTTTATTTTTCTTTACTGCCTTATAAATAATTACAGTTGAAATTCCTGCAGCATAACTGCATAACATTAAAAATAATGTTTGTAGCATTTTCTCCTCCTTTTAATTTCCTTTATTTACTGTGTCATAAGTTTGTTTTAATGTTAAATCAATAAAGTATGCCCACCCTTTAAGTCTGAATAGCACATTTGGTTTTATTGTTCTTGCCATTCTTTCCTCTTTAGTTTGTGATACTGGAGTTACTTTATATTCATAAATTCCATTTTCTTTAGCAATAATATCCTTAGCTCCTAGTTGCTCCATGATAGAAGTTATTGTTTCTTCCATTCTTGTATATCCCTCTTCATCTTGTGGGAAACCTTTAAGAATAAGCATTTTTTGTAGTGCTTCATTAAGATTTACAATCATGCAGTCTAATGCAGTTGTTTCATCAAAATAAGTTCCATCCATAGCTTTTCCACCATTTGCTACTATATATCCTTCAGAAGTTCTTTTTTCAACGAAAGTGATATTGTTTTTAGTAAGTTCTTGCTTTTTTCCACCTGTAACATCTGCACTTACTCCTGAAAGTTTAACCATACTACATTTATTTCCCGCTCCTGCTGTAATTACAGCCCCAGCATATGCAGCTGATTTATATTCTCTATCCTCCCCATCTGCTGTTTTACTATTATAAATAAGTTGTGCTCTTTCTGATTTTGCTTTATCTGCATTTTCTAAAGGATATGTTGCTGTTTCTGCAATATATACTCTTCTTTCAGAAACTAAAACTGCTCTTAGCTCCTCAACTATTTTTGCTGTATCCATTATAGTTATTAGACAATACCAACTTTCATTCAACACTTCATTGATAGCTGTTTTTAATTTAGTAGCATAAGTAGAGTCATCATCTTCGGCTTTCTCTACTCCCATTACTGCAAAAAAGTCAGGCTTTAATATATTTCCACTTCCATCTGTTTGTGATAAAAATGTTTCAACAGCTTTATAAATTTTAGTATTGTTTCCAAATTTTTCAGCTACTTCTTCAAGAGTGGCACAATATGCAAAATCTACATTCTTTTCATTTGTAACAATAAGAGTTTTATTTAAATCAGTTACAGTCAAAGCTATCTCTTTATCAACTGTTATTTTCACAGGTTCTCTATAATCCATTTTATTCCTCCTCAATAATTATTTTTTCTTTATTTGCTATAAGTTCTATAACCTCTGCAATTTCAATTTTTCTTTCTTCTGTTAAATTCATATATTCAAAAGTAACATCAAAGGAAGCTCTCCTCTCATACTTATTTTGAATTTCTTCTCTTAAGTTTTTTATTTCAGAAAATTCTACTATTCCTACATCTATATTTCTCCACTCTTTCCTAAGTATGAAAATTATTAGTTCTAAAAGTTTTTGTGTTTTTAGAAACTCTCCCGAAATACTATCCTCATATACATCAAATTGAATTACAACAGTTTCTCTATACCGTCTTTTTTCTCTATTGCTATTATCTGAAGAATTATATTTTCTCTCAGAGTATGCAAAAAAATCTTTTGCTTTTTTAGAAATAACACAATAAGTTGCATAAGGTTTTTTAGGAGGCTTTTTTTCTGAGTAAGCTGGGATAATATTAATAACTGACATAGAATTAAGTAGTTTTATTATTTGTTCAATCATCTTTATCGCTCCGCCTTAAAATATAAAATTTAAGATCTGCCACATAAGAATAGTCAGCTTTCTGAATTATTTTCCATTCAATCTCATCTATAATAATAAGATTTCCTAGTTTTAAATTTTCTTTTGTCCTTAAATCCATATCTTCAAGAGTTACTATACCCTGAGAATAATTTTTTAAGTCATTCAAGGAAACTGGCATATATACAGCCTGTATTATTCTTTCTGTAGTAGTCCCTTCAACATACTCTCCTTTAATCCATTCTCCTTCAGTTGTTTCTTTAACTTTTACCTCTGTAAGAAGATGTGCTGGAATAAATACATTTGTCATTTTTACACCTCTTTAAAATTACTCAAATATACAATTTTTCCTGTTTTTGAAGTAATTTGATACCTAATAGATTTAATTAAAAATCTATCTTCTATCAATGTTTTATCGTTGTTACTTCCTTCTTTTAACTTTGCTTTAAGAGTTTTAGGACTTAAAGGTTCTGCCCAATTTGTAGCTGTAGCAATACTCTGTATAATAAGCCCTCTTATATACTCTCCTATCTGCATAAGAGCTTTTCTTCCTGTTATTTGCCCTTCAAGAATATCATTTACCCTTGCTTCAATATAATTTGAAATAGCTTGTGAATTACTTTCGATAGCATTCCTCATAAAAGGACGGGGAGGAATATGCTTAGTTCCAAATTCATTATAAACGGCATATTCAAGTATAGTTGTTTTAGGATTATCTCCCTTTAAATCTCCATCTATGCCTAATATTCCAACCTCTACCATATGTAAAGCCATGTAGTCTAATTCATTCATTATATCTACTAGGTTACTCATACTCTTACTCCAAATAAATCTATTATTCCTCTTCTAAAATTTTCAGATTGCTGGACTTTATCAAAATAACTATATGAAACATCTTTTAAACTGAAACTTTTCAATCCACTTTCATTTGCAAGATTTTCTTTTAAAGTTGAAAAAATAAACATCTGAATATCTAAAGGAAGAACATCATACCCTGCTGTATAAGTTACCTCTAAAAATTCTGATTGACAAAATGGAGCTGTTAAAATCAACCTATGCTCATCTACTCTAAAAGATAACTCTTCATTAAGCCACAGAGCTTTCGATACCTGTTCGACAGGCTTCCTATTAAGATATACGACATTTGTATCGACTCCTTGAATAAACTCTGTTTTTTCGCATTTTACGAGGTCGTAGCCTATTGCTCTTTCAATCCGTGAAATTATACCCTCTATATAAAATTCCAATAGCTTATCGTCTGTTATTCCGGTTAATTTTTTTGCCAATTCTTTATCATAAAAATCTTCAGGTCTTTTCATTTTATTTTCTCCTATATTTATACAGAAGAGGGAAAATTCCCTCTTCTATATTCTAAGATGTTTTATTTTTTACTATTTGGAAGTTCTCAGGAAGAACTACTCCAAATCCTAAACCTTTTTCCATGTAGTATGCAGTCCATCCTTTACCTGTAAGCTGATCTTTTATAGATAGATTCATCTTTGGATTAGTTATTCCAAGCATTCCACCTTTAAAATCTCCAAAGACCATGAAAGGTTCTCCATCTCCAGCCTCCGCCATAGTTTTTAATCCTGAACCTGCAGAGTCTATAATTACAACAGGTCTTGAAAGTAGTTTTCTTTCTCCACCATTTTTCAAGTCAATTAGTTGTAATCTTCCATCTTTATCTTTTAATAATGTTAAAGCTGTCCATGTTTCTCTTCTCATGTACCACTTTGCCTTTGATGAAATTTCATCTTTTGTATTTCCAAAAAGAGTTACAAGTGCATCTATTTTTCCAGCCTCATCTAATGTTGTTAAATTCCATTCCACTTTTGCAATGTCATCTTCATTTAAAATTCCTTTTGGTTGTTTTGTTCCTGTTCCACTGAACATAGTATTTGCTATTTTTAATGCCCAAGCATATTCCACTCTGTCCATTAAGAAAGCAACATATCCAACATAGTTAGATGCCATCAATTTATTAGAAATTTTTGGAAGTGCATAAATTTGGTGCATTGCAATGTTTACATCTTTTAATTTAACTCCGTCAGTTTCATTTCTTGTGTCTTCTTCTCCTACCCAAGCGACTTCAGGAAGAGAGATCTCTTCTCTGTCAAGGTCAAGAGAATTATCTGTAATACTGATTATATTTAAATCATTTACTACAGGATTGACTTCTTGTAATCTTTTAAATATTCCTAAAAGTTGATGTGCTTTTACAGCTGCTTTTGTTCCTTCTCCTGTTGTTGTTGCTGGTGTTGCAAATTTTAATACTGTTTCAGGTGTTATTTGCTTTAATTTTCCACCATTTTCAACGATTGAATTGTATGCAGCCATAAATTCATCAGCAAAAGAAACTTGTGCTTTCGTAGGTGTGAAGTCTGCTTTTAAACCTTTAATAACATTATTAATTTCATTAAATTGTTCATTGAAAGCATCTTTCACTTCTTCTGTAAGAGTTTCTTTTATAGCTGAAAATTGTTGTTCCAGCTTTGAAATTTTACCCGGTAAGGCTTTTATTTCTTCATCTCTTTCAGCTGAAAAAATTTCTTTTTGCATTGCTCCTATAAGTGCTGCTATAAATGTTTGTTGTTCTTGTAGTGTCATTTTATCTTCTCCTTCATTATCATTAAATACTTTTGTTATTTTACTGCCATGAACTGCTCCCTTTGGTGTAATAGAACCTTCGTAAGCAGTAAATTTTTTTATTTCGTAAAACCAGCTTGTTCTGCCGTTTTGTGTTATTTCTTTGCTTTCTCCGTCTTCTATATCTCCACCTGCAGAAAGTTCAAATTTCGCTCCTTGATTTTTCATTAAATCGTAAAGAGCATAGGCTTCTTTATTTATAACATTTCCATTTTCATCTGTTGTAAGCTGTAATTGAGCTTCTATCTTAAATCCTTCATCAGTTTCTATCCCTTTACAAGTTCCGACAGGAATATTGTTACCTCTATGGTTATATAATAAAAGCATTATTTTCCCTTCATTTGCTTTCATACTCCCTTTTATAAACTTATAATAACCATGTGCAAGATTTTTATGATTATAATTTACTAAAAGACCTTCAAAGCAACCTTTTTTGTCTTGCTTTTCCTTAAATTCTTCAAAATCAACCGAAAAATCAATTGTTTTATTTTTTAAATCATCTTCATTCTCTTTTCCCATTTCTCCCTCCTATCTGTATATTTGTAGGCAACTACATCTAACTGTTTCTGAAGCTGGTAAATCAGGATCATGTGGACACTCTGCATATATCCCACTCCCTAAGTCCCATTTCTCATTAATTTTTATCCATTTGTTATTTAAAACTTTGTGATTTTCCCTATCCATTTCTTTCCCACCAATATGCACCCAGCCTTTTTCTTTCATTCCTGAAGCTTTTGAAGTTTTAAAAGACACTTGATTTATTGAAGAAGATGTTTCTGTTCGTGCTATTGTACTTGCTCTATATTCACTCATATTTTCCACAGAAGACATTATTTCCTTAACTAAATCTTTATGCGACCAACCTTCCCTCTGTGCCTGTACAATGATCTTGTTAAGTTTGTCTTTCGTTGTGTTAGTCATCATCTTTGCTTTTTTCAAAGCGTTTTTCTTATTAAAGTCCTCTACGAAATAGTCACGAACACCTTTTATAACCTTTTCAGAAAGTTTTTTATTATAAGCATTTTTAAATACTCCTATTGTTTCATCAAGGTTATATAAATAAATAACTTCTAAAACATCCTTAAATTTTTTCTGAAGATATTTATAGTCAATATCAATAACTACTTTCACTTCATCAGCAAATTTACTTCCATTATCTTTTTTTATCTTTTCAGAAAAATCTATAAAAACTTTTTTTAATTTCTTTTTATTTCTTATAGATAATTTCTTTTCTAAATTTTTAAAAAGTCTGATATGTTTTTTATATTTTTTCATTAAATATCATCTTCTTTTTCCATTTCTGTATCTATTACTTCCAAAGTTTCGTCAAGAGTAACATCTCCAGCACTAACCAGTATTACATCTCCTTTTTTTCCTAAATCTTCCAATTCAATATCAGTCATTTTTGAAAGAAATTTTCTGTATTCATTAATTGTTACCCGATTTTTAATCGGTTCAAGATTTTTTATAACCTCGCTTATATCTTCTTTTAATTCATCTATTCCTGTAAGGTCATAATCTATAAACTCTCCTTCTTTCAAATAATCTCTCAGTAAATAGTTCAACCACCCTTTAAGATTATTAAAAAAAGGAATTATCTCATCTTTATACAGTTCTTTTTTGGCATGTCTCCTATTTTGATAAGTAGACTCTCCTCCACCTACAAGCTCTGCTGGAACTCCTGTAGAAATAGCTGTTCTTTCATATGCTTTTTGTTCCCCTGCATTCCAATCTGTATCAATAGGAGCACGAGAAGTATCCTGATATTTCAAACCTGAACCTAGTACCAAAGGTTTTCCTGCATGATTAGAGCCTCCATTACTTGCTGTATATTTATCTGAAATTTCTTTTCTATCTTCCTTGTCAACATATCCTTCTGTTGATAATATTCCCCCCGGCTTTCCAAGATTTTTAGCTAAGCTCCAGTTCCACTCCCAAGCCTTTTTTACATAAGCTCCCCAAATTGCAAAAGCATTATGTTTACTATATCCTAATGTTGTCCCTTGCCCTGAAACTCCATCTTTTACATTTGAATAATTTGGACTTCTTATCCACATAAAATTTTCTAATTCTTCTCCTGATATGTTTCTATGAGGATTCATAATTTCAATTCTTGAAATATTGTTTCCTTCATAATGGACTGTAAAATTATTAGGATTATGTATATATAAGTCAGGACAAAAATTAGAAAGCCCTTTTACAACTTCCAATAAAACTCCATTATCATATCCTTCATACCAAACAAGAAAATAATCTATAAAATCATTGAATGAAGTATTCTTATTTATCATCTTAAAAAGATTTACAAGAGTATGTTTAGTTAATTTTTCTTTTCCTTCATTTGATTGCTTATATACAGAAAACTCAATGTTCTGACAGGCTTTTATTTTCTTTTTCATAGCAATCATAAATGCTCCTTGCTGTGAAATTGTTGCCATGTATTCAGAACTGTCAAAAGAAGATTCTCCACCATACATAACAGAGCACATCTTTTTAAATAACCATTGTTTAAAAAAATTCATTTTATATTCTCCCTAGTACACATACTTTCCTTTTTTCATATCCCGTTCAAAAGCATATCTTGTTGCATCAATCGTATGATTATTTTTATCTTCTAAACGAGGTAAAGGATTTCCATCTTTATCTGTTGCATAATCTATAATTTGAAATTCTTTTGCTATATTTGGAGTTCTTGCTGGATCTATTACTATTGCTTCTAAATCTCCAAGCCACTTCTCTCCATACTCAACAGAGCCTTTTCCTTTTGTTGCCCCCCAAGCTGATAATTCATGTTCTCTTAAATCATCAATAGACTTAGGTTCTGAACTGTCACAAGTTATCGGCTCTTCATAACCTTTGCTTAAAATATACTCAGCGACATTTTTATTACTTCTTTTAACTCCATAATATTCATCAAGAGCATAAATAATTTTTTTCTTTTTAGAATATCCCCATCTTACAAAAGCAACTGGATCAACTCCATACCCCCAGTCAAGTCCCTGCCTAACAATAGAAATATTATCTAAGTCTTCCTTTGTTATCTGCCTTATCTGAAGATTAGGGAAAGGTATGATCCCATTTCCTATTGCCTCCCCTAAATATTCATGTCTATATTTAAGTTCATTTCTCTTTTTCAAATTCTCAGCATCTTCTAAAAATTGTTCAGAAATATGTGGATTGTCCAAATATGTAGAATGATGTACATAGGTATTGTCATCAGTTCCACCAAAGCTATATTTTTTATTTACCCAATGTAATTTACTTTGAGGAGGATTATAAGAAAAGAAACCTTTATATTTCAACCCATTTTTTAACTTTCCTCTTGTTATTGATCTAATAACTGTTTCAACTTCTGCTTCTGTCTTAAACTCTGCAAGTTCTTCAAACCAATAAAGTGCAAGAGGAAAATCTGCAAGTTTAATTGATTTACTTTTTTGAGGATCGTCAACCCCTAAAAATATAATCTTATTACCTCTTTCTACATAAATTATTTCTAAAGGACTTGCTTTAAATTTAAAATACTCTTCTACACCTAAGAATTGAATCGCCCATTTTATCTGTTCGTAAACAGTTCTGCTTAATGTTTCCCCAACCTTTCTGAAGCATACTGCACTGACAGGTTCAAGAATAATGCTTAGAACTATGAATATAGCTATATGAGAAGATTTTGCAGAACCCCTTCCACCTTTAAGAACATATCTTGAATATAATGATTCTTTCCAAAAAAGCCATACTTCATAAAAATTTTTATTCAGAAGTTCCGATATTCTTTTCTGCGGTCTTTTTAAGACTTTCATAAGTGATGTCATCTATAATCAACACTCCTCTAATTTCCTCTTCTTGTTGTTCGGCTTCTTCTTTTTCTTTTCTCTGCCCTAAACTCTCTAAAACCTTTGATACTTTTAAAAGAGCATCTGCTGTTTTAGGATCTAATAGCTTATTTGGATTTTCTGAGATTTCTATCAATAACTTTTTGTGCGATTCATCTATAATCCCTGCCATATCCCCGGCATTGAAATTAGCCATTTTTTTACTTTCTTTAAAACCTAATTCATCATTCCCTATCCAACGATAAATCGTACTTTTGCCTATATTCAATTCTTTTGCTATTTCTACTGCTGTTTTTCCTTGTGCATATAAGGATTTTGCCTTTCTTTGCTCTAATGTAAGCTCCATTTTTTCCACCTCGCAATAGTTATACATTGTTCTTTAAAAAAAATTTTGGATATTTTGGAAACTTTGGATATATGTATAAAATTATTTTGAATATTTTATCAATCATTTGATAAAATATTTTAATTCATTACATAATTTGTTTTTTTTCTTACTTTAATCAAAAGGTATTCAAAAGGGAATCGAAAGGTTTTCTAAAGAATATTAAAGAGCTTTTGATATAAATATTTATATTATAAAGAGTAATTCAAAAATTATTTGAAAGGAAATCGAAAGATTAAAAAAAGTATTCTTAGAACAATGTTCCTTGAATACTTTCTTCTTTTAATTGGTATATACTTTTTATTGTAGTATGCTTTTTAAATAATTCTACGCTTTCTACACTTACAAGCCAACTTCCTTTTGTTTTTCCTGCACCTTTACTATATCTTCCACCAAGTCGCCCATCTCTGAGCATATTATAAATAGTTTCTACTGAAACACATAATTTTTTTGCAGCTTGATTTGTTGTTATAAATTCTGCCATAGCATCACCTCATATAGTTTATATACCATTTTGAGATTACCCGCAATAAAAAAGTTTATTTTATTATACAATACCACTCTGCTCTTTCTGATGAACAGCCAAAGAAGGATCTCTTATATTTTTTTATTTCAAATTTTACTGCAGGAAAATTTTCTTTTATTAAATGTTGAAGATTGTTATTAAGGCTTCCAAAAATCATAAATATATTATTTTTTTCTAAATTACTTTTTATAAAATTTACAAGTCTAACATCATCTTTTTCTGTCCAATCGCCTTCATAGTTAAACCCTTTTTTCCCTTCAGCACCTGTTTCTAAAAGGTATGGAGGATCTAAAAATATAAAACTGTCTGAAAACTGCCATTTCTCGTTAAAAAACTCTGTTTTTATATCTAATTTTTTTAATACTTCAAGGTAGTCCTTTAATCTTTTTATTTTCTGCTCAGAATAAAAATTTGAAGAAAGAGATCTGCTTTTCCCAGCAACTCCTCCTAAAAGAATTAAAACTTCTTTTTCTTCTTCATTTACATTTTCTATTAATTTTAAATAATTTTCTTTCAGTTTTTCAAAAGTTATTTTGTCAGTATTATAAATATTCCGTGTAGAACTTAAAGGAATATTTTGGTATACTTCAGTTACTGCTTTTTCAAAAAGATTGAAAACTTTATCTTTTTTATTTAATTTTATTAAAAGCTCCATTTTCGTATCTTTTACATTTGTAAAAATATCTGCTTCTACATCAATATATAAATTCGCTGGAACTTCCAAACCTCCTGCAAACAGATCCACAAACTTTTTTTTCTTACTTTTTTCAAATACTTCTTTAATTTCTTTATAAAATTTACCTTTATTTCCCATATAACTAAAAACTTTTTTTATCTTCATTTGTCCTCCTGTAATTTTGCATAAAAAAAAGCCCGGAGTTCTAACCTTTTTTGATTAGAACACCGAGCCCAATGCTACAAAGTGTATTATTTATTTCTGCCTAATATAACTACTTTTTTCCGTGCTTCAACTATATAACCATTTTTTATTTTCACCTCTCCCCAACCTTCGTGCTGTCTAAGTTCTTCCATAATAAACTCTTCATTTTCTTTAATTTTTTTCTGTTCTTTTAGCATAGCTCCATATCCTCCTTTTTTCAAGTCCAAGTTTTATTTAAAAATATACTTTTATATATAAATATCTTTATATTATATATTTTTATCTATAACAATGTTGTAAAAAAAATATACATCAGTCAGCCCTAAAATAAAGACTGACTTTTGTATATCTTTTTTAATCTTCGTGCTTCTGAAGCATAAACTGCATAAAAAGTTGCCTTTGAAATTTCCATTTTCTGAAAAATTTCTTCATTTGTCAGATTAAAGTTTCCTCTTATAATTTCTTCCAGTTTTTTAAAATTTTCTTTTTTTATCCTCTCACATTTTTTATAAACACTTGTTTTTCTTTCTCTTTTGACTTTTAAAAGTTTATTTTTTAGCACAGAATTTGTTTCTCCTATAAGACTTAAAATATAATCTCGTTCAGCTTCAGTAATTATTATCTTCATAGATTGCTTTCCTTAATTTTGAAAGTATTTTATTTTTTCTTGTATTTAACCATTGTCTGCTGCATTTAAATTCTTTTAAAAGTTCTTTTTGCCCTTTCTCTTCAAAAAAGATTTTTCTTAAAAGATATTCTTCTTTATCTGTACAATATTTCTTTAATAAACTATCAACATATTCTTTTAGAATAAAATTATTAATTTCATCTATTGTACTATTATCTCTATTATTATAATCTTCTAATTCTGCCTCACTATTACTGCTCATTTTTTCAAGAGCAAGGATTGTTTTTGGTAATAATTTTTTCTTTATAAAAAATTCTTCTTTTGTCCCGGAAAATTTTTGTAATTCCTTGTAGAGAAAAATAAGGTTGTGGCTTGTTTTATAAGCATTTTTATTTATATATCTATCAATTTTCTGTGTTATCCAGTAATAAGCATAAGTTGAAAATTTAGTTTCTACGCTCATATTATATTTTTCAACAGCTTCAATCAAGCCTAAAATACCCTGTTGAAAACCATCTTCTGTATTATTGTATTTTGAATTAACAGTTCCTACAAGCCATATACTATTTTCCACAACTTTATTTCTTGCCTCTATATCTCCTGATTGAGCTTTTTTTATTAACTCTCTTAGTTCAGTTTCAGATAAACTTTTTCTTTTCCAATTTTTAAGTTTAACATCCATATTGCTCGTCTTCCTCTTGTCTAGGAGAACTTATTAAAAAATACTTTATTTTTTTCTTTCTGAATAAAAATCTAAATATAGCTCTAAACATATATCCTCCTATAATGCTTTTTTAGATAGTATTATTTTCTCTCTAGCTGTATTAATCTTTGATGCAATAGATTGCTCTGATGTTCTTAATGTAGTTCTTTTACTTTCAATCTCTTTCTTCTTTGCTCTTAATTTTTGCACTTCAGCCTCAGCTTCTTGAATTGCAAAACCTAACATTTTTTCTTGATATTCCAGTGATTGCTTTTCTTTTTGATTTTTCTTCTGAAGGTTTTCCTCCTCTTCCAATAATCTTTTATAGTTATTTATCAAAACTTCCAGCATCTCTTTGTTCCCTATTAAATCCAAACCATAATCAACTTTATATAAAGTCACTAAATTATTTTCACTTATTACAAAAGTAAGCATAGTTTCTTTTTGGATATAATATGATGCCTTTTTATGTATTCCATAAGTTCCCGTTGTAATATATTCTGCTGTTAGTAAAAGCCCTTGAAGTTCCCTTTTCACCTCTTCAATATCATCTTGATGAGTATTCTTCCAGCCGTCATAATTAATGTCAGTTACCATTACGCCTCGTACTCTATTAAAATAACGAACTATTGCATGTTTTGTTATATTGATATTTTTAAACTCTTCCATAAAGATCCTCCTACAAATAAAATTTATCCTCTATAATCATTGCTATTACTTTCCCTACTGCTGTTCCTACTGCAACTGCTATTCCTATTCCTACATAAAATCCAAACATTTTATTCCTCCTCTATAACTGTAAAATCATCTTTATCTACCCAGCTCCATTCAAAAGCATCAATATTTTCATATCCTTTTAATATTTTTACTCCTGTAAAGCCATCTCTTTCTATTTCTTCTTTTAATGTTATTC
>ERZ773142.912-NODE-912-length-20173-cov-21.6004_pt1 | contig 20173 bp, 17 predicted proteins | sample MGYA00580853_ERZ773142 | MGnify/ENA primary metagenome ERZ773142 (study PRJEB29015, sample SAMEA2737862) | human gut metagenome | biome: human gut; feature: human-associated habitat; material: faeces | place: China | collected 2012 ... | reverse complement strand
AAAAAAACTTTACGCCCCCTTTAGGCATAAAGTTTTCTCAAAAATAAAAAATTTAAAAAAAAATAAGATAATTTGAGCAAAATTTTTATATAAAATTTCAAAAAAATAGTTTTAATTCAGTAATAAAAACATTAAAACAGGATTAAAAAATATTAAAAATAAAGTATAAAATTTACTTTTAAAAATACAATTAATCTTAAACAGGCTTTAAAGTTGATTTTCTGCTTTACAGAAAATGGATATAATTTCAAATTTGGGAATTTTTTTGAGTACGGAAATAGAAAAAAAGATAAAAAAATATATGGAAATAGATCAAAAAAAATAATTTTTTAAAAAGTATTTACAAAATACAAAAAATGAGTTATAAAGATAATATGATTGTGCCTTGAGAAAGCACAAGAGAATAAGAAAAATATTATGCCTTGAGAAAGCATAATTATCTAAATGAGAAATTTATTCAAGGAGGAGATTTTATTATGAAAAAGTTAGCACTTTTATTAGGAGCATTATCACTTGTATCTTCAGTTGCTTATGCAAAAGAAGTTGTACCTGCAGTAGAAGAAGTTGTAGTTGTTGAAGAAGCAGCACCAGTTGCAGCACCTGCATTAACAGTTACAAACATAGGACAATACATAGAAGTTGACAACACTTCTAGTGGAGAAGATATTGGAGAAGAAGTTCACTTTGCCAATGTTGTTGGGTTAGCATATGAAGATTGGACATTTGGATTAATGGCTAGAAAAGCTTGGTCAATGGATACAGATGATGGTATTCATTCAAACGGACACAGATTAGAATTAGATTTCTGGAAAAATTATGAAAACTTCTCAGTTGGAGCAATTTGGAGACAACAAGAAGATTTTGACAGATATTTAGGAAGAGTTAAATATAACTATGGAATGTTCTCTGGAAACTTATTAGCTGGTTACAAATTCAATAACAACGATGCTAATGATTGTTTCTATGCTGAAGGTATGCCATTAGCAGTAACAGTTGGTCCAGTTAAAGTTGGATATTACTTTGAATATTCTGATTACAATGGAACTTCAGATAAACAACATGTAAATGCTGATGGAGATAAAGTATGGGATATGACAGAAGAAACTTTACATCAAGTAAGAGTATTCTTCCCATTATATAAAGGAGAAAAATTATCTTTAGATGCTCAATATAGATATCAATTTGAACATAATAAAGAATTTGAAGGAAAACAACCATGGCAAGAAAATAACAGACATATAGGAATAGTAGCTGCTAACTATGCAGTAAGTGACAACTTCTCTGTTTACGGTTCTTATGAATATGACTTCAACAAATATGAAGCTCATGATGGTGGAAAAGATTATAAAGATGCAAAAGATGACTATTATGGAGAATTTGTTATTGGATGGAACTACGCATTCTAGTTTAGTCTAGTAAATTAAAAAATTAATAAAAATTTTTAAGAGAGACTTTTTAGTCTCTCTTTTTTTGTATAATTAAAATATTGAAAAACTTTGGAAAAAGTCTTAAAATAAATAAAAATAAAATAACAGGAAGGTATAAAGATGATAATAGGTCTTACAGGAGGAATCGCTTCTGGAAAATCAACTGTAAGTAAGATTTTCAGAGAATTGGGAGCAAAAATTGTAGATGCAGATATAAAAGCTAAAGAAATTTCTGAAAGAGAAGATGTTATAAAAGAGATAGGAAATATTTTTGGAAAAGAAGTAATAAATAGTGAAGGAAAAATAGATAGATTAAAAATAAAAGAGATAGTTTTTAATAATAAAGAAAAATTAAAAAAATTAAATGGTTTAATTCATCCTAAAGTAATGGAGGAGTTTAAAAAAATAAAGGAAAATACAGGTAAAAATGATATAATAATATTTGATGTTCCTCTATTATTTGAGTCTGGAATGGATAAAATGTGTGATAAAATAATCCTTGTTTTTACAGATAAAAAAATTCAGATAAAAAGAATGTTAGAGAGAGATGGAATTACAGAGGAACTAGCTGAAAAAATTATAAATTCTCAGATGAGCCTTGAAGAAAAATTAAATAAATCTCAAATTCACCTTAAGAATAATGGGACACTTGAGGATTTAAGAAAAAAATCAGAAACTATTTATAGAGAATTAAAAGGAGAAAAATAATTATGAGAATAGTTGCTCCCGCTGGAAATATGGAGAGATTTTATTCTGCAGTAAATGCAGGTGCTGATGAAATATATATGGGGCTTAAAGGATTTGGAGCAAGAAGAAATGCTGAAAATTTTACTCTTGAAGAATTTAAACAAGCACTTGATTATGCCCATGAAAGAGGTGCAAGAATATTTCTTACTCTTAATACTTTAATGAAAAATGTAGAGATAGAATTTTTATATCAAAATTTTAAAGCACTTTATGAACATGGACTTGATGCTGTAATAGTACAGGATTTAGGATATTTTAGATTTTTAAAAGAAAACTTTCCAGATATAGACTATCATGGAAGCACTCAAATGACAGTTGCTAATCATATAGAAGCTGAATATTTAAGAAAGTTAGGATTTAAAAGAGTTGTTCTTCCTCGTGAAATGAGTTTTGAGGAAATAAAGAAAATAAGAGAAAGCACAGAAATAGAACTTGAAATATTTGTTTCAGGAGCTTTATGTATATGTTACTCAGGAAACTGTTATATGAGCAGTTTTATAGGGGGAAGAAGTGGAAACAGAGGTATGTGTGCTCAGCCATGCAGAAAGATATATACATCTTCAGAAGGAGATGCAGGATATCTTTTAAGTCCTAAAGATCAGCTTATGGGATATGAAGAGATAAAAAAGCTTAAAGAGATAGGGATTAACAGTATTAAAATTGAAGGAAGAATGAAAGAAAAAACTTATGTTTTTGAAGCTGTTAATTATTTTAAAAATCTGATAAATGGCATAAAAGCAGAAGAAAGAGTTTCTTCAATATTTAACAGAGGCTATTCAAAAGGATATTTTTATGAGAAAAGAGATTCTGTAATGAATAGAAATTATCCAGCAAATATGGGGAAACCTATAGGAATAATTTCAGGAAAAGAACTTACTCTTGAAGAGAATATTATGCTTGGAGATGGTATAATTTATCTTTCAAAAGATTATGAAACTCTTGGTGGAGATTATATTAACAGAATAGAAAAGAAAAATAGAAAAGAAAAATTTAAAACAGCTGAAAAAGGAGATAGAATAATTTTAATAAATGCTCCTAAAGGTGCAAAGTATGTTTTTAAAAATTATGACAAAGAAGTAAATGATGATATAGAATCAAAACTAAAGAACAGCAGTAAGAAAAAAGAGATTTCTATGGAATTTATAGGAAGAGAGGGAGAATGTCCTCTGTTAAAAGTTTCTGCAGTAAATAATCAAGGAAAAGAAATAGTTGTTACAATAAAAGGGGAAAGTTTAATAGAAAAAGCAGCTAAAAGAGGTGCAGAAAAAGAAAATATAATTGAAAAACTTTCAGAAACAGGAGATACAGTATTCAAAGTAAAAGAATGTAATGTGTATATAGACAATAATATTTTTATTCCTCTTTCTCTTTTAAAGCAGCTTAGAAGAGATGCTCTTGAAGAACTTAGAATAAAACTTGTAGAAAGTCATAGAAGAAATTTAAAAACAACAGAAATCTTCAGAATACCTATTGAAAAAGATGAGCCTAAACATTGTGAAGTATCTGTTATGGTAACAAATGATATACAAGAAAAAATTGTAAGAGAACTTGGAATAAAGAAAATTTATAAAAGAGGATTTGATATTGCAAGAGAAAATAATTTAGAAAAGATAGATTTAAACAGTGAACTTGCAGTTAATCTTTATCAGGTTTTAAAAAATAAAAATAAAGATGTTACTGTAGGATGGAATCTTAATGTTGGAAATATTTATTCACTTAATGAATATTCAAGAATTCCTAATGTTAAAACAGTTATAATAACTCCAGAACTTAGCTTTGAGCAGATAGAAAATATAGGGAAAGTCTCTGTAAGGAAAGCACTTTTAGGATATAGTAAGTTAAAAGGGATGTATCTAGAGCTTCCTGTTTTTAAAAATGGTGAGATTATTACAAATGAACAGGGAGATAAGTTTGTAATCCGTAAAAATGAATTAGGAAATGATGAAATTTATTTTGAAAAACCACTTAATATTCTAAGTCAGGTTAAAAGACTTGGAAAAATAGGAATAGATGAAGTTGTAATAGAACTTCTTGATGAAACAGAAGAAGAAATAAGATTCCTTATTAAGAATATTGATAAAAAAGAAAATGCATACAGTCCTTATAATTATGAAAGAGGTGTATTTTAATGAAAAAATCTTTAGTAAAAAATCTAGCAACATGTTTTGGGCTGGGAGATATGCCTAAAGCACCTGGAACTTTTGGAACACTAGGGGGAATTCCGATTTATATAGCTTTGCTTCTTTTGAGAAAACTATTCCCTAATTATATGCTTTACAATTCATTTTATTTTATGTTCCTTATGACATTCTTTGTTGTAGCTGTTTATGTTTCAGATATATGTGAAAGAGAAATTTATCATAAGAAAGATCCTCAAAATGTTGTAATAGATGAAGTTTTAGGATATCTTACAACACTGTTTTTAATAAATCCTGTAGGATGGTTTCAGACACTTACAGCAGTAGGACTTGCTTTTGTAATTTTTAGATTTTTTGATATTACAAAACCAGGACCAATATATAAATCTCAATTTATGGGACATGGTGTTGGAGTTGTAATAGATGATTTTCTTGCAGGAATAATAGGAAATTTTCTTCTTGCATGTATATGGACATTTTTATTTTATAGGTAAATTAGTTACTTTTCTTTGTACAAGCAAAGAAAAGTAACCAAAAGAAACCTGTCCTGCTACGAAAAATAATTTTATTAATTTTGTTCTCAAAGCTAAAATTCATAAACTCGGGTTTTACCCTCAGACATATGAATTTTTAAGCTTTGTTCACTGCATTAATTACAAATTATTTTTCAATGCAGGAAAAATATATGAAAATAAGGATAAAATGTTTTTAATGCAGGGATAAAATAGACATTTTGAGGAGAAATTAAAATGAAAGCAATGCTTATTTTGATTGGAACAGAACTTTTAAATGGGGGCATGATTGATACAAATAGCCTTTACATGGCAGAAGAACTTAATAAATATGGAATAGAAATTTATTCAAAAATGACTGTAAAAGATGATATTGAAGATATAATAAAAGCTATTGAATTTGGAAGAAAAAATTGTGATCTTATTATAACTTCAGGAGGTCTTGGGCCTACAATAGATGATATAACAAAAGATGCTGTTGCAAAATATTTAAATAAAAAAATAGTTGTTGATGAAGAAGAACTTTTAGAACTTAAAGAAAAGTTCAGAGAAAGAAATTTAAAGTTTATACCAAATAATATAAAAGAAGTTGAAAAACCAGAGGGGGCAGTTACATTTAAGAATGGAGCAGGAATGGCACCAGCTGTTTATATTGATGGAATAGTGTGCTTCCCAGGTGTGCCAATAGAACTTTATGATATGTTTCCAAAATTTTTAAAATGGTATTCAGAAGAAAAAAAATTAAAATCAGATGAAATTTTTATAAAAGATTTAATAACTTATGGAATTGCAGAATCCCATCTAGATAGCCTGATAAGCGATATTTTTACCGAAAAAGGAATAGAATATGAATTTCTTGTAAAAGATTTTGGAATAATAGTAAGATTGCAAAGTAAATTGAGTAATAAAAACATAGTGGAAAAAATCGTTGAAAAGATATATAATAGAGTAGGCGACAATATTTTCGGAGAAGATTCCGATAGACTTGAAACACTTATAATAAAAAGATTAAAAGAAGAAAAAAAGACACTTTCCGTAGCTGAGTCATGTACAGGTGGACTTCTTGCAGATAGTTTTGTAAATGTTTCAGGGGCATCTGAAGTATTTATGGAAGGAATAGTAACATATTCAAATGATGCTAAAATAAAAAGGCTGGGAGTAAAAAAAGAAACTCTTGAAAATTATGGGGCAGTGAGTGAAGAAACTGCAAGAGAAATGGTTTTAGGTCTTACAACTGATACAGGAATATCTGTTACAGGAATAGCAGGACCTTTGGGAGGAACAGAAGAAAAACCAGTAGGTCTTGTATATATGGGAATAAGAAACGGAAAAGAAATTCAGATTGAGAAAAAAATCTTTAAAGGTTCCAGAAGGAAAATTAGAGAAAGAGCAGTTCTACATAGTTTATTCTGCTTAAATAAAATGTTAAAAAGGAAGTAAACAGATGACGATAGGAGAAAGAATTAAAAAGAAGAGAAATGAGAAAGATTTTTCTTTGAGGGAACTGGCTGCTAAGGTAGATTTATCAGCAAGTTTTCTATCTCAGATAGAGCAGGGAAAGGCATCTCCTTCAATAGAAAATCTAAAAAAAATAGCTAATTATCTTGAAGTAAAAGTAAGTTATCTTATTGAAGAGGAAGATGAATCTCTGGGTTCTTTCCATATTAAAAAAGAGGATAGAAAGTATGTAGAAAGTATTGATTCAAAAACATCAATAGCTCTTTTAACTTCTTCAAAAATTGAGAAGAATATGGAACCTATTATGTATGAAATAAAACCTGGAGGAGAGAGTGGAAGAGGATTTTTTAACCATAATGGTGAAGAATTTATATATATAATAGAGGGAACTTTGGATATATATATTGAAGATCAGCTTACAACTCTTAATGAAGGGGATAGTTTTTATTTTAAATCATCATTAAATCATAGATTTAAAAATAATGGTAAAAAATTAACAAAAGCTATATGGGTGGTAACACCGCCTACATTCTAATTATGACTGAATAAAAAAGACGAAAAAAAGCGGAGGAGAGAATGGATATAAAGGTAAATGTGCTTAATGCAATGAGAATGACAAAACTTCTGATTGCTGCGAGCAGATGGCTTTCAAGACATGCAGACATATTAAATGACCTTAATGTTTATCCTGTACCAGACGGAGATACAGGAACAAATATGTCAATGACATTGCAGTCAGTAGAAAACCAACTGATAAAATTAAGTTATGAGCCTGATATGGAAGAACTTTGTGATACAGTATCAGAAGCTATTCTTTTAGGGGCAAGAGGAAACTCAGGAACAATTTTATCTCAGATAATACAAGGATTTTTAGACGGAATAAGAGATAAAGAAGAAGCTACAGTGGAAGACACAATAGCTGCTTTTGAACTTGCAAGAGCAAAAGCTTATAAAGCTGTAAGTAATCCTGTTGAAGGAACAATGCTTACAGTAATAAGAAGAGTTGCCGAAGGAGCAAAAGCATATGAAGGGGATAAAAATGATTTCGTCCCATTTCTTATTTATCTTAAAAATGTAGCAGCAGAAGCTGTGGAAGAAACACCTAAACTTCTTTCAAAATTAAAAGAAGCTGGCGTTGTAGATGCTGGAGGAAAGGGTATATTCTATATTCTTGAAGGATTTGAAAAATCTATAAGTGATCCTCAAATGCTTGAAGATCTTGAAAGAATAGTTCAGTCTCAGGCAAAAAGACAGGAAAGACTTGATGCAAATGCTGTTATAATGGAAGAGATTAAATTTAAGTATTGTACAGAATTTATTATTGAAAATGGAAAATTTGATCTTGATTCTTATAAAGCAGAAATAGGAGTTCTTGGAGATTCAATGGTATGTGCTCAGACTTCTAAAAAGACAAAGACACATATCCATACAAATAATCCAGGACTTGTTCTTGAAATTGCAGGGAAACTTGGAAATTTATCAAATATAAAAATAGACAACATGGAACTTCAACAGCATAAAAATATGATGTTTGCTGATGATGCTTACAAAGTTGAAGAAAGTAAAAATAAAATTCTTGTAAGAAATGAAAACAGCAGACCTGTTGCATATTTTGCAATAGCTGACAATAAAGAAATAGGAGAACTTTTCCTTAATTCAGGAGCTTCAGCAGCACTTCTTGGAGGGCAGACACAAAATCCAAGTGTTGCAGATATAGAAGAGGGACTTAAAAAAATAGAAGCTCAGTCAGTTGTTATTCTTCCAAATAACAAGAATATAATTTCATCTGCTAAAATAGCAGCTGAAAGATCAGATAAAGATGTTACAGTTCTTGAAACTACAAGTATGCTTGGAGGACTTTATATTGTAAAGAACAAAGAACTTAACATGGAAAAACTAGCTAAAAATCTTAACAGAAATTCATCTGTTGAAATAACAAAAGCTGTAAGAAATACAAAAGTAGACAATCTTGAGATAAATGAAGGAGATTTTATTGCCATGATAAATGGTAAAATTAAAGAAAAAGCTTCTTCTCTTTCTGAACTTGTTGAAATAATAAAAGAAAATTATATTACAGAATATACTTTAAATGTATTTGTTTCAGTAGGTAAAGATGCAGATAAAGAAAGTCTGGCTCTTCTTAGAAAAATAGGAGAAGAAAGATCTTACAGCGATATAGAAGGAAACCAAAATAATTATCACTATTATATTTATATAGAAAACAGAGATCCTAAACTTGCTGAAATAGCAATTGTTACAGATTCTACATCAGATCTTACACCAGAACTTATTAAAGATCTTGATGTTGAAATAGTACCTCTTAAGATTAAGCTTGATGGAAATAACTACTACAGAGAGGGAGTTGATATAAGTAAGAGAGAATTCTGGAGAAAACTTCTTACAGAAGGACAGCTTCCAAAAACATCACAGCCTTCACCTGCAGAGTTTAAAGCTATGTATGAAAAACTTTTTGCAAAAGGATATAAGAAAATTATATCTATTCACATTTCAGGAAAATTAAGTGGAACACAGCAGGCTGCAAGAGTTGGAAAAGGTATGACATCAAGAGAGGGAGATATTGCAATAATAGATTCTAAAACAACAACTTTTGCTCTTGGTCATATTGTAACAGAAGCAGCAAAACTTGCAAAAGAGAGAAAAAGCTTTAAAGAGATTATAGACTGGATAGAAGAAACTAAAGAAAGCATGAAAGTATACTTTGTTGTTAAAGACTTAGAATTTCTTCAAAAAGGTGGAAGAATCGGAAGAGCGTCAGCTGTTGTGGGAGGTATTCTAAAACTTAAACCTGTTCTTAAAGTTGAAAACGGAGAAGTATCTGTTGAGGCAAAAGCTATAGGAGAAAGAGGAGCTATGCTTCATATGGAAAAACTTCTTAAGAATAGTAAAAACTCAATTATCTTATATACTGCATGGGGTGGAACTCAAAGTGAATTAGCAAATGCAGATGCTTTGAGAAATGCAGCAGAAAAAATAAAGAGAGTGGATTACAGAGGAAGAGTAGAAATAGGAGCAACATTAGGTTCTCATACAGGTCCTGTTTATGGTATGGGAGTAATGGATAAGATAAGATAAAAAGGTTTGGGGGAGGACTCTTTTTGTTTGAAAAGAGTCCTCTAATTATTTGAAGTAACTGGTATAAACAGTTATGTAAAATATTTTTATGGGGGGAATGATGGAAATATTTAAACTGGTTTTGGGAATTACTATTTTTATAGTAACATTTTATTTTATAATATCAGAGAAATATCCTAAATCTGTTGTAGCAATAATAGGTGGTGGACTTATGGTAGTCTCTGGAATTATTGATGAGGAACAAGCACTGGAAACAGTAGGATACAACTTGGAAGTTATTTTTCTTCTTGTAGGTATGATGATGATTGTTGAAATTATGTCTGAAACAGGTGTATTTCAGTGGGTAGCTATAAAAATAGCTCAGGCTGTAAAGGGAGATCCTGTAAAAATATTGGTTTTCCTTTCAATAGTAACAGCTTTCTTTTCAGCAGTTCTTGATAATGTAACAACAATTCTTCTAGTTGTTCCTGTTACAATATTTCTTGCAAAAAGGCTTGAAGTAGATCCAGAGCCTTTTGTGTTGCTTCAAATTTTTATGTCAAATATAGGAGGAACAGCCACAATGATTGGAGACCCTCCAAACCTTATTATAGCAAGTCTTGGGGGAATAGGATTTAATGACTTCATTATAAACCTTACTCCTATTATTTTAATAAATACAGTAGTTCTTCTTGGAAGTGCAGCTCTTTATTTCAAAAAAAGAATGGTTGTTTCAAGAGAACTTAAATTAAGTATTATGGAACTTGATCTTAAAAGAACAATAAAAGATAAAAAGCTTTTAACACAGTCTATGGTTCTGTTTATTATAGTAATAATTGGATTTTTAACTAACAGTATAACAAATATAGGTCTTGCAGTAATAGCGATACTTGGTTCTGTTATTCTTATATTTATAAGTAAGAAAAATCCTGAAGAGATTTTTGCAAAAATAGAGTGGGAAACTTTATTTTTCTTTGGAGGACTTTTTGTTCTTGTAGAGGGAGTTGAAAATCTTGGAATTATAAAAGCTCTTGGTGAACATATACTTAATATAACAAAAGGAAATCTTGAGATGACTTCAAGTCTTATTCTTATAATTTCCACAGTTTTATCTCCTATAGTAGGATCAATACCTCATACACTTTCTTTTGGAAAAATTATTGCGGAAATTATTCCAGGATATCAGGGAAATACAGAGGTGCTTTGGTGGGCTTTATCCCTTGGAGCATGTCTTGGAGGAAATATGACAATTGTAGGAGCAGCAGCCAATATAGTAGGATCTTCAGTTGCTAAAAAAGTTGGAATAGAAATAAGTTTCAAAGAATTTTTTAAATGGGGATCAATTGTAGTACTTCAGTCAACTATTTTAAGTTTAATATATATTTATGTAAGATACTAGAAGTATCTGTAAAGGAGGAAAGATGAAGTTTTCTAATTATTTAGATTCCAAATTAATTTTTACAGATGTAAAAGGAACATCAATGGAAGAAATAATTAAAGAAATGGTGGCAAAGATGGCATCTAAAGAGAAAAATGTAAATCTCAGAAAAGATGAAATTACAGCCAGTGTTATAAAAAGAGAGGAAGAAATATCAACAGCTATTGGAAATGGGGTGGCTATTCCACATGCAAGAATAGAAAATTTTAATGATTTTATTGTTGCAGTTGGTGTAGTAGAAACTCCTTTTAAAGCAAAAATAGGAGGTTCAGCATCAAAGGATACAGTTGAATTAGTATTTTTAATTATTTCAGATATTTTAAAAAATAAAAATATCTTAAAAATAATGAGTGCTGTTTCTAAACTTATAGTTAAGTATCCTCATATAGCTGATAAGATAAAAACTCTTAAAAATCCTGAAGAAATTCTTAAAGCAGTACAGGAAGCTGATATTGAAATAGGGCATAAAATTACAGCTGAAGATGTACTTAGCCCTAATATAGCTCCAGTATATCCTGAATCAACTCTTGAAGAAGTAGCAAAGAGACTTATTATTGAACATGCAAGTGGACTTCCTGTAGTTGATAAAAATGGAAAATTTTTAGGAGAGATAACAGAAAAGGAATTAATAGAATTTGGTATGCCTAAATATCTTTCTCTTATGAAAGATTTAAACTTCCTAACTGTAGGAGAACCTTTTGAAGAATATCTTGTAAATGAAAAAACAACAACAATAGAAAAAATATACAGACCTAAGAACGATATAATTATTCTTGATAAAAAAGCTCCTATTATGGAAATATGTTTTATTATGGTAAATAAGGGAGTAACAAGACTTTATGTAGTAGAAAACGGGGAATATCTTGGGGTAATAAAAAGATCTGACATAATTAAAAAAGTTCTTCACATTTAATTGACAAAACGAAATATGGTAAGGTGTTAAGGGAAAAATTTTACGATGTTTTAAGGAGGAAAAATGCTTTACCTTATAATAGGTGTTTTAATATTTTTAGCAGTATTTTATTTAATGATAACAGAAAAAGTGCCAAATGCATGGGCAACAATGTTTGGAGGACTTGTAATGGCACTTATTGGTATAATAAATGAGGAAAATGCTCTTGAAGCTGTTTATGAAAGACTTGAAATTATATTTCTTTTAGTAGGAATGATGATTATAGTTCATATAATTTCAGAAACAGGAGTTTTCCAATGGTTTGCAATTAAAGTGGCACAGCTTGTAAAAGGAGAACCTTTCAGATTAATAGTTCTTCTTTCTGTAGTAACTGCTCTTTGTTCAGCATTTCTTGATAATGTGACAACAATTCTTTTGATGGCCCCAGTATCAATACTTCTTGCAAATCAGTTAAAACTGGATCCTTTCCCTTTTATTATAAGTGAAGTAATGTCAGCTAATATAGGAGGAGTAGCAACTCTTATTGGAGACCCTACTCAGCTTATCATAGGTTCAGAAGGGCACTTAGGATTTAATGAATTTCTTATGAATACTTCTCCTATGGCTATTGTTTCAATGATAATACTTATAGTTAATGTATATATTATTTATGGAAGAAAAATGCATGTTTCAAGAGAGCTTAAAGCAAGAATTATGGAACTTGATTCAAGCCGTTCTTTAAAAGATATAAAGCTTTTAAAAGAAGCAGCAGTAATATTTATTCTTGTACTTGCAGGATTTATTTTAAATAACTTCATAAATAAAGGTCTTGCTGTAATAGCACTTTCAGGAGCGGTAATCCTTGTTGTTCTTGCAAAGAGAGAGCCTAAAGAAGTTTTAAATAATGTTGAATGGGATACTATGTTCTTCTTTATTGGATTGTTTATGATGATAAGAGGAATAGAAAATCTTCATATAATTGATGTAATTGGAGGAAAGTTAATTGACATAACAGCAGGGAACTTTAATATGGCTCTTGCTGCAATAACATGGCTTTCAGCAATGTTTACATCTGTAATAGGAAATGTTGCCAATGCTGCAACAGTATCTAAAATAGTGGAAGTAATGATTCCGTCTTTTGAAAAAATAGGAAACACTCAAGCTTTCTGGTGGGCATTATCTTTTGGATCATGTCTTGGTGGAAATATATCTATGCTAGCATCAGCAACAAATGTTGTTGCAGTTGGAGCAGCAGGAAAAGCAGGATGCAAAATAGACTTTGTTAAATTTTTAAAATTTGGTATTTTAATATCTGTGCAGACACTTATAGCTTCAACAATTTATATGTGGATTAGATATATGAACTAAATAAAATAAGTTTAAAGCGGAATAAAATAGTTGAAATTTATGGAAAAGAGTAGAAATATAAATTTTTACTCTTTTTTTGTAACTTTAAAAAAGAAAAATTATTTATAAAAATTAATATATTTTTAATATATAAAAATAATTTTAAAATATAAAGTACTTGTTAAAATATGAATGTTATTCTACAATAGAAACAGAAAGACACAGGAGGTGCTTTTTGTGATAAGAATAGATGAAGTTTTGACAGAAGAGATAAAAAAGAGATGTTCAAGAAGAAGATTTTCAGAAAAACCCATTACTGTTCAAGAAGAAGTTGAAATACTGAAAGTTATTGAGAAAATAAACGATGAGGGCAATCTTGAGTTTCAATGTTGTATAAATTATGGAGATGAGGCTTTTGAAGGGCTTAAAGCATCTTATGGAATAATAAAAGGCTGTTCTTCTTATGCAGCTCTTGTTGGAGATTCAAGAGATGAAACTATTGAAGAAAAAATAGGATATTATGGAGAATATCTTGTGCTTAAGCTTACTCAGATGGGATTTGGAACATGCTGGGTAGGAGGAACTTTTGATAAAAAAGCTGTTGCTAAGGATATAAAGACAGAATACAGTGATAAAATTTATTGTGTTATTGCTCTTGGAAATCTTGAAGGGAAAGAGAAAACAAGCTTTGAAAAAGTAATTGGATTTTTTGGAAGAAATAGAAAAAGTATAGGAGAGTTATTTTACAGTATAAAGAAGGTAAAGGCTGAAGATAAAAAGTGGATAGAAAATGGTTTAGAGTGTGTAAGAAAAGCTCCTTCAGCACTTAATAGTCAGCCATGGATATTTGGATACAACGGTGAAAATATTTATATAAAGAGTAAAGGTAATAAAACAGGTTTTGAGAAGATAGATTTAGGGATAGCTATGCTTCATTTTCAAATGGGAGCAGAAGAAAAAGGATTTAAAGGACAATGGAAATTTATCAAAAACTGTTGGGAGTTTATAAAGAAATAATTTTTAAGGAGCAGAGAGTGAGAATATTCAGATTTAAAGAAATAGATTCTACAAATAAATTTTTAAAAGAAATTAAAGAGAAAAATGATTTTGATATAGCTATAGCTGAGGTACAAACTTCAGGAAAAGGAAGAAGAGGAAATAAATGGTGCTCAGAAAAAGGAGGAGCATATTTCAGTTTTCTTTTGAAAGAAGATAGAAATATAGCTTTTGAAGAATATACAAAACTTCCTCTTGTAACAGGTTATTCTCTTATGAAAACTCTTGAAAAAATAGAACCATTTTTAAATTTTAAATTTAAATGGACGAATGATATTTATGAAAATGACAAAAAAATAAGTGGAATTTTAGTTGAAAAAATAGGTGATTATTTCATTATAGGTATAGGAATAAATCTTAATAATGAAATAAAAGGAGAAGCTAGAAACACAGCAATTTCAATAGGAAAAATCACTTTAAAAGAATATAATATTGAAGAAATAATTATTGCAGTAATAGAAAATTTTAAAAAAGATTTAGCTTTTTATTTCAATGGGAACTGGGAAAAAATGTTAGATGAATTAAATGCTAAAAACTATCTTTATGGAAAAAATATAGAGATAAGTTTTGAAAATGGAAATATTGAAGAAGGGATAGCATTAAATATTCATAAAAGTGGTCAGCTTATGGTTAAAACAGGAGATAGGGAAAAGTTTTTTAATATTGGAGAAATTCATATTTCAAAAAACAACTGAAAAAAGTGTTGAAAAAATTCTGAATTACAGGTATGATAAAAATAGTTTTGTTTTTTAGTAGGAAAGTAGTATAGGAGGAAAGTAATGAATTTTTTCAGCAGTATTGTAGATTTTGTAAATGGAATTATATGGGGTAAAAATATAATAGTAGTCATGCTTGTAGGGACAGGAATATTCTTTACCTTAAGCATGAAATTTATGCAGATAAGACTTTTAAAGGATATGGCAGGATTGCTTATAAAAAATACAAAGGACAGTGAAAGTGGTATAAGTTCTTTTCAGGCTTTTTGTGTTTCAACAGCTACGAGAGTGGGAGCAGGAAATTTAGTTGGAGTTGTTGCAGCTTTGTCTGTAGGAGGAGCAGGTTCTGTTTTCTGGATGTGGATAGTTGCAATTTTTGGGGCAGCTACAGCATTTGTTGAGGCTACCCTTGCACTTCTTTTCAGAGAAAAAGACAAAAGAGGGGATTATGTAGGAGGAGCAGCATATTATATTCAAAAAGGTCTTAATAAAAGATGGCTGGGTGTAATATTTGTAGTATTTGCAATGATATGTTGGGGAGGAGTTCTTCAAGTTATATCAAATTCTGTGACAGAATCTTTTCATGTGGCATTTAGAATAGATGTTAAAATTATGTCAGGAATACTTGCAGTTCTTGCTGCTGGAGTAATTTTTGGAAGAAAAGATAAAATAGTGAGAGTTCTTGAAAAGATGGTACCTTTCATGGCATTTGCATATCTTATACTTGTAGCTTTTATATTAGTTAAAAATATAACATTGATTCCTGATGTTTTTAAAAGAATTTTTGAAGAAGCATTTGGAATAAGACAAGCCATAGGAGGAAGTTTTGGTGCTGTTGTAATGGAAGGAGTTAAGAGAGGGCTTTTTTCAAATGAGGCTGGAACTGGTTCTGCTCCAAGTGCAGCTGCAGCTGCAGAGGTTGATCATCCTGCAAAACAAGGGCTTATTCAGGCATTGGGAGTTTATGTTGATACTTTAATAATATGTACAGCAACAGCTCTTGTAGTTCTTGTAACAAATGAAAAAGTTACAAAAGGTCTTGGAGGAATGACACTTTTACAGGAGGCATTCAGATATCATGTAGGTAACTGGGGAGTAATTTTTATTGCTTTTGTGCTTTTCTTATTTGCTTTCAGTACAGCTCTTGGTATTACTTATTATGCAAAACCAAATCTTGTTTTTATAGCTGATAAAGATTGGCTTCAGACAGCTTTTAAAATATTTGCATGCTGCATGCTTTTTTATGGTGGAATGAAACAGGCATTTTTAGTATGGGCACTTGCAGATTTAGGATTAGGTCTTATGGCAATAGTGAATATATCTGCTATAATTCCTTTAAGAAAATATGCTTTTAATTCACTTAAAGACTATGAAAAAAAATTAAAAGAAGACAAAAAATAAAAAATAACAAAAAAACCTTTGACATATTCTGCTGAATTTCTTATAATCATTAAAGGAAAAAATTTTGGCACTATCAGAAAGTCAATAAGGTACTGATATACAACATGTTTTAAATTCCCTATTTATCTTTCTGATAAGTAGGGCTTTTTTTTAAATTTAGTATGGAGGTAGAAATGGTAAAAAGTAAAAACACACTTGCGGTAAAAATGACAATCGCACTTGTGGCAGGTATCGCGGCAGGATTTTTATGTATTCTTTTAAGAGAAAATGTGGGAGCTCAGAGTGAAACTTGGAAAATGATAAATAAATTTTTATTCCAAGATATTTCAGCTAAAGGTGCTGAAAAAGCAGTTGGTATTTTCTATATAATCGGTCAGCTTTTCATAAATTCACTTCAGCTTATAATAATTCCAATGGTATTTACATCAATTACACTTGCAATGTGTCATATAAGTGACTCTAAAAAATTAGGTCGTATCTCTTATAAAACTTTAGGATTTTTCTTTGTTTCATCAGTAATTGCTCTTACTCTTGCAGGACTTGTAGGAATGGCTGTAAAAGCTTCAGGAGCATTCAGTATAGATATTAAATCTTCTGTAAATGTTGTTTCAGGGAAATCAGGAAGCAATCCTTTAATGGTTTTAGTTGGAATTGTTCCAAATAATATCTTCTCAGCATTTTCAAATAATGGTGGAGTTCTTGCAACAGTATTTTTAGCAGTATCAACAGGACTTTGCATAAACTATCTTGAAGGAAAAGTAAAATATCTTAAACCTGTTTTACAGGAAATAAACGATATTGTTATTACTTTTTTAACATTTGTAATTAATAAATTTGGACCTATAGCAATATTTGTTCTTCTTACAAGAACTTTTGCTTCTTATGGAATAGAACATTTAAAACCAGCTCTTGTATATATGGGTGTGACAACAGTGACACTTCTTGTATTCTTAGTGTTTGGATATTCATTCTTAATTATAGCATCTACTCGTTTAGATCCATTTCCTTTTATAAGAAAGGCAGCTAAAGTAGCTCTTTTTGGATTTTCAACTTCATCAAGTGCTGCAACTCTTCCTTTAAACAAAAAAACAACAGTGGAAGAACTTGGAGTTCATGATGATATAGCATCTTTTGTTCTTCCTCTTGGAATGACAACAAATATGAATGGAACAGCAATAATGCAGGTAATAGCAGCAGTTTTCGTAGCAACAACAGCAGGATACGAAATAGGATTAGCAAACATATTTATAATAGGAGTTCTTGCACTTGTAGCATCAGTAGGAACACCAGCAGCACCTGGAGCAGGAGCTATTGTACTATTTACTATTCTTTCTGGTTTAGGATATACAAATGATGCAGCAATTCTTGCATACTCTTTAATTCTTGCAATAAACAGACCTATTGAAATGCTTGTAACATCTCTTAATGTAATAGGAGACAGTGCAGCAAGTATTTATGTTGCAAAAACAGAAAATATGTTTGACCACGAAGTATATCATAAATAAAAAATATATAAAAAGGAGCTAATGTAAAAATTTACAATAGCTCCTTTAATTTTATTTTTTAAAATATTCTGCCCATGTTTCAGCTTTAAAGCCTATAAGAACAACATCATCTTTAACAAGAATAGGTCTTTTTACAAGCATGCCATTAGTTGCTAAAAGAGAAAGAAGATTATCTTCGCTTTCTGAAGCAACTTTTTCTTTTAAGTTCATTTCACGATAAAGTATACCACTTGTATTAAAAAATTTCTTTATAGGTTGTTTGCTAAGAGTAAGCCAAGCTTTAAGTTCTTCTTTTGTAGGATTATTTTCAACAATATGTCTTGATTCAAAATCTATATTATTTTCCTCCAGCCATTTTTTAGCTTTTTGACATGTAGTACATTTAGGATAGTTAACAAATAAAGGTTTCATAATTTTAGTTCCCCCTTAAGATAGATTTTTATTTTCAGTCTAACAGAAAATTATAATAAATACAATAATACTTTTAATAAAATTTGGAAATTTGGAAAAAATGAGGTATATAAATATAAGAAATAAAATTTTTAGTCATTTTAGCAAATCATATAAAATTTATTGCTAAAAATATTTAAAGAAAAGTTTTAAAAATAAAAGAAGATTGATAGATAAAAACTAGTATGGTATACTAAAATTAAAAGAAAAGAGGGAGCATAGATATGAAAGATGTAGTTACATTAAAAGTAAAAAGAGACAGATTAAAAATATATCTTGATCCAGAAACAGATTTCTTTCAGATTAAACAGAATTTATTAGATAAAATTACAGAGATAAAAGGTTTTGTTGGAAAAGTAAAAACAGCTGTTGAATTTACAGAAAGAATTATCTCAGATGAAGAAGAAGATGAACTCTTAAAAATAATAAGAGAAAACAGTGATATGGAAATAACTTATGTATTTTCAAATGGGGAAACAGATCCTAAGATGAAAGCTGTTTTAAATTCTCTTAAGGGAGAAGGAAAAGTAAAATTCTATAAGGGAATACTAAGATCAGGGAATCTTTTAGAATATGATGGAAGCATTATTATTTTTGGAGATGTGAATCCTGGGGGAATAGTAAAAGCAAGTGATTCTGTAATTGTTTTAGGGCATTTGAACGGAACAGTTTATGCAGGGGTTGAAAGTGGAAAAGATGCTTTTATAGGTGCTTTATATATGAATCCTATACAGCTTAAAATAGGAGATTATATAGCAAGAAATCCAAATCCTCAGATGGAAAATAATAAAAAGTCTAAAAAAGACAGTAAATTTGAGATAGCTTATGTAAATGGGGAAAATATATTTATAGAAAATTACAACAAAGATATGTTAGAGGTTATGCTTGAAAATAACGGTTAGGAGGACATGGTTATGGGGAAAGTGTTAGTTGTAACATCAGGAAAAGGCGGAGTAGGAAAGACAACAACCAGTGCTAACATAGGAACAGGACTGGCTCTTGAAGGTTACAAAGTGCTTTTGATAGATACAGATATAGGTCTTAGAAATCTTGATGTAGTAATGGGACTTGAAAACAGAATAGTCTACGATCTTATAGATGTTATAGAAGGAAGATGTAAAATTAAGCAGGCACTTATAAGGGATAAGAGAAATAAAAAACTGTGTCTTCTTCCAGCTGCTCAGACAAGAGAAAAAACAGATATAAATGAAGAGCAGATGAAAGAGCTTATAGATGCAATAAGAGAAGATTTTGATTTTATAGTTATAGACTGTCCTGCAGGAATTGAACAAGGATTTAAAAATGCAATAGCTTCTGTTGATGAAGCAATAGTAGTGACAACTCCTGAAATTTCAGCAGTAAGAGACGCAGACAGAATAATAGGTCTTTTAGAAGCTAATGAAATAAAAAATATAAAACTTATAGTAAACAGACTTAGAATAGAAATGGTAAAACAAGGTAATATGTTAAGTGTTCAGGATATTGTAGATATTCTTGCTGTAGAGGTTCTTGGGGTAATACCTGATGATGAGAGCATTGTAATTTCTACAAACAAAGGAGAACCTCTTGTTTACAGAGGAAAATCTCTTGCAGCTGAAGCATATAAAAATATTGTTCAGAGAATTTTAGGAAAAGATGCTCCTTTCCTTGAACTTGATACTAAAAAAAGTTTTATGTTAAAACTTAAAAATATTTTTGGAAATTAAAATGACAATTAAATAAAATTTTCTGCATTAAAAATATCTGTATAATTTATACTATGAGCTAAATACTAAAAAGTGTGAAAAGTATATTATTTTTAGTAAAATAAGCTGTATAAACAACAGATATTTTTATTTAGAGAAAATTTTATTTTTGATTTTTCACATATAGAAAAGTAAAATAAAAAAATTTTAAAAAAAATTAAAAAAATATTTGACAAGATTTTAAAGTTATGGTATTATTATATGCGTTCCTGAGATGCCGCTTTAGCTCATCTGGTAGAGCAACTGACTTGTAATCAGTAGGTGATTGG
>ERZ773142.898-NODE-898-length-20474-cov-21.1648_pt1 | contig 20474 bp, 30 predicted proteins | sample MGYA00580853_ERZ773142 | MGnify/ENA primary metagenome ERZ773142 (study PRJEB29015, sample SAMEA2737862) | human gut metagenome | biome: human gut; feature: human-associated habitat; material: faeces | place: China | collected 2012 ... | reverse complement strand
GTAGATAAGATACTACTTTTTTATAATAATGTCAGCAATTTAAAAATTTCTGTCCAATTCCACTTGGTGGAGTGCTCACAATGTGGGATGAAACTAACCCTACAAGCTTATATTTGGGTACTACATGGGAGTTAATTTCGGCTGGTAAATATGTGAAAACAGGCGATAGAGCACTTCAAATTGGAGGTAGTAACTCTATTACACTAACAAAAGATAACCTTCCTAATACGAAAGTAAAAGTTGATTCTTTTTCAGCAACTTTAAGCTCTCATTATCATCATATTGCAGTTCCTGAGGCAACTGAAAATGAATTAACTGCAAATAACTATATGACACGTTCAGCAGGAACAAATGACTGGGGTGGTTATACTTTGCACTCTTCAAATACAGTAGCTAGCATAGGAAAAACAAGCAATGCAGGTGGAGGAAACACAGGAACTGTATCTCCTTCAACTGAGGCACTTGGTAGTGGAAATGCAATCACTATACAACCTGAGTACATTACTTTAAAATTTTGGAAAAGAACTAGCTAGTTCTCAACCATATATGAGTAGTGTAATAAGCAGGAGTTATATCTAATGCCTGTCCATTTCCTAGTACATTAGTCTGAGGAGATACAGAGTTCGTTGTTCCTGTCCAAGATTTTGAAGCAGTAAATAACATACTTGTTTCAGTATATGAACCTTGCGTGTTTGTAAAACCTAATTTGGCAACATCTTTCCTCCATGCAAAAGCACCAGATGGTTGTATATAGTCATCACTCTTTTGTCCAGATGGGAAAATACCTATAATATCCATGTTCCCTCTTCCAAGAGAGAAAGAATCAACAGTTAGTTTGATATTTGGAAGATTAGCTTGTGAGATAGTCTTAGACATACTACCACCAGTCAGCTTACTAGCTTGACTGCTAGAAGTACCTAGCAAAAATCTACCCTCTATCTTGCTCCAAGTAGTACCTAGCCACACTGTTGAGGGGTTTTCAGACTTAGTGGTGATGTAGATGTCACCCACGCTATATGGACAGAAATTTTTAAATTACTAGCAATATTTAGTGAAAATTAATAAAAAAATAAATATATATCAAATAAATGAAAGGAGTTTTAAAATGCTTTTTTATTTAGATAAAGAGTTAGCAAAACAAGGTATAGCTAAATGTATAGCTGTATCTGAAAAAATGATTAATGAAATAAAACTTGAAGAGAGAAAAGAATATTTTCAAGTTAAAGAAGTTCTAATTTATGAGGGAAATGATATCCCTCATAAGTTTAAATTTAATGAGAGTTTAAATACTATTGAAGAGTTTATTGAAGTAATTGAAGATCCTTCTCAAACTCTATCTGAAGATGTTATAGAGCATGAGAGCGATTTTGATGAGAGTGTAGAAATAGATAGTGAAAAACAATACTTCTATATAGATAAAGAGTATGCAGATAGATTCTTTAAATCTAAAATTATAGCCGTATTTGAACAACCTCTTAAAAAACCTGCTGAATATTTTCAAAAAGAAGTATATCAGCATTATGGAAAAGATATTCCTTACTACATCACTGTTGAAGATAATACCATAAGAGAAGCAACAGAGTATGAGAAATATAAAAGATCTCAGAGAAAGCTTGAAGAGAATGAAGTAGCTATTGACTCTAAAAAGACTATTGTTAGTCTTGCAGAAGGTCAATATGTTGAAGTTGATGAGGTTGTAACTGTCCCATGTCCAGAGGAATATTTAAAAAGAGAATGGGATAAGGTAACACACACTTGGAAAGATTTAACTACTGATTTAGATAGAGTAGAAGCTCAATATAGTGAGTATGAGGGAATGGATACTCCTTCAACAATACAAGAGATGAAATTACAAGATGAAGCTTTAGCTACAGAGTATTTGAATATGATGATAGAACTTAGAGGGCTTATCTATACTTTAAGTGCATCTGAAAATCAACCAGTTGGATATGCAACTATACATATACCAAAACCAAGTGAAACACTACAAAAATTCAAAGAAAAGTTTAATTTAATAAAATAAAGGAGATGATTGAATATGCTAACTAGAACAGAATTAGAAATCATGAGAGAGATATTTGAAAGAGAAACAGGAATAAAAGCAACAAGAGAAAAATATGAGGAGTATAAGAAATTTGATACACCTAGAAACTTTGAAAAAATGAGAAAAGAATGTGTATTAGACGACTATTTAAAGTTTATGAGTGAGTGTGAAGAATTTCTATCAAATGACGCTGTAACAATAGAGGATATATCAATGCTAGCTGAAAATAGAATAGAGGGAAGAATAGAACTTCCTAAGCCATCAGATGCACTGGAAAAGTTTAAAGATAGATTTAATAAATTTTTCTAGCAAGTAATTTATGCCTCTTGTATAGTTGAAGTATCAATTATGCAGGAGGCTTTAAATGAAAATATCAGAAAAAAATCAAATGATTTATCAAATGTATTTAGATAGTAAAACAGCTGTAAATTCAGCAACTAAAGATACTACTTACAGGACTTATAAAAATAGTATGGTAAACTTTATGGAGTATTTACATAAATATGAAGGAAATAGATATTTACTATCAGATGATACCCTTAAAAGAATAATAGAAGTGCTAGAAAGATATATTATTTATTGTAGAGGTTTAGGGAATAATAATAGGACGATAAATGGAAAAATAACTGCTATAAGTAGTTTTTATAAATGGGCTGTAAGAAGGGATTTAATTAAACATCATCCTTTCAGAGACAAGTTAGACAGGTTAAAAGTAACAGAGCAAGATAAAAGAAGAGAAAGTTACTTTTTAACTTGGAAACAAATTTTTACTGCCAGTTTATTGATGGAACTAGATCCTAAAAAATTTGATACCAAGTCAAGGTTGCTTTGGGAATTATTCTTAGATAGTGGATTTAGAATAAGTGCAGTTCATAGTTTAAAAGTATCTCAATTAGACCTTGAAAATAATATGTTCAGAGGAGTAACAGAAAAGATGGGTAAAGTTAGAGATCTATTCTTTTTCTCAACTACTAAAAAATTAATTTTACAACTTTTAGAAGAGAGAAAAGCTAAAGGGATAGAATTAGATTATTTATTTACAGTTAGATATAATAATAAGTTTGCTCAAATGAGTCAAACTGCTATTAGAAGAAGAGTAAGGAAAATGGGAGCTTTAATAGGGATTCCACAACTATACCCTCATAGTTTGAGAAAAACAGCTATTAATCAGATAAATAATTTAAGTGATACTAAAACAGCTAGTGAATTTGCAGGGCACAGCTCTACAAAAGTTACAGAAGAACATTATATACAACATAAATCATCTATTGATCAGCAAAATAGAATCTTTCTGATGAGAAAGAATGCAGGTTTAATGTAGTAAATTTAAAAATTTCTGTCCTTTTCCTATTAATTCACTATACCTTAGCTTAGGTAGTGAAAATCCCTCAACTCTTTGGTTAGGTACTACTTGGCAAAAACAAGAAAATAGATTCTTACTTGGGGCTGGTAGTAGCTATAATCTCGGAGCTACTGGTGGTAATGCTAATATTTCATTAAGCATTAATAATATGCCTAGACATAGACATAAGGTTGATTCTGCTTCTGCTAGTATTCCAGCACATGAACATAAAATAAAAAGATCTCAATGGAATGGAGATGCGTGGAATAATCCAGCTTTACAAGCTGATGCTTGGGATAGTGGTGGATACGTCAATTCTGAATCAGCTGGAGGAGGAACAACTGGAAGTTTTGCTCCTTACACTGATTATCAAGGTAATGGTTTAGCATTTTCAATAATGCCTCCTTACTTAGCAGTAAATATTTGGAAAAGGACTAGCTAGTTCTCAACCATATGTGAGTTGTGTAATAACTAGGTGTTACATCAAAGCCCCATCCACTTCCTAAAGCAGAAGTGTTAGGACTAGCAGTTCCTGTATTTCCGCCACCAGCTGCTTGGATATAGGCATCTGTCCAACCAAATTTATTTCCATCATTACTAGCAAAACCAGCCATACTCGAACTACCACTATAATCACGACTAATTTTATGTTTATGTGGTTGCATAGTTAAACTAAATGTGTCAACTCTTAATTTAATATTAGGCAAATGCCCTTGTTGAATAGTTTTAGCCATGCTTCCACCAGTTTGTTTACTAGCTCCTTCGCCTGATGTTCCTAAAAGGAATCTGCCTTCAATCTTGCTCCAGGTTGTTCCTAAATACACGCTTGAGGGGTTAGCAGAATTAGTTGTAACATATATGTCACCAACTTTGAAAGGACAGAAATTTTTAAATTTCTCATCTGTTTCAGCTTTAGTATAATAATTCCCTAAGCCCATATCTCCCCAAGTAGCTACACCGTTGCCACTATTTTTAAGAACTTGTCCTATACTACCACCAGATGGAATATGATTATTCCCAGCTCCTACTGGATGAGTATAACCAGGATTTCCACTAACTCTACCATTATCATCTACAGTTAAATTATCTCCTACTATCATTCTTCCTAATATAGTTTTAGAAGCTTTTTTAGATATCTCATCATTTAAATTTTTAGCATTTCCTGTATAGCCACCTTTTTCAAGTTTACTTGAAAATAACTCATTTATAGCCCCTACAATATTTTTAACTTTAGTGAGTAAATTAGCATCTTCTTTATTCTGCTTTTTCTTCAATTCATTAACTATTTTTACTCCAGTATCAAACTCTTCCTCTAGTCCTTCTCCTCTATCCAATTTTTTATTAAGCATAGATACGTCCACTAAAGCTGATGGATTACCTTGTAAATTAACTATAGCTCCACTTATTATTGTTTTTAAGTCAATTATTAGTGTAGTTATGTTATTTCCATTTGGAGTAGGAACATAATCAGCATGACTTGCTGGGGTAATAGAATAAAGTATTTCTCCTTTATCTGGGTCATTAGCATAAAGTCCTATTGTTTTTAGGTAATAGGAGTTTTCTAAATCTGTATTATAGATAATTCCATGAACATTTACTGTATTATCATCTAATAAAATTTTTTCACTTACTAAGGTTTCTTGCTTTATCTCTTCTAGTTCTCCAAGTTTCTGTAACTCTTCTACACTTAATAAGCTATAATCTTTATCTGATACTTTTATTTTAGTAAAATCAATTTGCTCTATTTTTCCAGCTAACATTTTAGCTATTAAATTAAGAGCCTTTTCGGTATTTACTGTTTCTTTATATTGAGCCATTATCTCACCTCTCTTATAATTGATGTCATAACACTAGTTCCTATATAATTATTTCCTTTTGTATCTTGGCTTAATTTATTGTCAAATATCAAAGTCATATTAGCAGGAATTAAATATCTCAAAGTATTATAAGTGTTGCTTATAGTTCCAATGGTAGTAATGTGAGATATTATTCTTAATTCTTGAATATCTAAATTTCTTTGAGGTTCATGTGTTCCTTCTCCTAATATGCTATTTAGAAAGTTTTTTAAAAATATCCAGGTATATGGTGGTTGAGAGTTCCATTTCAAAAGAATATTATCTCTTCTCACTTCCAAACTATCATTTATATTTGGTTTAATACTCATCATCTTTTCAAATAGTTCTATTCCATCTTTATCAGTATAGTTTATAAAGTTATTTCTAAAGGCTCTAGTTAATTCACTCCATAAAGCTTTTAAAACTTCTTCTTCACTAGCATGAATAGCTTTTATTTCTTTATAAACTTGCATAAAGTCAGGCAAATATCTAGCTAATATTACTTCTCTTTGTTTATCTAATAGATTCATTTGCAATTCCTCCAAAAATAGGGACTTCATATTTATCTAAAGTAAGATTTTCAGCCTTTCCATTAATTTTAGTATTAGATATATCTACAACTCTATCAACACTTAAAATTTTAGATTCTATTTGAGCTATTCTAACTATTAAATTACTTTCTTCAGCCCAAGATTTTCTAAGCTCTAATAAATAATTTGAAATAATTTCTCCAACTTCTGTTTCAATAGTTCCCCATTCTACATCATTTAATTCTACTGATGTAGTTATATTAATGGTAACTTTATTAGGAGCATCAACAGTAACTCTATGATCTATAGGTGCTAATCCTAGTCCCATCCCATCTTGTGTGGGATCTATTTTCTCCTGAACTGTTCTAACAAGTTCTGAACTAGCAGGACTGAAAATGCTATCCAATATAGAAACTCTTACGGTTCCTCCCCCTTGCCATACTGGAGTAACTTTAACAGCTCCCACTCCAGAGATAGAAAGAATTTTTTCCTCATAATCTTTAATATTTCCTCCAAAAGCTTGTGGCTCAAAACTATCTAAATATCTTTTTCTAAACTTTTCTGTTTCTTCTTCATCTTCTCCTGGAATGAGCGTTTCTGTTAGCTGTGAATAGGTAAGTCCAAAAATATAGTCTATTGGTATCAAATGCCCAAAGTTTGAATTAGGATTACTTCCATATTCTTCACATTGTAATTTATATTGAACATAGCTTGAACTACTCTCTTCAATTTTTTCTATCACCATATAATTATATAGATCTAGACTAAATCTACTACCTATAGGCACTTCTATATTAAACTCTCCTAAATAAATTCCTCTGCTAGCAGGTTTAGGATATACTCCTCTTTCTTTTGCTCTCTCTATTAAATAAACTCTACTGGCAGTATTTCCAAAGGTTTCTTTATAGTAGGCATTTAACTCTTGATACATCATGGCAGTTTCTAAAGCATTTGGAGCTAAACTATCCCATACTATTGATCCTTCTCTTTTATCTATGTCTGAAGGTATATTTTTCAATTTTTCATCCATTAAATTTTCAAAAGTTTTTTCCTCAAACATTATTTAATTTCACCTCCTTGATTATATCTATCTCTCCAAAAATTGTATCAGCAGTAAATTTTACTAAAACAGTTTCAAATTTTGGATTTTCAAATTCAAAATCATAAACATTTGTTATTCTTGTGTCTTGTAAAAGAGCTTCTTTTATTCTTCTTTCAAGTTCTACACAACAATATGAAATAGGTTTCCCAAAGAGATCTTTTAACTCAATTCCATAGTTCCAACTATATATAAGATATTGATATCTTTCTGTTAATAAAATTTTATATATAGCTTGCTCCATAGCCTTTCTTTCATCTGTTTTCCCTCTTATTCTATCTCCATCAAGTTGCATAGCATAAGTTTTAGTTGGACTTTCTATAAATTCATATTCTGTACTAATATCATTATCTCTATCAGGTAGCATTATATCCACTCCCCTTTAACATCAGCAGGATCATCAATTCTATCTAAAACAACAAACCTTTGTCCTCCTGTTAATTTTAATAAAATAACTTTTTCACCTTTAACTAACTTGTGATGTATAATTATTTTCTTTCTTCCTTTATATTCATGCTCATGATCAATAGGAATAGGGGCTTGACTAACATTAGGATGCCCATGATTAGTATCCCATCCACCAAAAATACTATCTGTGCTATGTTGTACTGTTATATCTACAGCATAATCTCTAACTAGATGAGTTAGAATGAGATCATCTTCCAAATAATCAGTTGAATTATCTCCTCTAATCTTTAAAGGATTGATACTTGTAACAGTTCCAGTTATTACTTCCATAGGCTCACTATTGGCAACAGCCTCTAATGAGATTTTTTTAATCAATCTAACTAAGTCACTATACATTTATAACCCCTCCTATTAAATCTAAATTCATTAGATGCTCTTGGAAGTTAAATATGTGAGTTACTCTATTTATTATCATAGTATTATCTATTTCAACATCTCCTAAATCTAACTTAACATAAAGAGAAAATCCAGCTCTGCATCTTATATCTCCTAAAACTTTTTTCAATGAAAAGGATCTAGTTTTTTTATTATACAGAGCTATTAAAGCTTCAGCTTTTATTTTGGGGTTTTCAGTTTCATCAAAAGACTCAACTAATTGTAATACTCCCCATCTATTTTGATTCTCTGTACTTTGAGTAACGTATAACTCCCTTGAACCTGCTTTTTCATCTTCTCTATAGACAACAACCTTGTTATATGTTTTTTTATCTATGGAAGAAATATAAGAAAAATTTTCACTACTATTCTCATCAAGTAATATTTCAAGTTTTAAAGTTTCTATATCTTTTAGGATTATTTTTCCAAAGTGATCATAAAGAACATAGATCTTTTTTATATTTTGCATAGTTATAGATAGAGAAGTGTTAATAATATCTAATAAAGTCTTATTAACTTCTATCCTTCTAGGAATAACAAACTTAGTATTTTCTAGCTCTCCTACTTTCAATCTATAATCTTCAGCTAGCATTTTTATTACCTCATCAGCTCTCTTATTTAGATACTGATGTATACCTTTATTTTTTAAATATCTAAGCTGATCATAAGCAGTGAGTTTAATTACATCACTTTTATCTCTACGAATTGTAAAAATAAAGCCATAAAAAATAGGAGTCCCATTATAGTAGAACTCCACTTTATCTCCTTCCTCTGGATAGATAATTCCCTCATTTAAAATAGAAAATTCTAATTTACCTGCTGTTCCATATCTCTCTGTTGTCCATTGCACTCCTTCAAGCACTTTTGGAAGAAGAGCAACCCCTTTTTCCCCATTCAAATCTTGCTTTGATATGATTATCTTTATATCTGCATTATTCAAGCCTAATCACTCTCCCAATCTCTAAATCGACAGCATTAGGAAGATTGTTGATTTTCATTAAATTTTCCCATTTCTTTTCATCTCCTAGCTGTTTTTTAGCTATTAACAACAGGGTATCATCTTTTTTGACTGTGTAGGTCTTAGGAATAGATCTATTTGAGCTTCTAACCTTAGATAATGCAAATTTAGTAACTCCTCCTACTGTAGTTATTTTTTTCAATAACTTTCCAGTTTGATTTTGATATTCCTTTAAAGAGATTGAAATATTGATATCCTCTCCTAAACTTTCAGCATCTTCTATAATATGGTAATCTTCCAAAGATACTGTTAAACTAGTATTGTAAATACTAGCTAAAGAACTGTTATTCCTAAGTACTATAAATTGAACTGGCATTTTCAATTTTTTCATACTCTCAAGCATTGATATATAGTATTGTATTGGAAGAAAGCCACCTAAATATTTAGCGAATGGATATTTTTTTCCAGGAATCATCACAGTAAAAGTTATACTTTTCAATCCCTCATCTTTTAAAAGATTTATCTCTCCCTCATTTATCAAAGTTAAGGTTTTATTCTGATTCTTAGTTTTAATATCTACTTTTGCAGGAGCTATAGGGAATAAAATCCCACCTAAATAAAAAGAATACATAAATATCACCTACCTTTAATAATTTCCTTCTGCTACTATTGCAGCTGATTCTACAAGTTTATTAGTAAACATTTCAGCAACTTCATCAATATCTAAGCTATTAGATATATTATTGTTATTGCTTACTTCAACCTTCATAGATGCTGTAGTATATCTATTAATAACTTCCTGCTCTGCTAAATCTCTCATATACTTTAACTCTTCCTTTGTTAAATCTAAAGAGCTATTAGTTTTAGCAGTATTTCCAGCAATTTGCCCTAGATAGCCATTAGTTTTATCTAATATCCCATTATTTAACCCTAAATTGCTTGTTAAACTTAAAGAATTACTTAGATTTTCCCCTGTTGTATATCCTTTAGTCACTACTTCTCCAGTATCTTTAAGCTTCATATAGTCCAATCTTCCACCTGTAGCTGTTTTAAAATCTCTATAACCCTCTACGGTGGTAGCTTCTAATTTTACTTTTAAATTACTTTCAATATCTGATAATTTATCACTTATTCCTGTATCTATAATCTTATCTACTATACTCATAGTTGATTTGATAATATTTATAATACTAAGTCCCATATTAATAAATAATCTCTTTATAGCTACAACTGGGTGAGTAAAAATATTAGCCAAAAACTCAGTAAAACTTATAAACATATTTACTGATGTAGCTATAATATTGTAAATATGAGCTCCTATTCCATATATAGCTCCCGTTATTATTCCAGTAGCTGATATAGTTGCCCCAGTAAATTTATTAAAAGCTGCCACTCCTAAATAAAGAGCCCCTACTGCTAACATAATTCCAGCCACTATCCAAGTAATAGGACAAGCTAACATAGCAGCATTTAATCCCCATTGAGCAGCTGTAGATGCAATCAATGCAGTATTATTAACTCCATGTAAAGCATTCTGAGCTATTAATGCTAAATTATATGCAAGGGTTGCTCCTTTTACTATTGCAGTTTTTACTGCTATCACTCCTAAGGCTACATTATATGCAGTTATTCCAGCCACTACAGTTCCTAATATTGGAGCTATTAAACTCCATTTATCATAAATAACAGCTCCAACTCCTGCTATTAAATTAATACTACTAGATAATACAGAGGTTAATTTTCCAATTAAGATAACAGAACTATTTATAAACTCTTTCATTCGGTCACTATTAAGAATACTATTTATCTGCTTAGCTATAGGTTGAAAACCTTGTATAGCTGTATTTTTAATTTGGGTGACTATATCTGTAAAAGTCATAGGTATACTCTCAAATTGACTATTTATCTCTTGTGATGCTGAAAACATTGCATTTTTTACAACATCAGCTGTTATTTTTCCTTCCTTTGCTAAATCTTTTATTTCACCAACAGGAACTCCCATATATTTAGCTATATTTTTTACTATAATTGGAGCTTGTTCTAGTACCGAGTTAAGTTCTTCTCCTCTTAAAGCTCCTGCTCCCATGGCTTGTGTTAATTGTAGCATAGCAGCATCTATCCCCACAGCACTTGTTCCAGCTATTTTAAATTGTTTATTTATTAATTCCATGAAACCAATTAACTCAGTATTAGATCCAAAAGCATCTCCAGCCATTAATCCCATTTTAGCTATACTATCAGTAGTTCCTAAATAATCTCCTCTTGAGCTCTGTGCTGATTGATATATCATCTTTTGAAGCTCCTCTGTTGATTGATTCCCATCATTCATTAAATTTAATCTTGCTGTATTTTGTGTCATTGTATCTGATAAATTAATTCCAGCTTTTACTGTCTGAATTCCTAAATATGCTGCTGCTACCCTTTTTATCTTCTTAAAAAGATTATCTGAAGCAGTAGAGGCACTTCTTAATGAATTATTAAAATTTTCTTGAGCAACAGTGTTGCTATTTATCTTATTTTCTATCTGCTCTTGATATCTTAAAAGATCAGCAGATGCATTATTAAGAATACTTTGAGATGCTTTTAATACTGAAGTATCAATATTAATATTAGTATTATTTACTTTATTTAGTGTCGAAATCATTGTATTTACAGTTCCTATAACACTCATCAAAGGTTGTGTCATCCCATTAAGTAAATTTATACTAGCATTTATCTCTGCCACTATATCACCTCCCTAATTTTTTGCATTAAAAAACCCCAGATGATTAATCTGAGGTTCATTGTTCTATTTGTTTAATAATTTTTCTTTTAAAGCTTCTTGTAAAACTTGTGAAAAATTTATATTTTTATTCTTTGCTAAAATATCTAAATAACTAGGAATTGTTAATGTTTTCTTAACATAGGCTATTTTTACTAAAGATTTTTCATATTCATAGTTTAAACTTATATAAACTAATTCTTGCTTATCCTCTAGCAACTCTTTTACTTTGTTTATCTTACTAGGAGCAGGGAATTCTTTTTTCTCATTTTCTAACTCTTCTAGCAATAAAACTAAATACTCTTTTCCCATCTCCACAGCTTCTTCAAAAGTATCTCCATAAGTATTATAAAACTCTTTTTCAAAATCAGGAAAGCCAATGTAAAAAACATTATCTTCATATGTTATAATTGCTGGATAAGTTAAATTCACAAAATCACACTCCTTTTAAAGTTGAGGCCCAAGCAGGGCATTATAACCCAGCTTGGTTGAAAATACTCTCAACAGTTTTCTTTGGCAAATCTTTTCTAGGATGTGGAAGTGTCACTATACCCTTTTTAGATGGGTGTTTAAACTGATAGTGACTGCCCTTCACTCTATCCAGATACCAACCGTCTTTCTTGAGTAGTTTCATAAGGTCTTTTGAGCTCATTCAACCACCTCGATACAATTATAACACGTATTTTATACGTAGTCAATCACTTTCTTTTTAATCTTCTATTTTCTTTTTTATCATTTTCAATTTTTACTAAGATACAAGCATCAATAAAAGCTCTTTCTCTTTCATCAAGATTCAAATATGTACTAGGTAATATTCTAAGTTTGTGCAGGCAATAGTAAGCTATGTTAGCCTCACTATCACCTGCATTTATTAGTTTTTTGCCTCTTCTACCTTATCTTGATAAGTTTCTCTAAAACCATTAACTTCTTGAACTTTATTCATAAGTTTAGTGAACTCACCACTTGATAACATTTGTTTTACTAATTCAGTTTCATCTTTAACTCCATAACTATCTTGAAGTTCAGCATTTTTGAAATCTGGATAAGTAACACAAGTTGTTACTAATAAAGCTAAATATCTATTTGAATCAAATTTTTCAACTCCATCTTTAGATATTGTACAATTAGCTCTTAGTTGAGAATCTAGTTTAGCATTAATAGCTCTTATTTTAAATTTTTCTAGTTCTCCTGTCTCTTCATTAACAAATCTGTCTGACACAGTATATTCAACTGTTCCTATATTTTTTGTATTTCCTTTTAAAAAAGCTTTTAAACTCATCTATTTTCCTCCTAAGCCATAAATCCATCTAAAGGTTTAAATGATTCTTGTAATTCAAAATCATCAAAAGTAAAATCAAAATCTTCATCCAAATAATCTGCATCTGCATCAAATTTAGCAAGAATTCCACCATCTATATTACAATCTTTAAATACTACTGTCTGTCTTCCTACTGCTGAAGTAGGATCCTCATTAGTTACTTGCATTGTGAAATATGTATCTACACCATCATTTTTATATTTTTCTAATAGTTGTCTCATAATAGACTGATTAAAATGACAAGTCATAGATCCTGAACCTTTCCATCCAGTAGATTTATTCCCTTTTCCAGTTTTCCCTAAAATTGGCACTTCTACTTTATTTTTTTCAAAGGTAGCTTCAAATGTTATAGCTTGCATAAAGTTATATCTTTGCCCATCTATAGTTACATAGCATTCAGCTTCAGAACCACTTACAGCATCTTTTCCGTGCATTGTTACTCTTCTCATCTAGCATCCTCCTTATCTTACTTCTACAACCATATATAGCTTTTCCATAACTGCTACAGGTTTTACAAAATCTTCTACTAATACAGATACTTTATCTGCTCCTTCTCTTACTGTAACTTCTTTAGGATTGAAATCTTCTATAGCTTCTATTCTTTCTAATTCTTGATGATGAGCTGTTATATCTGTCCATAAAGCTACTCTTCCAGAATTACTGTTTCTTGTTTTTCCTAAGTATCTTTTATTAAATAATGCTGCTATATCCATAGCAATTTGATCTATTATTCTTACTACTTGGTTTCTATAGAAATCTTCATTTTTATAAATATCCCAAGATGTAAAGCTATTAATATCAGATAATACAACTATTTCATCATCAACTTGATGGAACATAAATTTACCAGCTTCCATTCCTTTAGTTAATTCTGTTTGTGTATAATCAGCTTTTATATTAAAGCTACCATCATATTTTTTATTAGTTAAAGATTTATTAATAGCACAACCTGCATTTGCTCCTACCACCCAGTAAACAGCTGAAGCTTTATTAACCCCTTCTCCTGTACATTCATTTGCTACACTTATAACCCCTTCATAATCAGCAGCTATATCAAAAAGAACACATTGATATTTAATACCAACTTCATCTCTCATTCTCTTAGTATGTTCTATATAGAGCTTTTTAGTAGTTTCATCTTCAACAACTGCACCTATAGAGTTAAATCTATATTTTTCAGATTTTTCTAAGAATGTTTGATGTGCTAAACCATCAACTTGGTTCCCATTAGTACCATTTGTTAAAGGTTTTCCAGAGGTAACTTCTAAAGTTCCGCCTTTTTTCCAATGAACATAGTCATTTTCTTTTAGTTCTGTTATAAGTTTTACAGTTTGCATATCCATTAAATTATTATCAAGATATGTAGAAACATCAAATTTAGACTCTCCATCTGGATTGTTAGCTATAACTATTCTTATATCATTTCCTCTAGTTCCTGGATATTTAGCTTCTGCTAAATCATTAGATGCCTTAACAGCTCCATTACCATTTAATCTATAACAATAAACTGTTTTAGCATTTTGGAATATATCTCTTAAAGCATCCATTTTTTTATTTGTATAATCATAACCAAATATTTTCATTGAATTAGTTTGAAAATCTGAGTTCTCTACTGTGAATATATCTCCAACTGGTCCCCAATCAAGATCAAACCCCATACAAGCATATCCTCTGTCTGCAATGTTTACATATGCAGCTACTGCACTAACAAAGTTAACATATGTTCCAGGCAATACTTTATTTTGAGTTAACCAAATTCCTCCACCATATGCCATTTATTTCACCTCTTTTTTTAAATAATTATCAATAATTTTATCAACTTCTTCAAAAGTATATTTTATCTTCTCATCTAATAAAACTTTTAAAAGATCTTTATACTTTGAATATTTCTTACTCATAAGTAAAGAAGTTTTAGTATACTTCTTCATCTCTTGGCTCTTTTCCATCTTCTTCTCCCCTACTATTTATTTTTATAACTTCCATAAATGGAGGCTCTTCTACTACTGCATAAGCAAAGAAATTATAATCAACAAAGAAGTTTAAAACTCCATCTACTATCTTATAATTCCTATCTTTTCCTCTTAAAGTTGTCTTTTCTTCAGTTCCAAGCTGCTCAATATACTCTAAAGCTCCCATCATTCTATCTGCAACTCTATACATCTCTTCATTAGCATTTCTTTTACTTTTAGGAAAGTACTGTATAACAAAAGATTGACTAAATTTATATCTTCTATTTAAAACTTTACTTTCAGCAGCTTTAATTGTAGAGATTAAAAAACAGGGCTCTTTAAAGTCCTGTTCAATACTCTCATCATAAATAGTCACACTATCTTGGAACTCTAAATTAAGTGCCTTCGCTATTCCTGCTACAATACCATTAATCATCCTAATTTCTCCTTAAATATAGCTTTTAGTTTTCTATTTATAATAGATTCTAAATCTTCGTTTATCTCTTTAGTTGATATAGTTAACATAAAGTGACCTTGTACCCAACCTTTTTTTAACTTTTTACCTATCTGTGGAACAAATCTTCCTGGTCTCTGTCTATGCCCATATTCGACATAAGCATTTGTTACCCTAAAGGCTTTTTATCCCTTAGTTCTTATAGTTTCCTATAAGTTCGGCGTACATCATAATAAAAAAAGAACTACAATATAGTCCTTTTTTATTCCGAACACTCTTGGGGATATTATATTTATTCAATCCCTACGCTCTACAGTGTTATTTAGCCTTGCGTAATCTAAATAATTACCACGGTGTTGGCATATATTATTTTTTTATAGGTTTTATTAGATCAGTTCCTCTTTTTCCTCTATGGTATCTATCATTTAAACAGCTATATGAGATCTTTGTTATTTCTGATAATTCTATTAAAGAAATATTTTTTCCGTTGTATTCAATAAAAATATTACTTCTTCTATTTCTGCTATTACTTTTAGGTGTAACCCAACGACAATTAAAGGGTTCATAATCTCCATTGTTGTTAATTCTATCTATTTGTAAATCATCTCTATAACCATTTTCTAATGCCCATTTTATAAAATTATCAACTATTAACCACTCTTTACATACTTTTATTCCGCGTTCACCGTAATCTTTATAACTACGAACATTTTTATTAAAACAACGATCCTTCATTTTTTGCCATATACGATATATCCTTGAACTACTCATTTTGTGCCTGTGAAATTTTGTTAGATTTATTTTATCCTGCTCTTTTTTTAAGCAACCGCAAGATTGAACTAAGTGTTTAGTAAGACTATCTGTTCTAATTTCTTTTTTATTTCCACATTCACATTCACACAACCAATAATATCTAAATCTTTTACCGCTTAAAACTTTACGAGAAACTTTTAAAACCGTTAATCTTCCAAATTTTTGTCCAGTTAAATCTTTAAATGTAGCCATAACATTATCACCTCTTACTATATTATATCAATTTTTATCGACAATGTCCATATTCTACATATACAAATAAATTTAACAATACTTAGCTTTCACCGTTTTTGCTCGGTTTTACATGCCCCTTTATGTTAAGGCATACTCAGAGGAGTTTATAACTTCAACTGTATAATTATTCCCCTCTTTCACTATCTCTTTAACAGTCCAGTTTCTTCTTAGATTTCCACCTACATATCCACTCCAGTATTTTTCAAGAATAGCCCCTTCTTTAGTTAAATAGGATCTATTTCCTTTACTTGTTTTAACTTTAATTGTTTTTTTAACTCCTTTACCAAAAGGTTTAACTCCTACTGGAGTTCTTCTGATCACTTTACTTAATAATCTTGCTGCTATTTCCTTAGTAAGAGATATACAAATTTCATCTATCTCTTTTTGAAGATTTTCTAACTGCTTTGAAAATTGTTTCAACTCTCTTAAATCAATTTTTACAGCTCTTGCCATTAAGCATACTCCTTAATCAAAGTTAAAACTATTTCCTGATGTGAATCATATAGAGCTGATGCTCCAGAGTGTTTATATTCTAAGGTTTTTCCATTTCTAGTAACAACTATTTTAGATCCCTCTTTAACATTGTGTTCTGGAGCAATAAAAAGTTTAATTTCTTGTGATATTTCAGCTGGACCATTAGTTTGAGCTGCAGGAGCTAAACTTTTAAATGATATTCTACAAGGTTCATTTTCAAGTACTAGAACATCATCACTAGCCTTTGTAATCCCTGTTTCTAGGTCTTTTATATACCCACTCTCATAAATATTACACCTATCATCATAAAACCTTTCTATAGCTTTTCTGTAGGCTCTTTTAGCTCTTTCACTTACCATACTAATCTCCTGTATTTTATCAGTTCATTATCTCTACTAGAAATTAAATAATTTATAAGTATATCATACATTTTTTCAGGTGATGTTGTTCCTTCTACTGCATATGTAACAGAGGTATCACCAGATTGAATCTGTTTTTCAACAGGGGATAAATCCAAACTTGGAATATCCCCTGTATTTTTTTTAAATAACAGAAACTCTCCTACCACTTTATCTACAACAACACTATATAAATCTTGAGGAATAGTATCTACTGTATAAAATTGATTTGTAAGATTGTTTATACTGCTTACAACTTTAAGAGTTAAATAGTCTAGTATAGAAGTTTCATTCTCTTGTACATTGTATTTAAAAGCTTGAAGTCTTATAACTATACCCTCTCGAATACTCAATACAGCCATTATACTCACTATCCTCTTGAGATGATTCTAGCAATAGGAATTGATTTGTGATTAATATATTTTTTAGTATTTGAAGATTTGTTATTTACTAATTCCCAGTTAGTACCATTCTTTAATTCCTCATCTGTAGGTGATAGAGATTGTTGAGATTTTTTAGTATAAGAAATTCCATAAGGTGCAAACACTTTTCTTTGTCTTGAATATAAGATTGTTTGTCCCCCTTTAGTCTTAGCATCTCTTGCCATTTCAGCTGGAACTTTAGCCCCTATATTTACATAGTCAATAGCTCCATCTCCTAACAAGTAAGAAGTATAAATAGTTTCATTTTGAATGTGTTGTACATACTCATTTTCCTTGATATCTGAAATGTCTGTTTCTACACTTGCTTTTGCAACTTCTCCTAATCCTGATCCTGCTGTTGTTACTTTTAAAGCTCCTACATCAGTAGAATTACATCTAACATATAGAGATTCTATTGCTTTAGTTGGCATTGAGTCATCAATTAATACTAATCTTCCATTCCAAGAAGCTAAACTTAGTTCTCTTTCTACCCCATTCCCATCATTAAATTTTAAGTAAGTTAATAATTTTAAGTTCTCTAAGTTAGTAGCTACTGCTGAGTGCATAACTATTAAAGAGAATTTAGATTTATTAGCTCCACAAGCTTTTTGAGTTGCTGTATTTAAAGTAGTAGCATTTACATAACCTTTAGCAAATGCACCTTTACTAATATCATAAGTATGTTCATTAACAAATTCTAAGTTTTCTTTTCCTGAAGACATTGCAAATATCCCTTCAAGAATAGCAAGTAATGTATCTTGATCTATTGCAGCCCAATATTCAGAAACTTGTGCTGCTACATTATCCATGAAATCTACTCCACCAGTTATATCTGTTGAAAAGTCATCTTCTAACCATGCCTTAGATCTTCCAATTACGACTACACTTCTCTCAAATGTGTCAGTTGATTCTGCTGTAATATCTGTTTTACCATCATAGTTAAGAGCTGCTCCACCAATTAGTCCAAAGAATGGAATAGTTGCATAGGCTGTTCCTGTTTGTGAACTAAATACTTCACTTATTTGTGCATTTCCTTTTAATGCTTTAGATTTTAAAAGCTCATTTTTCTTTAGATTTGGCACTCTATCTACATATTTACCAAATGCTTCTCCATTGAAAGTTTTTTCATTAAACTTTGCCATTTTTTCATCATCTCCTATTTTTTATTATTCTAATGTTGCCCCTGGATTTTCTGCTAAATACTTTTCCATTTGAGAATATGTCATCTCACTAAAGTTTATTTTCTTTTCAGGATTACCAGCTGGATTAGTCCCCTTTGGTACTTTTACTGCTTCAAATAAAAAAGATGAGTCCTCAGCAGTTTTTAAAGCTTTTATTTGCTCATCCAATCCTGCTATCTTCCCATCTTCTCCCAGTATTGCTTTTTCTAAATTTAATAATGCTTTTACAGCTTTATTATTTTTAGATCCTGCACCCATCAAAGCAATGTCTATAGCATTATCAAGTTTAATCTTAGCTATTGAATCTGCATACTCTTTCTCTTTAGCTTTGTTGGCAACTTGCATACTCTCAATCTGTTTCTTTAGCTCTTCATTATCTCCTACATTTTTCTTCACCTCCTCGAGTTGTTTAGTTAAAGTTTTGTTGCTTTCATCTAATTGTTTTTTCTCTGCTTCAAGTTCTGTGAATTTAGCTTTTTCTACATAGCCTTCTAGTTCTTTTTTTGACTCTCCAGCTATTTTCACTGCTAACTCTTCAGTAACTCCTAAACCTATTAGTTGTTCCTTTGTCATTGCTTATCCTCCTTATTTATTCTTTCCTTTTCTCTCTCTGATAATTCCTACTACAAATCCTGCAAAAGCTCCTATCAAAAATCCTACAAATACAAATCCTGCTGGTGTCATTTATTTTCCCTCCTTTCTAATTTTTTGCATTAAAAAACCCCAGATGATTAATCTGAGGTTATATAGATTATTATTTTTTAGTTGCTTTTTTAAAAAAGTATTTTATTATTTCCCAAATTCCTAAAATAAAAACTATTCTAAGCAATATGCTAGTACTTTTAAAAGTGGCATTTTTAATAAATGAATAAACATCATTTATTTTACTAAATAAAACTTTTGATTCAGGAAAAACCCAAGATAAAATATAATATATCAGTGTCATCAATACAAATCTATTAGCTGTTATCTGTAATTTTTCTTGTGTTTTTTTATAGCCGTTGTATTGATAACTATATCCTGCATTAGTCATACTAAACTCTATCATATATTTTTCATCATGATCTATTCCCCTATCAAAAGTTACTTCTTCGGGTTTATTTTCTACATTATTTTTTACATCATTTCCAATATTAATTGCTAAAGATAACTTTCTTAAATAACAAAGCGCATCTACTCTTCCTGGAAATAACCCTATAATATAATCTTCTTGCATTTCAGAAAATAAATCCTTATAGCTATCAGAAATATATTTTAAAATTTTCTTTTTCATCTTTTTCCAAGTTGGTTTATCAAATACCAAAGAGTCTCCACCATCATAAATCCCTATATAATTTTTTCCCAACCTTGCTTTTTTATGTTCTTCCATTAAGACAATCATTATTTGGTACATTAATGATTGATTTTTATTTAATTTAAACCAAAAATAAATATTTTCTAGCATTTATCTACCTTACTTTATTTTCTAAAAGAAACTACAAGAGTTTTCTTTTCCCCATTTTGAGAAGTTCCTTCAACTTCAAACTTAATGACTTCATCACTATTTTCAATCACTTGTATATTAGAAATAGGAACATTATATCTAGACAAGAAAACTCCTTTAGCCCTCATCATGTACTTCACAAAATCCTCTGTCGACATTTTTCTCTCTCCTTTTCTAATTTACTTTTTTATGTATCAAGTATAACAATTTTTTACTTAAAAGTCAATTATAGTATTAATGAGGCATCTTTGATTTTTGCAATAAAAAAGCACCTAGTCGCCTGTACTGCACCCAAAATCTTAGACAGCTAAGATGGAGGGTGCAATTTTTATGGCT
>ERZ773142.885-NODE-885-length-20789-cov-3.91656_pt1 | contig 20789 bp, 14 predicted proteins | sample MGYA00580853_ERZ773142 | MGnify/ENA primary metagenome ERZ773142 (study PRJEB29015, sample SAMEA2737862) | human gut metagenome | biome: human gut; feature: human-associated habitat; material: faeces | place: China | collected 2012 ... | reverse complement strand
CCTGCGGCCGCCGCGACGGTCGAGGCGGTCGCGGCGGCCGCAGGGCAGGACGAGTCCGACGAGCCGACCATATCCACCGAACAGTTTGGTGTCGTAGCACCGCTTCTCGCACCGACGCCCGCGTTCGCAGCTGCTGCGCCCGCTGACGCCACGAACGAACTCGCGCCCGCCGCAGACGCCTATCTCCGCGCGCTGCTCGAGCACAACGCAGTACAGGCGGAATCGGCGGTAGTGCAATCGGAGCAGAGCGAGGACATGCTCGTCGATACCATCAACGAGGCGCTCTTTGACCTGGTGGGCGACACCGTAATTGAATTTAGCGCGGCAGGGCCGCAGATTATCGAGGACTACGAAGCAGACGTGAGAGGATACCTAGACCATGAGTGATACCGCATCCGCAGCACCTCGCGTGCCCAAGCGCGTCGCTGCCGTCATTCTCAACTCGCTCAAGGGCGGTGTGGTCCCGCGCATCGGCCTTCCTTACATCACCGTAGGGCGCGAGGTCGAGATCCGCGCCCTGCTCACCGATCTGAGTCTCATCGCCGACGGTGGCGCGAGCTTCCGCTTTCTGGTCGGTCGTTACGGCGCCGGCAAGAGCTTTTTGCTCCAGACTATCCGCACGCACGCCATGGGCGAGGGATTCGTCGTCGCTGATGCCGACCTGTCGCCCGAGCGCCGCCTGCAGGGCGGTCAGGGGCAGGGCCTTGCCACCTACCGCGAGCTCATCCGCAATATATCGACCAAGACGCGCCCCGAGGGCGGTGCGCTCAACCTTATTCTGGATCGCTGGGTCGCCTCGTGTGCCGACGTCGACGAGTCGGTCGTCAATGCCCAACTGGCCCCGCTCGAGGAGATGGTCCACGGCTTCGACTTCACCCACATGCTCCGCCGCTATCGCATGGCCGCATCCGGGGGCGACGAAGAGGCCATGAGCCGCGTGACCAAATGGATTCGCGGCGAATACCGCACCAAGAGCGAGGCACGCGCCGAGCTGGGCTCCTCGACCATCATCAGCGATGACGACTGGTACGACTACGTTAAGCTCATTGCGCGCTTTTTGGTCTGCAGCGGCTACAAGGGCATGCTGGTGCTCATCGACGAACTCGTGAATCTGTATAAGATTCCCAACGCCATCACGCGCCAATACAACTACGAGAAGATCCTGACCATGTACAACGACACGCTCCAAGGCAAGGCGCAGTACCTGGGCATGATCATGGGCGGCACGCCAACCTCCATCGAAGACCGCCGCCGCGGCGTGTTCTCCTACGAGGCCCTGCGCAGCCGACTCGCTCAGGGCCGCTTTGCGCGCGAAGACCTTAAGGACATGCTCGCGCCCATCATCCGCCTGCAGCCACTCACCTACGAGGAGCTGCTGGTGCTGATCGAAAAACTCATGCAAATTCACGCCGGCTACTTTGGCTGGACGCCCACGCTTACCGAGAACGACTTGGTGGACTTCCTCAAGATCGAGTTCGGTCGCGTGGGAGCCGACACGCATCTGACGCCGCGTGAAGTCATTCGTGACTTTATCGAGCTGCTCGACATCCTATGCCAAAACCCCGACGCCAACGTGGCCGAGCTGCTGCAAAGCGTCGGCGGCGACGCGTTGGCGCCGGCAACCGCAACAGGCGACACCGATACCGCAGGCGGCGACCGTAACTTCGCCGAATTCACCATCTAACCTGCCAATAAGGGACAGGTTTATTTTGGCAGGTTTTATCTGGGCAAACGTTGAGACTGTAATGCAGCAAGCCGTTGTCGGCAGCGTTGAGAAATTCGTTTTTGAGAGGAGGCCCCGTGAACGCCTTTGACCGCTACGCCCCGTTTATCCAAGACTTCATCTACTCCCACGATTGGGAGAGCCTGCGCTCCATCCAGGTTGCGGCGGCAGATGCCATCTTCAACACGCAAGACAATGTGCTCCTGACGGCATCCACGGCATCTGGAAAAACTGAGGCGGCCTTCTTTCCCATCCTGACCGAGTTTTGGGAGAACCCGCCCGCGAGCGTGGGCGCCCTCTACATTGGCCCCCTCAAAGCACTCATCAACGACCAGTTCGTTCGCCTCAACGACCTGTGCGAAGAAGCCGATATCCCTGTCTGGCACTGGCACGGCGATGTCTCGCAGTCGCACAAGGCCAAGCTCATCAAAAAACCGAGCGGCATCTTGCAGATTACGCCCGAATCACTCGAGGCGCTCCTGATCCATAAGCACATGGCGATCCCGCGCATGTTTTGCGACCTGCGCTACGTGGTCATCGACGAGGTTCACTCGCTCATGCGCGGCGACCGTGGCGGGCAGACGCTCTGCCTTGTCGAGCGACTCTCGCGCATGGCCGGCGTGCAGCCTCGACGCATTGGCCTTTCCGCTACCATCGGCGACCCCGAGCGCACGGGCGCTTTTCTCTCACAGGGAACGGGGCGCGACTGCGTTATCCCCCGCTTTGAAGAACCGCGCCGCGTGTGGCGCATCTCCATGGAGCACTTCTACAACTCGGGCCCCCAGGCACAGCAGCGGGGATTCGTAGGCACAGGTCCGCAGGAAGCCGAAGTGCTCGCATACGAGCGCATCGAGGCGGTGGCGCCCACGGCACTGCCGGCCGACACCAAAGACATGCGCCGCAGCGGACAGCTCACACAGGAGGAGCGCCGTCAACGTCGCGAACGGGCACAGGATAAGGCTACCTCCGGGAACCGCCGCACTTCTTCGGCCCCCGAGGGCGAAGTCGATATCCCTCGGGCCGCTGAGCAGGCGCTCCTCAACCCCACCGACACCGCGCCCGAAAACGCCGATCCCGGCATGGGCTATATCTTCGAACACACCCGCGGGCGCAAGTGCTTGGTCTTTGCCAATTCGCGCGAGGAGGCAGAGGCCGTGTGCTCCATGCTGCGCAGCTACTGCGAGAGCCGGCACGAGCCCGACCGCTTTCTCATCCACCATGGCAATCTTTCGGCATCGCTGCGCGAGACGGCCGAGGAACTCATGCGCGATGAGGAGCAGGCGCAGACAACCGTCACCACCTCCACGCTGGAGCTCGGTATTGATATCGGCCGTCTGGAGCGTGCCTTCCAGATCGACGCGCCGTTTACCGTCAGCTCCTTTTTGCAGCGTATGGGGCGCACGGGCCGCCGCGATCTTCCGCCCGAGATGTGGTTTGTCATGCGCGAGGAGGAGCCCGAGCCGCGCACGATGATGCCCGAAACGATACCTTGGAAGCTCCTGCAGGGCATCGCGCTCGTACAACTCTATCGCGAGGAAAAGTGGGTCGAGCCACCCGAGCTCGATCGTCTCCCCTACAGCCTGCTCTATCACCAGACTATGTCGACCCTCGCCAGCACCGGCGAGCTCACGCCGGCCGAACTTGCCCAGCGCGTGCTCACGCTCAGCTATTTCCACCGTGTCTCGGCAGACGATTACCGTGTGCTGCTACGTCACCTCATCAAGATCGACCATATCCAGGTCACCGAAGGTGGCGGGCTCATCGTGGGTCTCGCGGGCGAGCGCATCATCAACAACTTTAAGTTCTACGCCGTGTTCCAGGAAAACGAGGAGTTTACCGTCCGGAGCGAATCGGCCGAGCTGGGCACGATCGTTAATCCGCCCCCGCCCGGTGAGCGCATCGCCATCGCCGGACACTGCTGGATTGTCGAGGAAGTGGACTGGAAGCGTCATACCGTCTTTGCCACGCAGGTCAAGGGCCGTGTGCCGGCCTACTTTGGCGACTGCCCCGGCGACATCAATACACACGTACTCGAGCGCATGCGCAAGGCGCTCAACGAGCACGCGGCATATCCGTACCTCATGGGCAACGCACGGGCTCGCTTGGCGCAGGCTCGTCATACCGCCGAGATTTCGGGCGCGGGAACTAAGCCGCTCATCAATCTGGGTGGCGACACCTGGGTGCTCTTCCCCTGGTTGGGCAGCTACGCCTTCCTAGCACTCGAGCGCATGCTTAAAATCAAATGCGCCGCTGAGCTGGGCCTTCGCGGACTCGACCCGTCACGCCCGTACTTTATGCAGTTTAAGATGAAGGCCGACGAGGAGACGTTCTTTGAGGTGCTCGCCGCCGAGGCCGAAAAGGACTTCGATCCCATCGAGCTCGTCTATCCTGGCGAGGTGCCTTACTTTGACCGCTACGACGAGTTTGTTCCCGAAGAGCTCGTGCGCAAGGGCTTTGCCGAAGGCGTGCTCGACATAGAGGGCATGAAGCAGCGCGTTCACGGCTGGCGCGACCACGCCTAAGACCAGTCTTTTTTGGGACGGGGAGACTTACTTGTCGTGAAGGACGGTGCCGAGGAAGTCGGTGTCGAAGGGCACGGCTTCGGCAAAGGCGTAGTCGCCGTCGCTGGCGATGAGCAGGTAGTTTTCCTCGCCGCTGAACTTCGCATCGCCACATGGGACCACCCAGGCGTGGACGAATACCTCGAGTGCCGTGGCAGCGCAGTCGCGAAGGAACGTCACATCGCTCCCCTCGTTTGCGCTCACGATATTGGCCACGTAGATACCCCCGGGGTTCAGGCTGCCCCGCACCAGGCGCAGCGCCTCAACGGTCGCCAGCTCGCGCACGGGCTCGGCACCGCCAAAGCAATCGCTCACGACCACGTCATAGCGACGATGGCCCACGCTCGTCACACCCAGATACGAGCGAGCCTCAGCGGTAATCACCCGCAGGCGATCGCCCACCGCGTGCTCCAGTTCATCCAGATAGAACCAACGGCGCGCCAAGCGCGTTATCTCTCCGTCATACTCGATGACGTCCATGCGCAGGACCTTGTGCGACATCAGCGCAAATTTGGGATAGGCAAACCCGCCGCCACCTAGCATAAGCATACGGTTGATACCGTGACCATAAGCGTCGCGCATCGCATCCTCGGCCTCAAACACGTCGTCAAACGCGCGATAGTACGCAAAGACGGGCTCCGCCCAGCGCTCGCCAACGTAACTCGCGCTTTGGTAGACGCTGCCTTGCACCAATACGCGAACTTCGTCGCCGCCCTCATCGTGCACGCGCTTCACACGTGCCAGCCCATTGCGGGTCCTCGCGACCTGCAGACAGGCAGCACGAACAGCGACAGCGGCCGCACCAAGCGCCGCGGCTCCCAGAGCAACGCCGGCAACGACGCCGGCAGAAACACTCGGCTTGTTCATCTAGAGCTCCTTTTGCAGATAAAGGCCATGGTCATAAAATCCAAGATGGCGATAGTACTCGCGCGTACCGATCGCGCTGATCACGTTGATGTACGTATAGCCAGCGTCCCGAGCTATCTGGCACGCACGCTCCACGAGCAAACGTCCCAATCCATGGTGCTGCGCTGCCTGGCCCTGATCGCCCACACGTGCCGCCATACCATAAACGTGCACCTCACGAATCATCGCCTCGTCCGGCATCGTCGGCATCTCGTCCGCATGTGCGGCAACAAAAGCGCGATCGGGCAGCGACAACCGCAAAAAGCCCGCGATCTTGCCCCGCGGCGTCACCCACTGCAAAAAGCGCTCGTAAGTCACCGGCGTCTCGTACGCTACTTCCTCATCAAGAGATAGCTTATCCAAGTCGGCACCCGCCGTGCTGATCTCGCGATAGCGAATCTCACGCACCGTCGCACCGTCACCCCGAGCAGCCAGGCGGTTCTCGACGAGCTGACGCAGGTTGGGCTTCTTGTTGCCCACCATGATGTCATCGGAACTAAAGTCGCGAATCATGCGGCTGATGCGGCAGAATGCCGGCGTCACCACGATGTCATCGGCCAACACATCGAGCAGTTCTTCCTCGGTATAGGGGCGCCACTCGCCGCGCTCGTAGCAGCCCACCAGGCGCGAGCCCTCGATGAGCGCACACGGGTAGACTTTGACCTCGTCGGGCATAAAGGCCCCCTCGGTCATAAAGCGCTCGTAGTCGCGCTTGTCCCCCTCGGGTGTGGCGCCCAGCAAGTTGAGCATAAAATGCGCATGGATCTTAAAGCCAAACAGGCGCGCAAGCGAAAACGCCCGCTCAATCTGCGCCACCGAAATGCGACGCTCGTTGATATCGAGTAGATGCTGGTCAAGGCTTTGGATGCCCATCTGTATCTTGGTGCAGCCCAGACGGCGGATGAGCGTAAGCGCCTGCGGCGTTACGGTATCGGGGCGCGTCTCGATAACGAGTCCCACCACGCGATGCTTCGCCGTCTCGTTGATGCGCTGCTGACGCTCGAGCTCCTCCATCGTTGCCGTCTGCCACTCGGTGACCTCGCCCCACGGCGTACCGGGGCCGTACAGACGACGCACCGCGCGGTTATAGCCGCCCACGGCAGCATCCACACGCTCCTGCTCGTCGGCAACGCCGGCAGCGAGCTTGGCCTCGTCTGTCGCAATGCCGGCAGCCCGATAGCACTCGCGGCGCTCTGTTACCACCGGCGGCAGGGCATCGGCGGGAGCGTCATCGAGCAGGCGCCCCGCCTCGGCACGGCTGATGCCCGGACGCGCCAACATGGGGTTTGCCGCCACGCCGGCGACGGCATCGTCATTGAGCGCACGGAAAAGCTCGGACATAAACCACGTCTGATACCCTTGCGGATAGTCGCTCCAGGTGCCACCGAGCACGATAAGCTCGATCTTGTCGGTCGCATGCCCCATCTGCGAAAGTGCGGTCAGGCGAGCGCTCACCTGCAAATACGGGTCAAAGCAGTTTTGCTCCGCACGGGCGCATGCCGGCTCGGCATGCAGATAGCTTTTGGGCATGCGCAGATCGTTGGGGCAAAACAGGCAATCGCCCGAACAGGGCCACGGCTTGGTGATGACGGTAATGGTCGCCACGCCCGAAGCCGTGCGGCGCGGCTTCATGCGCAGCACCTGCAGCAGCTGACGCTCCAGCTCGGCATCGACATTCCATCCAGCCCAACGAGCCGGCTTCTCACGTTTAACCCGCTGGTAGAACGGCAGCAGACGGCGCTTGGCCAGATCTCGTTTGTCGGCACCCTCACGGCGCGCCTCGGCATGTATCAGTTTGACGAGCGCCTTGTCGTCCACGGTCTCACCGCGACGCAGAGCCTCGAGTATGTTCAAAATAATCTGTTCCATGCCCCCATTGTAAAGGCAAAGGCGCCGGAGCCAGTCACGGCCCCGGCGCCTCCATCAAAGAGCATGCCTATATGCACCGATCTCCGAAAACCGCATGTCACACCGATTCGAACGACATGTCGCCCGAACCGACCTTAAAACGATACGTTGCAGACTTGTCACCGTTATCGAATTCAAGATTCAAAATAGTCTCCCCATCGTAGCCAAGCGGAAGGAAATCGCTCTCGAAGTCGCCACTGCCCAAGGTGAGGCTCGCCTTAAAGCCCGTAGAGTTCGGAACCGTCATCTCCACGTCGCCCGAGCCCACGCTCACGTCCATCGACTTCGCGGGCGCCTGGTAGAGCTCGAACGTCATGTCGCCCGAACCGACCTTGGCATTCAGGGTGTCGGTCACGGTGCCCGTAAACTCAACGTCTCCCGAATTCAACGTTATATCCAGATCATGGCACACAATGTCCGCGACCGCCAGGTCGCCCGACCCTACATTCGCCGTAATGCCCACCAGGCTATCCGCAACATCTCGCGGCAGCTCAATGGTAATTGTGCGGTCAATCGCGCGCTTATCATCGTAGTCGAACTGACTGATCTTGAGCGTAGAGCCCTTGACCTCAGCAAGGTTCCGGGTAGCCGCATCAGAAGCAGACGTTCCCTTCGCAACGCGGCCGCTTTCGATAACACGCACCGGGCCACCGGAGACGTGTTTGACCTCGACCGTGCCCGACGTCACGTCCAAGTCAAGCGATGTGAACGCGTCGGCATCAAACGTTTCGCTCGAAAGTTGTTGAGGCCGAGCGGAATAGTTACCGCTATCCAAGAGATCATCGTCGTCAAACATATCGTCAAAATCAGACAAATTGCCAGATAGAATACCGGTCGTACGCACAGTATCGGAATGAGCCAATAGCCGCGAAGTGCCAAAGACAAGTCCGATGATGAGCACAAACGCTCCGATACCAACACCCAGGCGCACCTTCGATTCATGCGAGAGCTTCATCATTCATCACCTTCTTTGGCACTCGGCTCAGCGGCGGTCGTAGCAGCCGCATCAGTATCAACCGCAGCGGAAGCATCCTGCACCTGAGTCCTAGCCGTCACCGGTGCCGAACCAACCTGAATATCCCCGCGCGCCCAATCACCATCGAGCGCACGCGCCACCCAGTGATAGATAGGGATCGTAAAGAAGATGAGCGCAGCAAAGGGGCCGGCGCCAAACGGGAACATCAGCAAAAAGAACAGCAGCCAGCACACGGCCCAATACGGGAACGACTGGAACGGGCCCTTCACCGGAGTCGAGCCAACCGCACCGCCACTCGTCGCCTGCGCCGTAGCGGCATTGGCGGCCTGTGCACTCCAGCTTGCCGCTTGCGCCGCCTTGGCCGCAGCATCACTCGCCTGCGTTGCCGCCTCGGTAGCGCGTGCCGCCGCCTCGTGGGTACGGGCACGCTCCGCCGCCTCGGCCTCGCGCTGACGGGCGCGGTCCTCGTTCTCAAACTCGATATCGTCCTCGATCTCATCGCTCGGATTGAGCAGCTCATCCAGACCATAGAGCTTGGCGAGCGAAATCAGGTTCTCGGTATCGGGCGAGCTCTCCGCGCGCTCCCATTTACTGACCGCTTGGCGTGACAGTCCCAGCTTTCGCGCCAATCCTTCTTGGCTAAAGCCCTTGCTGCGGCGAAGGTCGGCGAGCCGCTGAGCAGTTTCTACATTCATGGTTCCTCCTATGCGATGCCAGCCGTGCCGCCGGACCGTTTTTGTTCTTAAGGCGCCTTGCACAGTTAAAAATCTATCCGCCACCGCCAAAATCATGCTACCTATTCTAGTGAGATTTTTGACAACCGGCGGTTGCGGGCACATATGAGCTGCGGAAATGTGTCCAAACAAAGCAATGACCCACAGCTCGGTTGTCCCCGTTGCGGCGTTAACGGTAGTATGGTCGTACTGTTTATTCCGCACCGCCATCGGAGGGAGTTCCGCGCCGTGAACCGCGATTTCGCATCATCGCTCATCCAGCTCAACAATACGTTCTATCGCGAGCACTCCGCTTCCTTTTCCGATACGCGCCAAGCCCCGTGGCCCGGCTGGGTGCGCACCATGGACATCGCGCTTGAGCAGCTCGATGTGGCCACGATCGAGCATCCCGTCCGCGTCTTCGACCTTGCCTGCGGCAATATGCGATTCGAGAACTTTGCCGCCGGCGGGGCACTTGCCGCCAAGGGCGTCGACGGCGCAAACCCCTCGGCAGATGCCAGCTGCCCGTTTGAGTTCTATGGTGTCGACTCGTGCCAAGATCTGGCAATAGACGCCCACGGTCACGCCCTGCGCATTCCCAACCTGCACTTCCAGGAACTCGACGTGCTCGATGCCCTTATGAAGCTCAACCCCGCCGAGACACCCGACGTGCTTTTCGACGCCCCGCTCGCCGACATCTCGGTCTGCTTTGGATTTATGCACCACGTGCCGTCGTGCGAGTACCGCGTACGCGTGCTCGACGCTCTGGTGCGCCAGACGCGCCCAGGCGGCATCATCGCCATCAGCTTTTGGGAGTTTATGAACGACGAGCGCATGGCGCGCAAAGCCGTTCGCGCCGAGGCCCGCGCCGAGCTCACCCCGCCGTTTGAGGGTTACGATTCCGCGCAGTTTGAAGCCGGTGACCACCTCATTGGCTGGCAAAACGACCGCCACGCCTACCGCTATTGCCATCACTTTGACGATCAGCAGATCACCGACCTGGTGCGCGGTGTCCGCACGTTCTACAAGAGCGGCGAGGTCCCCGTGCGCGAGCTTGAGCGTTTCCATGCCGACGGTCGCAGCGGCGAGCTCAACCGCTATGTGATTCTCAAGCGCCTGTAGGTATCGGCGACTCGCCGCCGAGCCGCACCGCATCTTTCGGGCAAACCATGCCCACCCTTTTTCAACCCATTGACGGAACGCGCCTGCAATGTGTTCCATACGTATGACCAAGGAGCCTCATGGGAGCCGTCCACGTTCGCACACCTAAGAACTTTGTGCTCGAGGAGCGCCTGGAGCGCTACGCCGATGCGATTGAGACGAACCCCGAGGCCTATGCCGGAGATTGGCGCGAGGCCTGTGCGCCCGCAGGCAGCAAGCCTTTCGAACACCTTCATCTGGATCTTGGTTGTGGCAAGGGAACGTACCTTGTAGAGCGCGCGGCCCGCGAGCCAAACACGTTCTTTATCGGCATGGACCAGGAGCCCATCTGCATCGCCTATGCCGCACAGAAAATCTGCGAGCAGGAGCTGTCCAACGCACTTGTCCTGCCCCGAGGCGCCGCATCGCTGCCGCAGCTATTTGCCGCAGGCGAGCTCGATGCCATCACCATCAACTTTCCCACGCCGCAGCCCAAGGCCAAGTACGCCAAAAAGCGACTCGTCCATGTCGACCACCTAATGCTGTACCGTCCGCTCTTTGCAGCCGGCGCCACCGTCACGCTGCGCACCGACAGTAAGCCATTGCGCGACTACGCCTTGGGGCAGTTTGCTGCGGCCGGCTATGACACGCTTTGGGTAAGCGACGACGTCCGCCGCGACCATCCCGAGCACCCCGAGACCGAATACGAGCGCCGCACGCGCGAGATGGGTGCCGTCGTCTATGGCATTTGCGCCACACCCGGCGCACATCCCAGTGACGATGTGCTCACGGCGGGTCACATGCAGGAGCAAAGTCTTGCCTGCTACCTGCCCGATAACCTCGACGAGCTCACCTATGTGCCTCTGGGCATGGAAGAAGCCGTCGAGAACTTTAAAAACCGCGCCCGTAAAGGCAAAAAGCGCCTGCCGCAGGAGTCCTAGGGCTTTTGATGGCCGCGGCGTTGACAACCAAGCGCAAATAGGCGCCGACGAACGGCCCTCAAACCTAAGTGAGTAGACTTTTTGACAACAGCCGAGCACAACCCGTATGGCAAAAACTAAAACCGCAGGTAGAGACCTTGCGTAAAAACCATGTGCTCGCGATATCGCAAAAAGTCTACTCACTTAGCTGGCGACTGCACCAAACGGCTGGGCAGAACGCCCATTTCCTGCATTTTCCCGCGCGCTAGCACCCCGCGCCGCCGCTACGCCATAATGGATGGCGGGCAAACGCGAGAGAAAGCAACCACATGGCACAGACCACGACAGATACCGCCGCCAGCACCGTCTCGGGCGCCGGCGCCGCCAGCTCATTCTCGGGCGGCACGGGAACCGAGGCCGAGTTCGGCTCGCTCGGCGCGCTCTCCCCCACCTGGTGGGAGCCCGAAGACGGCAGTGAGCCCGAACCGTGGCTCACGCCCGATCAGGCCTTCGAACGCTTCTTTGAATGGACGAGCAATCGCGGCATTGAGCTGTGGGATCACCAAGAAGAGGCCCTCATGGATCTAGCCGCCGGTGACCATGTCATTTTGGGAACACCGACCGGATCGGGCAAGTCGCTTGTCGCGCTGGGCATGCTCTTTATGGGCATGGCGCAGGGCAAACGTTGCTATTACACGGCCCCTATCAAGGCCCTGGTCAGCGAAAAGTTCTTCGATCTGGTACAGGTGCTCGGCCGCGATAACGTCGGTATGATCACCGGCGACACGCATATCAACACCAAGGCACCCGTCATCTGCTGCACGGCAGAGATCCTTGCCAACGACGCACTGCGCGAGGGCGAAGATGCCGATGTTGGCTGCGTCGCCATGGACGAGTTCCACTACTTTGCCGACCCCGATCGCGGTTGGGCCTGGCAGGTGCCGCTGCTCACCCTGCCTCACACGCAATTCATGCTCATGAGCGCCACACTCGGCGATGTCACTGCCATCGCCGCCTCACTTGAGGAGCACACCGGCGCAACCTGCGACTTGGTTGTCGACGCCCCGCGTCCGGTTCCGCTGAGTTATGACTATGTGACGACCTCCCTCGAGGGCACGGTCGAGCTCGCAATGCGCCGCGGCGAGGCCCCGCTCTACATCGTGCACTTTAGCCAGGACGCCGCACTTGCGACGGCGCAATCCCTCGCCAACTTTGGTATTGCCAGCAAGGAGCAGCGTGGGGCCATCAAGGAGGCGGCCAAGGGCACGAGCTTCTCGACGGCCTTTGGCAAAATTCTTAAGCGCTTGCTCGGATGCGGCGTCGGCGTGCACCATGCTGGCATGTTGCCGCGCTATCGTCTGCTGGTCGAGCGCTTGGCACAACAGGGCCTGTTGCCCGTCATCTGCGGCACCGATACGCTCGGCGTCGGCATCAACGTGCCCATCCATACCGTGGTGCTCACCGCGCTCACCAAGTACGACGGCTACAAGATGCGTCGTCTGCGCGCCCGCGAGTTTCATCAGATTGCCGGTCGCGCCGGCCGCTCGGGCTTCGATACCGAGGGCATGGTGATTGCCGAGGCACCCGAGCACGAGATCGAGAATGCCAAGCTCATGGCCAAGGCGGGCGACGACCCCAAGAAGCTCCGCAAGATTAAAAAGAAGAAGGCCCCCGAGGGCTTTGTCACCTGGAACAAGCAGACCTTTGAGCGCCTGATCGAGACGCAGCCCGAAACGCTCAAGCCGCGCCTTCGCATCACACACTCCATGGTGATTAGCGTGGTCGAACAGGGTGGCGACGCCCGTGCCCGCGTGCACGACCTCATCGAGACGAGCCTGCAAACGCCCGAGGAAAAGGCAAAGCTCGAGGTTCGCGCCGACGAAATCTTCGCCACGCTCATCGATTCCGGTGTCGTCGTTCGCACCGAGGTGCCGCCCGCACCCGACGCTCCGGCTGACGCCGCGCCGGACATCGACTACGCGCTGACGGTCGACCTGCCCGAGGACTTTGCGCTCGATCAGCCGCTCTCGCCGTTCTTGCTCGCCGCGTTGGAGCTGCTCGATCCCGAGAGCGAGACCTATACCATGGATTTAATCTCAATGGTCGAGGCGACGCTCGAAGATCCCAAGCAAGTGCTGCGTGCGCAGGAGCGTGCCGCACGCGATCGAGCTATGGCCGAGATGAAGGCCGACGGCATCGAGTATGAGGAGCGTCTGGAGCGCATTCAAGACGTCACGTACGAAAAGCCGCTCGAGGATTTGCTCGACGCCGCTTTTGACAAGTACTGCCAGGAAGTACCCTGGGCAAACGACTACCAGCTCTCTCCCAAGAGCGTCCTGCGCGATATGCTGGAAAGCGCGAGCGATTTTAAGGGCTACATTCAAAAGCTCGGCATCGCCCGCTCCGAGGGCATTTTGCTGCGCTACCTGGCAGAGGCTTACCGTTCGCTCGACCGCACCGTACCCATCGAGAAGCGCGACGAGCGCCTGCGCGACATTATCTCGTGGCTGGGCTTTGTGGTGCGCTCGGTCGACTCGAGCTTGGTAGACGAGTGGGAAAACGCTGGCAACCCGGCAGCCCTCGACGCCACGCCGCCGCAGGGCATCGACGAGGTCGTGGCGGACCGCCGCGGCTGCACGCTGTTGGTGCGCAACGCGCTCTTCCGCCGCGTGACCCTTGCCGCCCGCGAGCACGTTCGCGACCTGGGCGAGCTCGACGACGACTGGGGCATGAGCGAGATCCGCTGGCAAAAAGCACTCGACGCTTACCACGAGCAGCACGAGGAGATTCTCACCGACGGCGACGCGCGCTCCTCTGCTATGTTCTCGATCGACGAGTCCGACGAGAAGGCGCTCCACGTGTGGCACGTGCACCAGATTTTTGCCGACGAGGACGGCGACCACGACTTTGGCATCATGGGCGATGTCGATCTGGACGCCACGCAAGACGGTGGCGAGGTCATCTTCAAGAACTACCGCGTCGGTTTTATCGAGGATTTGCTCGAGGATTAGCCAAGCATATTGGGACGAAACGAAGCGGGGCTGTTGGCAACATCGCCAGCAGCCCCGCTTTTTCACTATCCGCTATGCCTTACTCGGCATCCTCGACCTCATACGAATCCGCCTCGTCTGGCTCCTCGTTTGTCTCTGGCGCAGCCTCGCGCGCCTCGTCAAACGCTGCCTTCATGGTCTTGTTGCCCCATGTGAGCTTGCGAATGGTAAGCTCATCGGCCTTGTTGTGGGCCAAGCGTAGGTTCTCGGTGCTGCGGCGCAAGTCGTCCTTGGTCTTCTCGAGCTGCTTAATGGCGGCATCGATCTCCTTGATTGCCGACTCGAATTGCTTGCTCGCCAGGTTGTAGTTGCGCGAGAAGCCATCCTTGAACTTCTCCATCTTGGCTTCGAAGTTCGTGACATCGATATTCTGCTGTTTGTACTCCGCCAGTTCCTGCTTATAGCGAAGCGAACCCATGGCGGCATTGCGCAGCAGCGTAATGATGGGAATGAAGAACTGCGGGCGGATCACATACATCTTCTCGTAGCGATAGCTCACGTCCACGATTCCCGCGTTGTAAAGCTCGCTCTCGGGCTCGAGCAGCGTGCAGAGCACCGCGTACTCACAGCCTTTCTGGCGACGATCGTGATCGAGTTTCTTAAAGAAGTCCTCGTTTTTATGCTTGGTCGCGGTCTCGTCGTTCTCGTTTTTCATCTCGAACATAATCGAAATGACCTCGTTGCCGCTCGCGTCGCACTCACGGAAAATGAAGTCTCCCTTGGTGCCCTCGGATGCATCGTTATCTTTCTCGAAGTACGCATTGGGAAACGCCGTCATGCGCAGACGGTTAAACTCGGTCTCGCAGTGCTGCTCGAGCGACTCGCCCACCATCTTGGTGGACAGGCGAACCTTCATGTCCTTAAGGCGCTCAATCTCTTCATCCTTGTAGCGAATCAGGTCATCGCTCGCGCGCTTGGCCTGCGCAAGCTCGAGCTCGTGTGCCGCCTTGGCTTGCTCCTCGCGAGAATCGCGCACCGCCAGCTCGCTCGTCAGTTTGGCACGTGCCTCATCGCGCTCTCGCTCCGCCGCGGCGACCGCCTCTGACAGGTTCATTTTTGCCATCAGTTCCTGCTCGCGCAGCTGGGCACGCAGGCCCTCGGCCTCTTGCTCGGACTGAGCCTTTGCGGCGGAAAACTTCTCTTGCACCTTCGCGCGATAGTCAGTAAGCGCGCGCTCGGCCTCGCTGCGAGCGGCATCGAGCTCACGCTGCGACTCTGCCGCGGCGGCGGCAAGCGCCATCTCCTGGGCCTTGTCCGCCGCGGCGATCCTGGCCTGCAGCTCGGCAATCTGAGCGTCGCGCGCGGACAGGTCGTTTTGAGCAGCATTGCGTGCCGCCGCCTCGGCAAGCCTGGCTTCATCATCTTTGCGCTCCAACTGCGCACGTAAATTGTCGATCTCGCGCTGAAGCTCGGCATTCTCCTTTTGAGCATCGGAACGGGCCTCAACCGCCGCGCGCTGACTTGCACTCTCGCGCTCTGCGGCAGCGCCTTCGAGCTTGGCGCGCAGCTCGGCAAGCTCAGCGTCGCGCTTGGCAACCTCTTGTGCCAGCTGCTGAGCTGCAGCGTTCTTCTGCTCGACAAGCTGAGCGTCGCGCTGAGACTCTGCCTTTTGCAAAGCAGCCGTCGAGCGCGAGCGCTCAAGCTCCAGTGCCTGCTCGCCCTCGCGCTGGACCGCCTTCACGCGCTCATCCAGGTCGCGCGAGAACTCGGCATCGCGCACCTGCTTGACGATATCCGCATAACCGGACGCATCGACCTTAAAAACTTCGCCGCAATGCGGGCACTTGATCTCGTTCATGGCAGCTCCTCGATGGACGCAAATTTCAACCGCCTACACTCTACCGCGCCGCACGGACAAAAAAGACGCCGCCGCCATAATGGCAACGGCGCCAGAACCACCACAAAGGCGACTGTCCCCTTTGTGGTGGTTTGTGTGGTGGTTCGAGAATTACAGCCCAAAGAAGTCAAGGATTTGATCACGGCTTACGGGCTTGTAATCGTTGGCATCGAGACCGACATCATAGCGAAAGATAGGGCGCTCGCGATCGCGGTTGCGCGCGTTGGTGCGGTCTCCCCTGCTGTGGATATGCCCGTGCAGCATGATGGCGCCGCGCGCCTTGCCATTCCAGCTGAGCATGGGGTAATGGCTCATAACTAGACGATGGCCCTTGGCATAGCCGGGAGCAATCTCCAGGTAATCGCGTACCTCATCCCAAATCTGCGGTACGTCGGGATCTTCCCAATCACCGTCATGGTTGCCACGGATGAGCGTTATGTTCTGGCATTCGATTCGTTTACGCAGGCGCACCGCTTCCGCCATGGGCAATCGATACGTAAAGTCCCCCAGGATATAGAGGAGGTCGTTCGCAGTCACGCACTCGTTGATGACATCGATGACCTTGCGGTTCATCTCCTCGACCGAATCAAACGGCCGATCCATATCGTGCAAGATATTCGTATCGCCCAGGTGCAGGTCGGCGGTAAACCACATCATCGTCTCTGTCCTCATTTCGCAACGCGTCTAACACGTGCCTAGTATACAGACGCAGCGATGCGACAGTTACCCAAAGAGCCCGCCGAACAGTCCGCGGCGGCGCTTGTCTTGCTTTTTCGAAGCGTCGCCCTGGGCGTTCTTGTCCTGCCGCTTCTTCCGGTCCTGCTCCAGCTCATCATCGTCGATCAGCATATCCCACTCAAACGGGTCGTCCGTCAGATCGAACAGGTCATCGTCATCAAACATGACCGCCTCCATTGCCGATTAGCGAGCATCCACCACATAGAGACCAACGCGCACCTGATGCCACGGGCTGCGCTCGGGAGCAACCTGTTGCACACGGGCCTCAAATACGTCCTCGTGGCCGTAATACATCATCAAGGACAGCGGGCCGACCTCGTTTCCCGGAACATACCCAAGCTTGGTGTTGCCGTAGTAGATCGCAACCGCCTCGGGATCATGGGGGTTATCGCGCTCGGCACACAGCGTCAGTTTATCGCCCACTTTAAGATCGCCCAAGACCAAGGCGCCATCGGCATACTGAAATCCTGCAATATGAAACGACAGAAGAACACGTGAAGGCTCGTACATGGCAACTCCTCTAACGACCGAATAAACCGGCACTTAACCTTACTGAGAAGCTTACGGGCCCGTGCGGACAAAATTTCACCCGCTCGCACCTTTCGCCCATTTGCCGCAACGCTTGCGAGACAGAGCGCTTGCAGATAAGATAGAGGCACGGATGGCACCCGTTGCAGCGGGTCTTGCCAACTCCAGTGCACGTTTACATCGTGAGAAGTGGCCGTCTTCGCTTACGCGGGGGCGGCTATTTCATTCGGCCGATAAACAGGCCGAGTTCGATAGCCGCGATTAACAACGCCAGTAACGAAATAACATCGCTTACGTTCATACCAATTCCCTTCTAAAGGGAGTTGGCCCATCCGTACCCCATAGCAGTAGTCTAACGTAAATGGCAGGTAATAGGAACATTTGTTCGTATTACCTGCCATTTTCTAATGCACAAACATGCGCACGAACTTGTGCTTCCAGCTCGCATACGGGGCATAGCGGAATGGCACGTCCAGCCAGGTTGCCTTGTTCACGATGCTCTTCTTGTGGCTAAACGTATCGAAGCTCTCGCGGCCATGGTACTGCCCCATACCGCTCGCCCCCATGCCGCCAAAACCCATATGGCTCGTAGCCAAGTGCATGATCGTGTCGTTGACGCAGCCGCCGCCAAAGGGCACGTAGCGCACAAAGCGCTGCTGAGCCGCACGGTCCTGGCTAAAGATATACAGGGCCAGTGGCGTCGGACGATCCGCAATAAACGTCTCTGCCTCGTCTAGGCTCTCAAACGTCAGCACCGGCAAGATGGGACCGAAAATCTCTTCCTGCATCACGGCGTCATCGGGGGTCACGCCGTCTAGAATCGTCGGCTCAATCTTGAGCGACGACTCGCGCGCGGTACCTCCAAGCACGACCTTATCGGGATCGATCAGCCCGCGCACGCGCGCGAAATGCTTGGCGTTGACAATATGACCGTAATTCTCATTGTCGAGCGGATGCTCGCCAAACATGCGGCGGGCCTCCTCCCTGATGAGGTCCAGCAGCTCGTCGTGCACGCGCGCATCGACCAGCAGGTAGTCGGGCGCCACGCAGGTCTGCCCCACGTTGAGCCATTTACCAAAGGCGATACGGCGTGCCGCGACCTTCAAGTTAGCCGTCGCATCCACGATGCAGGGACTCTTTCCGCCCAGCTCAAGCGTCACGGGTGTGAGGTTTTTACTTGCACGCTCCATGACGAGCTTGCCGACCGGAACGCTACCGGTAAAGAAGATCTTGTCCCAGCACTCATCGAGCAACGCTTCGTTTTCGGCACGCCCGCCTTCGACGACCGTCACCAAGCGCGGATCAAATGCCTCTTCACAGATTTGCTTGAGCACCGCGCTCGATGCCGGAGCATAGGCGCTCGGCTTGATGACCACGGTATTGCCCGCGGCAAGGGCGCCGGCGAGTGGCTCGAGCGTCAGTAAAAACGGGTAGTTCCACGGAGCCATGATGAGTGTGACGCCATAGGGCACGGACTGCGTCTTGCACACACTCACGGCGTTGGCGAGGTCACACGGACGCAGGCGCGAGCGACTCCATCGAGCCACATGCGCAATCTGATAACGAATCTCGGAAAGCGAGGTGCCGATCTCGCACATATACGCCTCGTCATGCGACTTTCCCAAATCGGTCTTGAGCGCATGGGCAATATCGGCCTCGTGGGCCCGCACCGCATCGCGTAAACTCACGAGCGCACGACGTCGAGCATCGACATCAAACGTGGCGTGCGTCTTAAAATAGGCGCGCTGATCGGCAACGATGCGCGCGATTTCCTCGGTGTTCATGGGCCCTCCTAGTTCTCGTCTTCAAACATACCACCCGCGACGACCTCGTACATACGCTCGAGCTCCAAACGGTCCATTAGAAGCGGAACGGGGTATAGCGGATTGGCCTCGGCATCGGCATGGGCCGCCATTTGCGGAATATCGGAGCGGCGAATGCCCGTCACATATTTGGGAATGCCCAAGGCGGCATTCATGCGGTCGACCCAATCGATAAAGGCCTCGGCCGCAAGACTGTCCTGCGCGGTAGCCGGCGCGATACCGGCCATGCGAGCAAGATCGGCAAGCTTGGGGGCGGCGGCGTCACCATAAGCGCGAAGCATGTGCGGCAGGATGATCGCGTTGGCCAAACCGTGCGGAATTCCGTATCGGCCGCCCAGACTGTGCGCGATGGCATGCACATATCCGACATAGGAGCGGGTAAACGCAACGCCCGCCTTATACGCCGCCGAAAGCATATTGCGACGCGCACGCATGTCGCCGCCATGCCCATAGGCCTCGAGCAAATTGTCGTGGATGAGCTGGACCGCCTGACGCGCCATCTTGCGCGTGTAGGGCGTGGTGCTACGGCCGATAAAGGCCTCGACGGCATGCGTCAGGGCATCCATGCCCGTCTGCCCCGTAATGGAGGCGGGCAGGCCGCGCGTAAACTCGGAGTCATGCACCGCAAAGCGCGGGATAAGCACAAAGTCGTTAATGGGGTACTTGTAGTGCGTCTCGTCATCGGTAATTACTGCCGCAAGCGTAACCTCGCTTCCCGTACCTGCCGTGGTGGGAACGGCGATGAGCAGCGGCAGGCGACGATGAATCCGCAGCAGCCCGCGCATCTTGTTGATGGGCTTATTTGGCCGTGCGATGCGTGCGCCCACGCCCTTGGCGCAGTCCATGGCCGAACCGCCACCAAAGCCGATAATGGCCTGGCAGGCGCTCTCGCGATACAGGGACGCCGCTTCCTCCACGTTTGAGACCGTGGGGTTCGCACGCGTTTCGGCATAGACCGTAACGCCAATTCCCTTGGACGCGAGCGCCGTCTCGAGCGGTGCCGTGAGCCCCAGACGGGCAATGCCGGGATCCGTCACGATAAGAACCCGCTGTATCGAGCGCTTTTGAAGCACCGCGGGCACGTCCTCGGCATGCTCCAAAATGCGCGGCTCGGTATAGGGCAGGATCGGCAATGCGATGCGAAAAACCGTCTGATATGTTCGGCACCAGGCACGACGGGCTAGATGCATAAAGGAAACTCCTTCATTTGTTGATAGGTCAACATTTGCTCGACCGATTGTACTCATCGGCGTCCGCATATGGCTTGCAAATCGTTAATCAATCAACATCTTCACATGCCGAAAATTGTTTTATTAAAAATCATTCCTAATAGGCTTCACATTCGGTCTCATTTATGGATAATAGAACTCGTCAAGACGCACGTCCGGAGAGGGCCCTTACGGGACCGGATGAGCGCACAATCGCCATCGATCGAAAGGATCGAATCATGAAGTTTGTTTGCCCCGTTTGCGGTTATGTGGAAGAGTTCGACGGCGACCAGCTGCCCGAGGACTTCAAGTGCCCCCAGTGCGGCGTTCCCGGTTCTCGTTTCCTGAAGCAGGAGGAGGGTCAGCTCGAGTGGGCTGCCGAGCACGTCGTGGGCGTCGCCAAGATGGAGGGCGTCTCCGAGGACATCGTTGCTGACCTGCGCGCCAACTTTGAGGGCGAGTGCTCCGAGGTCGGTATGTACCTGGCCATGGCTCGCGTTGCTCATCGCGAGGGTTATCCCGAGATCGGCCTGTACTGGGAGAAGGCTGCCCACGAGGAGGCCGAGCACGCCGCCAAGTTCGCCGAGCTCCTGGGCGAGGTTGTGACCGACTCCACCAAGAAGAACCTCGAGATGCGCGTTGAGGCCGAGAATGGCGCCACCGCCGGCAAGACCGATCTCGCTAAGCGCGCCAAGGCCGCTGGCCTCGATGCCATCCACGACACCGTGCACGAGATGGCTCGCGACGAGGCTCGCCAC